>Ga0181612_142049_pt1 | contig 17980 bp, 26 predicted proteins | sample HoacroProtozoa21_FD_119630 | JGI IMG/M metagenome (GOLD analysis project Ga0181612, IMG submission 119630) | Hoatzin crop microbial communities from Cojedes, Venezuel. Combined Assembly of Gp0051906, Gp0051904, Gp0051908 | reverse complement strand
GTTTTTTTGGTTTTTCTTTCTCAGAAGCATTACTTGAAGGGATATTTGGGTAATAGGGTTTCTAATGGCTTTCCCTGATACTAAACCGATTAATAACCTCAGCTTTTCTAGAAGTGCTCGCTTTCTCCTTGCAGCTGCTTGACCAACCCTTTCACCCCTGCCCCTATCCATGATGCTTTGAATGTCTGTGTCGGTCTCTTGCATTTGCTCTCACGCTGCACTAAAGAAGCAAAGTGGTTGGCTGTTGTAGGGCAGACACTTCTCAGCGAGGGTCACTAGCCATGAACCCGAACCTTGACCATTGTTATGTAGGTAGGCAAAATCACTTTTCTTTATGTCATCTGTCAGCCTCAGATGTTTCAATGTTACCTCCGTGAATAATGACACGTAGCTCTCTGCATTTTCTTGGTTATTTTAATCTTTAAGATGATTGCTGTCCGCTTTCGACTTTCCTCTGTCCACGAAGAGTCTTGCATGGAAGATTTGCTTGTGTGTACGTGTTTGAGGACTCCAGAAATGCTTTGCTGTTTGCAGACATTCTTTTGGAGAACCCCTTAACCTAGCAAAGGGAAGCATTTGCAGATAGGTCCAAGACAAGAAGCCACGGTGCTGCCTGCAAAGGCTTTGCCACCGTCCTTAAAGGTTTCTGGGCCACGATGCAGACTGTCCTAGGATCAGGGTAGTTGGCTGGCCATGGCCCTGCCAATATCTGCGTCAGAGGTAGGAGGAGCTGCAGGAAGACCGGTTTTCTTCTGGTTTGAGATAGAAGGGGTAGCGACACACTGCTTTCTTGCAGACCAAACACCACCTTGCCGTTCTGATAATGGGCAAAGCTTGTGGTTTTTCATCCAGTGACCTTGGAGAGGAAACAACTGATGTGGGCCAGAGCCACATGGGACCTTTGAAAACCATCAGATGGGTAATACCATGCGCTTTCCGATGCTGAGGACCAGTACTTCCTCCTCCTCCTCAATACTCTGTTTTGCTTGAAAAATCAGTAAGAAATTAATACTAAGAAATTAGCACCTTCTTCTCTGCTCTCCTTTCCCTGACTTGGAGGATGATTTTATCCCAGTGAAAAACAGTGAGGGGTAACCGGTTCCCTACACAGTCATTCCCATGTAATAGTTGTAAGATTTTTAATTTTTTATAAGTACTTCTGGAGTCAGCAGCACAGCACATATGGGGAAAAAAAAAAATCTTCCAGTGATGAGAATTGGCTTGTTTGACAAAAAAAAGGTGCAATCTTAAATTGGACGTTCAAAAATAAGTAACCTCCAGAATTCGGACAGATCACAGAAATGAGATGTCAATGACCCAGTAGCTGTCTAAAGTCTGCCTGTACTTAGCCTGCTTTGTATGCTGTAGGCCTGCTTGGTGTTATGAGAAAATCATGCTATTTTTTTTACAATGTGAAATGACTCTTTTAAGTGTGTGTTTTTACTTCCCCCTTCCCAAGCCTTTCCTCTCCACACCCCCCTCAATCCGTCTTGTTACATCAGTCTTTAAAAACCAAATTGCTTAACCAATTTCTGTTCATCATTAACAAATCTTCATTTAACTGCTCTCCTATGGTAGGACACCATGGCAGCTTAGCTGTTAAAAGCCATGAGAAAGTTTAGTGTTTTTAATTGGGTTTGGTTTTTAACTTAATGCAGGTAAAAATTTTAGAAAAAAGTGATCGTTGGCTCCAGTTTATCTGACATCAGTAGCATTTAAATATGAATTTATTGTTTGTTTTGGCTTTAGAGTTGTATGTACAAGTGTGGTTGCATGTGTGGGTATATACACACATATACATGCTGTTAAAAGTGTCAGTTAGAAAATACATTTTTAACTTTGAAGATTTTTTCCCTTACCTCAGTTCTAAGAGAATTGCCATTGAAGGAAAAAACAATTTTTTAAATGTCATTTTCCCCATTGTTAACTAAAAGTCACCTTTTTAGGAAAAAAAAATTGAGGCTTCAATGGTGTAAAGGCATCTGTGTGTACTTAATTTTGAGCTCACACATACTTTGGGTACAGTGGGAGTAAAACTCCTGCTTCACATTAAATACGGGCATCGTGAGTCTCTCCAAGAAGCCGCGCAGATGGCCATAGAGCACCAGCAGCTTATTTGACCATAAATTTGAGGACTGAGTTTAGAAGCATGTGGGTTTGGAGCAGAGCCCCAGATGTGTTCTTTTTGTTTCATTTGTGAGTTTTTGTCCCTTGGAAAATCGGGAAGAAAAGGAGCAGGGATCATGCTGTGCGCTTAGGGTGGAGTTGGCAAGATCTGCCCTCACCATGAGAGGTGGAGGAGGATAGATCTGTGCTGTGAATGTGTTAAAATGTGTCATTTTCAGGCTGAAAATAGTATCTCTTGCAGATAAAAATATAAGCGTTTTGGTAAAAGTGCTAACAAGAGACTATCTTCAGTTGTCTTTCCATAGTGTGACACTGTATATTTGAAAGGTTAGAGTAACTGCCAGGTATGTTACTGTATCCTACATTTTCTGTAGCGTGAGTAATAGCCACTTTCATCCTGGCTTTTAAATCTGTTTTACCTTGGTACTTTTGAAATACTGTAGGTGTTAGGCACCCCTGTGCCCTCGCACATGCAAAGTGCGGCTGAGCCAAGGGTGCTGTGGGTGATTGCGTGGGACAGGTCATGGAGGGATTTTCCTGCAGAATTTCCCCATTTTTGCTTGTTTTCCTTCCCAGTTGCTCAACAAATTGCTCTCCGCTTGGTTGGCTCTCTAGGTCTGGCATGAGGGGGCTGTACAGGTTGATTCTAATTTTTTTTTTTTTCTGTTTCTGCTGAGAATTGCTGAATTTCAGAGCCAAATGGGGTGTGTGGAGGAGGTCTCGATACCCCATAGTGTGTCGCTGAACTCGGGCGTGGTTTTGCAGCTTTTCAGGCAGGTGGTTTCCAGATCTCAGAGTAGCTGGGTTCGTCTGGATTTGGTTTTTTTTTTTGGCAAAACATGGCAGAAAAACAGCAGTTGTGCCCCCTTTTCTGGTAGGGGAAGGAATCTGATCCTAATTTGCTCCGAATTTTTTTTTTTTTGCATGTGGTTTTTATGCAAGGAGTGAGCAGGTCTGTGGATTTCTTGGTATTTACTGCAGGGCTGTAGGTTTAGTAGCATTTTTCTATCACAAAGGATGAGCCTGAGCAACTGAAATGGGGAAGGGATTTTTATGCAGTTAAAAATTAGTATTCTGTGACTCTCTGATGTATGCTACAGAGATAAGCTCTCCTTGGTAAAAAAAAAAAACAGCTATCCATTACTTTAGTTGATAAAACACAAGGATGAGAACACTGTTTTCTGACATTCCTGTTATTTCTAACGTCATGGAAGAATAATCCAAAGTGGAAAAATAACACTTGTGTTTTTTGGTTTTTTTTTTTAACAACCAAGTGTCGAGGACGTTTTTATCTATCCCAGAGGGCATATGTGAAAAGAAAAGGATTTTCATGTTCATTCCAGCTCATTTTGAAGGGATCTGGTTTCTCATTTGGCTGGCTTTCAGAGGCAGGGATAGCGGCTGCTGGGGAGCTGGCAAGTGGGCTCGGGCAGGGAGAGCGGGGCTCCTGCTAGTGGTGGAAATTCTCCAGCAACCTTGATCCTGCTTAAGCCCTCAATTTCGAGAGAAATGAATTATCTTTTCCAGACCCACTTTTTGCAGTTAGATATGTATGTTTCTGTGTGCTCATATATGTGTGTGTACATATATGTGTGTGGTATATGTGCATTTGTGTAGTGGCTCTTGCTCACCAGCACTGACTGGATGAGATACCGTTAAAATTAATTGCCTTTGAGCTGATGACAGATTCTTGAGAAGTGCTGTAGAAAGGGAGAGGTGCCATTCTCAGAGCATCTACCCGCAAAATACCTGCTGGTTATACACACCGTAAGGAAAGCCCCAGCCTACTGCTCTCTGCAGGTGTCAGCCGAGGCAGCCAGCAAGCCTGATTTCTTCACCAGAATCAGATTTTGGGCTGTGGGCAGCTCTTCTTGCCTGTGCTGAGCTGGGCTTCCCTAGCCTGAGCTGTAGAGAGGGAAATGAAAGGCACGGAGAGTTTTGAGGCAGAGCGTTTACACCTTCCTACTTGTCACCAGCACTACCTGCACGTTCCCCCCTTACGCATTCCAAATCCATTGCTTTCAAATTATTATTTCCTTCCTCTCCTTTGCATTTCTGCCCCCTGTCCCTTTTCCTCTCTGTGTCCTCCTTGCCTCCCACTGTGGCGCAGGCTGATCTCTGGTATTCCCCTTCCATGCTGATCTCTGATTCTGATTACGCTAATGGATTTTGTTATGGAGGAAGAGGTGGTGGGCGGGAGGGGAATCCCACAGCTCCGAGGTTGGGATTTTCAAAGGAATTAAGCTTTTAATTCCTCCTGAAAGCTGCAGGGAAAGGGGTGCGTGGTGTCCTTTTCAAATCAACACCCTGCTCTTCCCTCCCTTGCCTTGAATGGGTCCTCTTTGCAGTACCCAGTATTGCTGTGTCCTTCAAGGGTGGTGGTAGGCAGGATGACACCGGCTATATGGCTGCAAAGACACGTACGTGTCCATGGCCAATATCTTCTGGCTCAGCTCATGGATGGCTCATTGCTACTTAAGTGAGCGTAGAGCAGCAGGAAGGTTACCAGTTTGGGGTGGAAATGTGGCTGATGGACAACTCGATGAGATTTGTAATGGGCTCCTTCTTTTCTGCGTGCTAGATTCTAGCTCAGAGGAAGAGGAGGAGGAGGACGAAGAGGAAGACGAGGAAGCAGAGGATTATGGGACGGATGGCACCGACAGGCTTTCATCGCCTGCCCTTGACGAGAGCGGCCTGGGCCTTCTAGCAAGGTTTGCCGCCAGCGCAATGCCCAGCCCCATCGTTCCTCCTCCACTTTCCATTATCCAGCTGGAGGCCAAGCAGAAGGCGAAGAAGAAGGAGGAGCGGCAGAGCCTGATGGGTGAGTTGCATGGTTAGGGTTGGTGGCATGGGGGCAAGGTAGAAGGTTCAGGATGTCCTTGCGTGCTGCAAGAGAGCAGGGTGTTCCCCAGACACTGTCTTGCCCTTTCTTTGTTTTTGGCTGCTTGGTCCCAATGCTGAAGGTGTGGGAATCTCCTGGCAAAAAAGTACGAGCCGGTCACGGATGTGGCAGGTTTAGCAGCTGCAGCCATGGCTTTCCTAGGCGCAGTTGCCTGTGGCTTCCTCAGAGTCTCCTTTTTCTCCTACCTGGCGACTCCTGAACAGTCGTGCTGCAGAGGCACGCGATGGGATACTTGTGTCCCCTTGGACAGAGTGCTGAAGGCAGTGAGGTGCTGTTACATTTTAGGAAAGGAAGCATATGCTAAATGCAGCTGATCTTAGATACCCAAGAGAAGCAGAGACACCCAAGCAGAAGAAAAACCCCCTTCAATCAGCCCATCCCGTCAGCTTTCTCATAGAAACCAGACAGCAAGCCTTGAAACAAGCGTTCCTTCCTCTGCGCATGTGTTTGCAGTGCCAGACCCTGTGTTTCTGTCCCCATCTCTGTCTCGGTTTCAGTGTGTTACACGTAATTGGCAGTTTCATTTCTTCCCATCCCCGTGCCCTGCTGCACAAGTGCCCATTGGTGACATTGTTCTCGTTCAGACAGATCTATATGGGCTCCATTTATAAATTCTCTATTAATATTTATTAAGTGATAATGGAATTCATAGCACGCTTCAGAATGGAAAACCACGTCTTCCTTGGGAGCCCAGCTTGTTTTAGCACTGTTTCCATGCTTATTAGGCTTTTACCAACTTGCTTCAACAGCTTCTGTTAAGAATTTATTGTCTTGTAACCTGCCCTCCTTGCATCCGGAGGCATCTAGAATTTGTCTCATGCGGCAGTGAGAGAGACGAAGGGGTCGGTTTTTCATTTTGAGCCTTGCCAGCTTTGATTTTGACAGCCTTCCTCTTTTCCTGCTCGTGTTGGGGCTGTCTCAGGGGAAGAGGTTTGGGTAGAAGATGAGAGCGGGTTCCTGCAGACTGAATTTACACCAGAAAGTGGGAATATTTGAGAGGGAATGACTGAGAGAAGATGCTTTCCATGCTTGTGCCTCATACGTTTTTTTTTCGTTTACGCGTGTGGATGTTGCTCAGTTCCTTTCTCACAGAATCACAGAATCACAGAATGGTAGGAGTTGGAAGGGACCTCTGTGGGTCATCTAGTCCAACCCTCCTGCCGAACAGCAGGGACCGTTCACTGTTGGGCTTGAGAAAAGATTCTGCCAGGCGAGGCCTGATCTCAGACAGACATTGCTGGTCTGAAGGCAGTCACGCAGATGAGAGTGCGGAAGGGCAGATCCACAGCATGTTGGAGGAGGGACCTGAGACTGGTGAGAGAGACCTGTGGCTGGTGCTCTTTTGTGGAGACGGAGAACGGCGTTCTGATGATGTTTCTACACATCTTCAGAGGTGCTGTGCCATTGCATGAGGTCCGATGCCCTGGGAAGTAAATGGATTTAGAAAATGTGGGCTGAGTCTCTTGTTCCAACGTAGCCTTACTGCGTGACCTCGGGCGAGTTTCTTCTTGGCTGTTTGTATCCCTCTGTGCAGCCACAGTGCTTTGCCTACCCTCCTGTCCATGTTGCTGGGTGTGTAGGTGCTGCCTCAGTTTCCCTTCTGCTCTTGGAGACGTACGATCTCACTCTCCTTTATCGGGTTCTGGGGAACACACTGCAGGTGGTGAACATCTTGGCATTTCCACATTATTTCAGGCCTCTGGGTACTGCTGTGCCCGTGATGCTGAGCAGAGGCGAATGTGAGGGGATTTCCATTTGCCACAGACAAAAGATCATTTACCTCTCTTGACTTGAAGGTGATTACCTGGGCCAATAACAAGATCTGTGGTGTGTGGTGGCCAATGGGAGGAAAAATAAGCTTGAATACTGGGTTTATTCAATTAGTTAAAGAGATTGTTCTCCTGTAACAAAGGTGAGACTAGAGAGGACTCCCACCAGGAGGGAGGAAGGCTCAGTGTGAGGGTTCATGCTTTGCTTCAGCTGGGGAACTCCTTTTTATGGAGGGGCAAATGTTAGAGGATATTTTGTCTTACAACCTTCCCTGCGGGGTTTTGGTTGTGGGAGAAGGGAGAAAATGGAGGCAGGGAACACACTGACCCAGACTGCCTGAATGGGTGGACTCTGGTTTAGGGCAGGGGAGACTTATTTTCAGGGAAACCAGTGTTTTATGGGGTGGAATGCAGATCTGAGGCATGTGAGGATTGGAAAGCGGAGCACCAAGGACTCTGCTGAACCGATACGGCATCTGCCATGGAGCCCGAAAGCTTCCAGTGGTACGTGGTTGCTCTTGGCTCTGCCAGGGCTTTGGCTGATGGTTAAATCCTTTGCACCTAGGGACGGAGTTTGAATACACTGACTCAGAGAGTGAGATCAAGATCAGGAAGAAGTCTCCCTCAGGGCTGCTGCGGGGGAAGAAAGGGCCACTGGAGGCAAGCAGCATCCCATCGAGCCAAGCCCCCAGCAACCTCGACTCCGGATCTGGGAGCGCTGACAAGGCCAAGCTTGGGTCTGAGAAAGGCCGCAAGCTGAAGAAATTCAAGTCCCCCAAGGACTTGAGCTTTGAGTTTGGGCTGGAGGCCAGTGATGATGACCTGTGGAACAGGCGCCGGAGCGAGCGGATCTTCCTCCACGATGCCACCACATCCTCGGCCATGATGACCCCCGCGGCACCTGCCAGCTCCACTCCTGTCTCCAAGCCTGGGCGCTGTGGCAAGGGGGGACCCATGAGCCCCAAAAAGGAGGGCAGCAAGGGGAAGGAGAGGAAGGAGCTAAGCAAGGTAAGGAATGCGCTGGCACAATTGGTGTGGGGACCCTTGAGAGCTGAGGATTAGGGGAGGGCGATTAACTCCGCGAGGGCAGAAGAGAGTTGAGTCCTGTCTCAGCAGTTGACCCAGTGCTGTTTGGCTGCTCCTTGTCACCCCTGCCAGCCCCATGTACACCTGGATGAGCTGTCAGGCTTGGATCTGATTCGCAGGGAGTAAAAGCCTGTTGTGTTTGAACAGGGCAGGTTACTTGTGTCACCCTCCACGTCCCAAATCCGCCCTGCTTGGATTGTCCAGAGTGGACATCCTGCATTAAAACATCTGTGGAGTCTCTCTCCTTCTCTGCACGACCTTACCTGCTTGCAAGCTGTGGCCCTCGTGCTGGCCTTTAAGGCTTTTCGCCATTTATATGATGTCTTCTGAGGGCTGTCCCTGGCTGGTGGTGGCAGTGATCTCTGGGTTGCTGAAGTCTCAGCTCCCTCCGGCTCCGGTTTAGTTCATGGCAGTATTATGGAGGAGCACTGATTGCAGGGAGAGTTAGACAAGTTAGTTGTGACATAAGGCCAGCTGGGATCTTCTTGGAGCTCGTTGAGGGAAGGTTTGATGGGCAGGAGTTGCACTCCAGGGTAATGAAAAGCTCTCCCCAAAACGTGTGAAGCGTGAAAGCAGAGCTGGGAGATGCAAAATGTGGTGCACTCAGTAAACGAACTGCCAGCTGAAAGTCATCCTACCTGTGTACAGCCTGCGTTGCTCCACCTTTCCCCTCTCCCTGGGCCAACATCTTTACCAGTCCTCTTTTTACTGATGGGAGTGCGTTCTTTTTAGCAGCGGAAGAAGGGTAAAGAAACACCCTGCTGCTCCTCCTCGTCGTCCATGTCACCTCCTGGCATCCCTAGCTCCCCATCTGATGTTCGTGTCAGCTTGGCGAATGCCCTGAGCTCCACCAAGAAGAGCAAAGCCAAAGTGAAAGCCAAGGAGGTGAAAAAAGAGGTGAGAGGCTGGTTCTAGGTGAACTGGAGGGTTGCTGGCAGAGCCCTGCGCTTTTCCTGGGCTGTTTCAGTGAGAGAGGGAAAACAAACCTGTGGGTTTTTCTGGGGGTGTTACAGGCAAAGTGCTGGTTTGGGTAGCCTAAAATCCAAGAAAGACTTATCAGGTAGTACCTGCTGCTACCATCTGGTGTTGGTTTGACTGCATCCCTCAAGTTAGTGAGCAGGCAGGATTTTCTCTAAGGTTGCCACAGGGTGGAGGGAGAGCCTTCACGGACAGCAAGGAGCAAGGAGACGGTGATGGAGTTGCCCTGCTAAGCACTGGGCAAGCCAGGTCACCATGGGTTTCTGCTCCATCGCTGTAGCTTGTCTTCTCTCATAATGCACGTTACTGTGTCTTCTCACGTGATTTCTGAGTGTAATGCTTGTGGTCTGTGTGTAAGAAGTGGATCGTGGGGCTTTGAGAAGAAATAGGAACAGTGCTTGCTGGCTGTTTAGTGAAGACAGGGTCTCAGGAACACTGTGCAGAGAGATGGTGACTGCAGAGCAGAGCTACAGCTGTTTGCTCTACAGCATCTCTCCTGACCTCCGGGAGTGAGATGTGGCTGGGGTGTGTGAAATAGCTTTTGGTCAGCTGTCAATGATGCTTGGAAATAAACCCAGAAAAACAAAGGTCTTTGTTCAACCAAAAAACAAGTTTGGGTACACCCCTCAGGTTATTTGTTGCTGGAGGAAGGTGAGATGGGATCGGACTGTTGCCTGTTGTCATCCAGCTGACATGCTGCTTGCTCTCCTGCAGAACCGAGGGAAGGGAGGAGCTGTCAGCAAGCTCATGGAGAGCATGGCAGCCGAGGAGGATTTTGAACCCAACCAAGACAGCAGCTTCTCAGAGGATGAGAACATCCCACTAAGCATGCTGGTTGAGCGACCGCCCACACCAGGTGAGGTGTGATAATTGTAGAGGAGCTGGGCAAGTTTCCCAGGGCTGTTCAGAGGAGGATTGTTCTGCTTTCACACGTTCCTCATCCAAAGCCAAAGTCCTTGGGGTGGAGATACCACTTTTCCGGTCAGTTTGTCTTGCCAAAAACAAGCCTTATCAGAGTGGCCCACTGTGACTTCTAGATGCAGCCTGGTCTCTGAGCTGCCTGATTTTCATTTACTGGTATATTATTACAAAGACAGGGAACTTTTTATTATTTTCCTCTGCCAGGAGCTAGCCAGAGAGAGAGAGTGCCCTTTCTGCAGAGGGCTTGCTGGCCTTCTCCTAGGGGAGGGTGACGCTGGGAGTATGAGGTTTCCTTCTCTCGTTGCAGTCACTTTGTCATGTATGGTGCTCTCTAATCCCCATCTTGCTCCGACACCTCACAGCTCCCCGCTCCTGCATAATTGACAAGGATGAGCTGAAAGACGGTCTGCGTGTCCTCATCCCCATGGATGACAAGCTGCTCTATGCCGGGCATGTCAAGACGGTGCATTCGCCAGACATGTGAGTTGAGGGGCTGCTGTATCCACCCGGGCTCTGCCAGTGACTGGGGACGTAGCTGAGGCAGGGGTCGATTCGGGGGTTGCGTGGAGCTGGCTGGAGAGGCAGTGACAAGAGTCTGGCAAGGAAGGAAGGAGGGTTCACCCTGGTTTATCAGCGTTGAGGAAAATCCAATTACGTCTCATTAAATGCTCTCAACTAAACTGGTGGTAGGGCTCAGAGGGTCGTGTTGGCTGATCGGGGTGATGTCTTCCACGTACCGTGTCTGACCAGGCCTTTGTGTTTCAGATACCGTGTAGTGGTGGAAGGCGAGAGGGGAAACCGTCCCCACATTTACTGCCTGGAGCAGCTCTTGCAGGAAGCGGTATGTGAGGCCAAAGGGTGCCTGAGCCCGGTTTCGGGGTTGAGGAGAGTAGCTGGTCGCTTCCTCCTCCCACAGCTGGGGCTGCAGGGGTGCCCTGATCCTGCCTCCATGGCCAGTCTGGACAGAGCTCCACTCGGTGTGGGTCGCTGCCCTGTGGCTGAGCTCCCTCTCTGGCAGTGGGCAGTAGGCCTGTGCGCCAGCAGGGATAGTCCTTTGTGGTGCCCTGTGAGCGGACAGGAGGCCATTTCCCAGCAGGGAAATTGTCCCTTGTCTTCTCCAGAGCTGCTTTGCTACACGCCAGGTGTGGTGGGATGGTCTGTGCTGGTGCCAGGAATGTCATTAATTGCCTTCCTCTTGCCCTGAGCAGATCATCGATGTGAAACCACCTTCAGTGCGATTCCTGCCTGAGGGCACGAGAATTGCAGCCTACTGGAGCCAGCAGTACCGCTGCCTCTACCCAGGAACAGTTGTCCGAGGTAAGGACACCCTGCCTGCTCTGCGCTGTGAACCAGGGGTGTCTCGGTCCTTATGTGTCGTGAGGGATGTCGGGCTTGTCTGGGAAAGCCTTGAGGTCTGCTGTGAGTGTGCTGGAGGTCAGAACCTGGCCAGTTCCTCTCCTCCGGGTCATGCTCAGCTCAGTCGTGATGTTGGTTTGATAACATGCTGTTGTTCTAGGAGGTGCGCTCTCGTAGGAAGAGGTCTGAGCAATTTACTAGCTTAAAGTATCAGGGACATGCAACATACTTCAGAAAGTCAGAATTAACTCCAGCCCAGGCACCAAAGGTTTCTGAGGTTGGGGAAGTTTCTAAATTACCTGCACACTCACAGCTTTGCCTCTGACACATCAGCTCCCCCATCTGGTCCCATTAAAAAGCCAGTGAAGAGCCCTGGACAACTCTGCCATAGCTGGTCTTGCTTTTGGGCTCTTGGTCACACTGTGAGTGTATAAGGAAGAATTACTTACGAGTTACACACCAGTGATGCTGATGCAAGAGAGGGTGGAAACACAGCTTAGTTCTCTTGGAGAGAAAGTGAGAAGTGTCAGCTTGCGGTTGCTGAGAGTAGTTACAAAATGCAGGTCAAAACCAAAAAGATACTGCAGTGAAAAACAGAGAAGTGAATTTCTGCAAGGATAGAGGGAAATAGGGGAAAGAGGTGGGAAGTCAAACGGGAGTGGTTGTTATGTTGTGGAGCAGTGCTGTTGACAGGGAGATTTTACATTGAGTGGGCTGGTTTAGTATGATCAGGGAGCTGCCATTGCAGAGGGAGCCTTCTGTGCTCTGCTTGCACAGCCTAGGAAAGGTGGGGATGGGATGCTGTGGAGCTGGTACAGGATCCCGGTCTTCCCCATGTCCCCACTTCCCCTGACAAGGGGTTTGTACTCTTGTCCCTAATCCCATGTTCTGCTCCCCCAACCCACAGGAGCCCTGGATCTGGAGGAAGATGGCGATCTCATCACGGTAGAGTTTGATGATGGGGACACGGGACGAATCCCGCTGTCTCACATTCGGCTTCTCCCGCCTGACTACAAGATCCAGTGTGAGTCTTGGTGTTCAGGTTTTTGCCTGACATTTCTCACTATGAAACACAGGGAGTTTGGGGTAACCTCCCTCAGATTTTGGGCCGAGTTCAGGCACTTTCAGTCACAAAGGTTGCACCATCAATTATGGACATGCAGAACTGGGGTGGCATATAACCCATTGGGAAAAAGGCCCAGTCCCTATAGCAAAATTGGTTGGGGTATGTTCCCTGTATTGCATGTCTGTTTTATGTGTTATTTGACCATCTCTTCCTCCTGTTCCAGGTGCTGAGCCTTCCCCAGCCCTTTTGGTGCCCAGCACCAAGCGCCGTAGCCGTAAATCCAGCAAAGACACTGGAGAAGGAAAAGAGGGAGCTACGCTGGGGTCAGAGGAGCCTGTGTCGAAGGGCAAAGGGCGAGGGAGAAAGCCAAGCGTCAAGGCGAAAGCTGGTAGGTTGTCACCACTGCCTGACCTGGAGTTGAGAGAGTCTTTGCACAGTTCCCCACCACCCTCCCTGAGTTAGAGCTGTTGCTTGGGGCAGGATTTGTAGGGGAATCGATTCACTCGCTCTGCTGTGGCTACAGTTTGCAGGAGGCTGGCTCAGAAGCTGGCCTGCGCTGCGAGAGCCTCCTTCTGTCAGTCAGCGCTGCAGAGCAGGGTCCATTTTTCATCTGGGCCCCTCAGCAGCCATCAGTAGGGCCAAAGATGCAGGAGATCTGCAGTTCGGTTCCCCTGCAGTTGAAGCAGCATCCCTGGGCATCGCCCATCAGCTGCTCACGGGCGCTGGCATCAGGCCAGGCTGCCTGGTAAGGCTCTTCAGGGAGCAAGGAGGACCTGTGACCTTTGGGGATACCTCAGCAGCCAGGAACAAGCCACCCTTGGCCAGAGGCCGGTCAGCATTGGTGTCTGGTTGTGTCTGAGCTCATAGTGCCTGTCTGGATGGATACCTTCATGCTTTTGTGTTTCTTCCCCTCCGCAGAAGAGGCTGCCTTGCCAGAAGAGAAGGATCAGGTTGAGTCTTCACCCGTTACCCCTTCAGTCCCAGAGAAGCCAGCCTGCTTGGGCAAGCCAAGCATGAAAGGGTCGCGAAAATCGCAACCGCTGCCGACTGGAGGCTCTCCTGCCCCCACAGAGGAAAAGCGGTCAAAAGCCAGCAAAATGAAGATCTCCACTAAGCTGCACAGCCCCCCCCAACCCACTTACCAGCCTGGCGTGTTTGGCAGCATCCTGGGCACGGAGCCCTACAGTGACCTTCCAGGGACGCTGGCGGCCTTCGGCTCCAGCGATGCTTCGGCGTCGAAAGCCAAGGCCAAGAAAGGGCGGCCCACAGAAGAGACGCAGGAGTTTGGCACCATGGTCAAGGCTCAGAGGAAGCATGACAACGAAATCCTTATCAAGCTGGACCATGAGGGTGTGATGTCTCCAAAGACAAAGAAGATGAAGGAGGCAATGAGGATGCTGGAGGACTCGAACCTGGCCAGTCGCAGAGACAGCAAGAGTCTCTTGGGGCTGGGCTACTCCTCTGCAGTGGGTGCGGAGGGCAAGCAGAAATCTTCCCGAGCCAAAGCAGCTGAAGGAGATGCTTCCCCTGCCAGCTTTGGAGGAAAGTTCGATGGCTCAGCAGAGAGCCTCTCTGCTTCAAAGGATCAGGAAGAAAAGGCAGCAGCTCCAGCAGCCGTGGAGGAGTCAGAGAGCAACAGCAGCGACAGCAGCTCAGATTCAGAGGGAGAAGAGGAGGCTGAGAAGAACCAAGAGGAAGCCCAGGACAGCAGCTCGGCCAGCTCGCGAGCATCCACCCCTCTCTCTTCCTCCAACTCCTCCTCCTCTTCCTCTTCTAGCAGCAGCTCCTCTTCATCCTCCTCTTCCTCCTCTTCCTCAGCCTCATCGACCTCTTCTTCATCAAGCTCCAGCTCTTCTTCTTCCTCCACTACAGATGAAGACTCCTCCTGTAGCTCTGATGACGAAGTAGCTGAGGCGCAGCCAAGTTCTTCAGTGCAGCAAACGCTCCCACCCAAGCAAACGAAGCAGGCAGGGAAATCCCGCGCGTCCTCCCACCCCCAGAGCCAGAAACAGCCGGCGCAGCAGCCGGTGCAACAGCCGGCACCACAGCAGAGCGGCAACAAGAGCAGGCCCAAAAAGCGAGAGGGCATCCACCTGCCCACCACCAAGGAGCTGGCCAAGCGCCAGCGGCTGCCGTCGGTGGAGAACAGGCCCAAGATCGCTGCCTTCCTCCCCGCGCGGCAGCTGTGGAAGTGGTTTGGGAAACCCACGCAGGTAAACAGAGCCTCTCCCGCCGCTCCGTAGCGCTCAGCACTGGCGTTTGCCTTGTGGGGCTTCTGAAGCCGTGCCCGTTCCATTCTCCTGGGGTGGTGAAACTGCGCTGGCACAGTGCGTCCCCGGCCAGGGTCTCCAGGAGATCGGGGTTGGACTTGGCTGTGTCTAGGGGAGCCATCCTGTGTGGTGTGTCCCTCTGCCCTCTTCCCGTGGGAATGCCTGTGGACACCATGGCTCTGTCAACAGCAAAGGGTGGGATGTGGGACAGGGTGAGCAGTGGTGGGTGGGGAAAACCTGGGTGATCCCTGGCCTGCTCACCTGTGCGATCCTTTCTTGGCAGAGACGAGGAATGAAAGGGAAGGCCAGGAAGCTCTTCTACAAGGCCATCGTCCGGGGCAAGGAGATAATCCGCATCGGAGACTGTGCGGTCTTCCTCTCAGCCGGCCGCCCCAACCTGCCCTACATCGGCCGCATCCAGAGCATGTGGGAGTCGTGGGGGAACAACATGGTGGTCCGAGTCAAATGGTTTTACCACCCAGAAGAAACCAACCCTGGGAAGAAACTCAACGAGGGCAAGGTAGGCTGGGCTCCTTTGCCGAGGGGGCTGCAAAGCTGCTTGTTCCCTTTTATATCCAAGGATGAGGGAAACACCCATGGCCCAGTTCGTGACTGGTACTGTAATGGGGGTGGCCCCATCTTCTCGTGTTTTGCGGGCTGCCTGTGGTGCGGACAAGCCGGGTGTTCACCCCTTGAGAAGCGCAAGGGTGGGTTTTATTGTTCTAGGAATCAAAGACTTCCGTGTTGGTACAGAAAGAGTGTCAGGAGCCGGATCGAGTGTTTTTACAGTGTAAAAACGAGTGGCCTGGTGCTCAGAAACACTGAATTTCGCACACATGTGCCGTGTGGTCTATAGTAGGCTGGTGGTATTTACTACCAGTAGCTGTGGATGGGGAGTGAGGTTGTAAAGGCTCGTGTGGTGGGTGGGAGGCGATAGCCTGGGAAAACGACGAATTCACCTGCTTTTCATTTCTGTGTTCGCCTTCCTCTTCCTCTTGGGCACAGCGCTGGGATCAGAAATCGGGCCGGAGTCTGTCCACGGCTTTGCAGGCTTCCAGCCAGAGGAAGGACTTTATGGAGGTTGGTGAGGTTGGGGGAAGGGCTGGGAGGGGACGCTGGGGACACCACAACAGATGCTGTGGGGCGATGCCCCCTGAGCTTCCCTCACTCTTGGTTTTTGCCTCAGCTGCCGAGTTGGCAGTGCCCGGGACTTTGGATGGGTGTTCCTGCGAGGGTGGGAGTAGCTGCTGGTGCTGGGAGGAACAGAGGGCTGGTACCCAGCACCCGTCGTTGCAGTGAGGATGACAAACTCCCGGCCTGCGTATTCCCCTGCCCGTGCGCTCGGCAGCCGCGGCGTTCCCGGCAGTGGGAGCTGAGCGCGAGCGAGGGCTGAGGTGTGGCGTGCTGGGTGGGCTGTGGCTGCCGTGCCCGGGGGCCCGTGCGGGTTCCCGGTGTCCCTGCCCTGGGCTGGCGGTGGGGAGGAGTGGGGAGTTCTGCTGGAGTGTGAGCACAAACCCTGGCCAGTTGTGGTGGGCGTTTCTCCTGCATATGGAAGATGATGCTGTAAATGGCTGTGAGATCTAATTGCTCCTTTTCTTTCCGTCTCCGTCCTTCCATTCCTGTAACTCAGCGAGCCCTCTACCAGTCCTCTCACGTGGATGAAAACGATGTCCAGACCATCTCCCACAAGTGTCTTGTTGTTGGGCTGGATCAATACGAGCAGATGTTAAAGACGAAGAAGTACCAAGACAGTGAGGACCTCTACTACCTTGCAGGGACCTATGAGCCCACTACGGGCATGATCTTCAACACCGACGGGGTCCCCGTCATCTGCTGACCGCCCAGGGGACACGTGCCACCCCCTGGGAAGGGACGGGACAAACCTGAGGACGTGCCTGTTCAGACGACATGATTGTTTCTTTCAATGCTCAGAACTTCTGTGTCACACTACAGACAGGAGAGCGCGAGAGATGCGAGGAGGAAGGAGAGGGCTGAAGAAAGGGGTTGGGGAAGCAGTTACAGGACTGGAGGAAGATGCTGTTGGGTGGTGGTGGTGCTTGAACCCCAAGGCTCTTCTGGAAGTGGCTTTAAGTAAGGTGACACTTGACCAACTTCTCCCTTCCTCCTTTTGGTCCAGGAAAGCACATGGGTCTCGTGATCATTTCACCAGCGGGACTCCCCGCCAGGAGGGATCCCTTTTGTGTCCTTTGCCCCCATCAGTAACGCGGAAGGACACGCACTGGCCTTCAGCGTACGCTCCTCTCCGTCCTTATATTCCCTTTCGTGCTTAGTTTCGCATGACCCTTTAGGAAGGACAGGGTGAAAGACAAAGGAGATGAGTCTCTCTTGGCGCCTTTTCACTGTTCCCTTGCCCTGGAGGCCGCTGTCCACAGCGTGGAGCAGCGAGGGGCAGAGCTGGCCCTGGCGTGGTACGGCAGGAGAGGGCCTGGGCCGGGTGGAAGAGGAGCCAGCATCCAGTCTGCGCTGCTGCCTTCCCACTGCCTCGAACAAACGGCCTGAAGCCACGTTCCCTGTGACTCGGCGTCCCTCCTGCCCTGGAAGGGCACGGGGTGGGGCAAGCGCCTGGCTGGGGGTGACACTTGGCGAACAAAGAGCTCGTCTGGGAGCGTGCTGCGGCGAAGGGGGCCAGGGAGTGACGGGGAAGAGCTGCTGCTCGGTGCGTGGAGCAGAGGGGACCGCAGGCCGTTGGATTTGGCATCCTTCACCCGGCTGTGCCCGCCTCGCCTTGCCCGGGCAGAGACGTGGAGCTCCTGAGAAGCCCTCGCTCGTCGTTCGAAGGGAGCGGGGACAGAGTGCGAAGCGCGGCCGTGCCCACCTGTGGCGTTTCCACCGCCAGAGCCCCGCCGCCGCTTTGGCCTCGGGGAAGGGACCGTCCAGCTTGCTCCATCCAGCCGGCCAACCTCCCCACAGCTCCTGGGGAGCCGCCACCATCTCTGCCTCCTCCCTCCGGAGCTGACCCACCGTCTCGCTCCCACCGGACCCACGGTGCCGCCGTCACCGCACCGGGGCTGCACCCAGCTGGAAGGGACGCGGCGGAGAACCACGCGACGATGCAACATCTTTGCACTTAACACGAAAACAACCAACCTCCCAAGAGACGCACTGAACTTTGCAGCTACCGACTGGCACTACAGATCGCTAGGACGCGGAGCGGGGCCCGGCTCGGCCGGGAGCGACGGCCCAGGCTCCCGTGGGGAGACGCTGAAGACAAGGACGGATTGGAAAACTATCCGCCCCGGTACCGGCTGCGGACCGGGGACCGGCGGCTCGGGGGAGAGGGACGCCGCTGCGAAGTTACCCCTCGTCCTTTAAAGGAACCACATGGTGCTGAGCCCGTGCCATCTCCACCCCGGGGCACCGGCGCGGCGGATAGCGACGGTTCTAGCCTGTACAGTTTTAATGTACCAAAAGACTCGTTAGCCCTCCTGTATTATAAGTCTTTAAATGGATTCAACTTTTTAATTATAAATATAAATATAAATAT
>Ga0181612_114609_pt1 | contig 17980 bp, 10 predicted proteins | sample HoacroProtozoa21_FD_119630 | JGI IMG/M metagenome (GOLD analysis project Ga0181612, IMG submission 119630) | Hoatzin crop microbial communities from Cojedes, Venezuel. Combined Assembly of Gp0051906, Gp0051904, Gp0051908 | reverse complement strand
TCAATCTCACCCCTGACCCTGGCACGCCAAGCCTGGGCTCATCCCTAGTGAGCTGGGCAATGTCCCCTTCCCCCTTCGAACCTAGTTTAAAGTTAAAAATTGACTTTCCCCTTCTGGGTTTGGGTTTGTCCACAAACAACTGCTTCACCTGGTGGCAACTGATATTTTTCTTTCAGGTTTTACAGATTGCTCCAACCTACAGACTGGCAAAGCAATTACTGTCTCTGCAAAAGCTAGATCACAGGCACATTTTAGAAAGGGTTTTTTAACAGGTTTTTTTTTTTTAAGTTTATATCGGTAACTCAAATCAAAGTCAATTAACATTTCTAGTTGCAGAGGGAAAAAAAAGGCCTTCATACATGAACTCTAAAAGTTCAAGAACTAGAGGCAAGAAATCCTATACCTTAAATAAAATAATAAAGAAAGCAAACAAGCAAGGAAATGATCTGGTGAGTTTTTAAAGCCATTTTCAGTATCTGTTAGCTTGAGTAATGAATACTTAAATTAGTCAATTGCTCAAAAAGAAGACAATCCTTAAACTCAAATATTTCAGAGCTTTTAGGTATTAGATACAAAGATTTGTAAAGAGATGTCATTCTGTTGATAAGCCTTTATAAAACATGTTGTACCAAAGTTCACAGGACACCATTGGGAAAGAAATGGGAAGATGACAATTAAACAAAGTAGAAAAAGAAAATTTCCCTACATTACATACGCACAGACATCTTTTCTCCTTACATCAGACAAATGCACAATCACATGGATAAGTCAGAGAACCACTGAAGTAGCTACGTAGTATTTTGTGAGCCAGATTCTCTCATTTTACCACAACAGAACCCAGAGATTTGCACAGGCTGGGGATTTCTGCCTGGCATGGCACCAAATCCACTGCACTGTCCCTGTTACAGGGAAGAATTGCCCCTCTGTTTCTGAAGAACATGAAAATGTAGAAGTTTCTACTCATCAAAAAGCATTTAACAAAAAATGACAAATGTAAACAAAATAATACTCAGATTTGGACACAGGCTCCAAATATGTCAATTTCTGTCAAAATACTGACAATAACTCTGTACTCAATGCTATTAAACATACACCCATAAATGTATCACTAATCTTACATTTCAGTAACGCAGCTTCTAAAGATATCTACAGCAGAAGATCTGCAGTATTAAGTGTTCAAGGCTACTCTCAATTTGGGCAGTGATGCTAGATAACTTGTCTCAGGGTGTGCAGTTTTTGATATCCTAAAGGCAATACTTCCTGTGATGACAGCCAGCGTTTAGTTTCATCATTGCAAATTAACTGTTACAGATTTAGATCAGATTATAGCTACTATAATACACTTCTGATCAATTATTTTGTGCAGTGGAATATCTACCATAGGCTATTACTATTGATATTCTTTGTGATGGAGTTAAATCAGCCAGCGTAGACACTGATTTCATAATAGTAGCTTCACTTTCCAACATTCTCATAGGAATTCCATGCCATGGGATGTGCTGATGTGGCAGCCAGAAAAAAAGATATAGGAAACACACTGCAGAGCAATAGGCTGGGAAAGGCCACTGAAATACAAACAGGATAGAGAGGTGCAAAGCAAGTATACTGTAAGAGATGCAATTAATAAGATAGGTCAGACTGAGTTCACTGTGGGCTTCAGCATACAATGCTGTGAAGTTAAATACTACTTAGGACTGTAAACATGGAAGCAGGATTGGCTCCATGCAGGACTGGGAGACAGAAACTCTTCCCAGCGCACTCATGGAGAACGGAGTGCTCAGGTCGGCACTGCTCTCCTGCACGGAACAGCTTCTTGGCCACACTAGTGATAAGGGTAAGATAAGGGCCTCAGAGGATACAGTGGAACTACCTGAAAGCAAAAAGACAAGAAGGTTAGAGGGTTTTTTTCCTATGAAAAAGTAGCTTTTGTATGAAGTAAGACTTCACTGAATGTGGAAAAGTAGAAACAAAAGCTGTTGACAAGTCCAGGGTTTAGCACGTTTCAGCTAAATGTGTCAGATTTTCAATAGTCAAAACACTGATGGGAAATGGCAGCGGGGAAGTGGGGGTGGATCTCATTTTCTGCCAGTTTTTTTTTAAATTAAAAAATACAATTTTTGTTGCGTTGTTGAATTTTTCATCAGGAAAATAATATCTGATTAAGTTTTCCTAGAAGACCTAGGAACCAACCATATTCTTGGAACAAAGGAAAATAAAACAATGCGATGGACAAGAAAGGCAATTGCCTCAGACGTAACATTTAACAGAGCTGGAAAGCACAAAGGAACAATAGATAGCAGCAAGAATAAAACTGTATAAACAAATTCAGGGAGAAAATCTACAGATGATTGGTTTGAAAGTAGTTAACGTCAAGAACAGACGAAGGTATCTTTCCCAGCATTAGCGGTGGCAGGAATAGCAGAATAGGAGGATATTCTAGTGACACTGGCAACACAGCAACAAGGAAAAGAGAGAGGAAATTGGTCTGAAAAAGCAATGGGTGCTGCGGAAACAGGAGGAGGAGGAAGAGGAAGCAGTCTCCCAGGGAGGGGAGCAGAGCAGGCAGATTGAAATGAAACATCGCTGCGTGAGGTCTGCCGGCACAAAGATTCTCCCCAGCTCCCTCAGACCCTGGGGTATTTCTAAGCCAAATGAAGACCAGCAGAGGAAGCAGTGTTTTGGGACCACACTGCTGTACCAGGTTATAACCCCGCATCCATCTTGTTGAAGAAGCGCTTGCTGGCAGGGGGTCTCTGGGCTGCATGCAGGATGCAACGTGGGTACGGGGAAGAGCTACAGAGGACATGTTAAGCAGATCATCCCAGTTTCAAACTGTACTCCCTTTTGTTTGATTTTTGCCACTGTTCCCTGTAGAGTGAAGCTGAGGATTCACTTGTACTGTATTTTAACAACGAGCCAGAAGAGATGGATAGATTTTATGGTTTTTGCAGACATGAAAGATCTTTTGTTGGGAAAGTTGATATCCATGAAGAAGCGGGATTTAATAAACAAGACAATTTACTAATATATACCACGGCTTTACACAGGTGTTACAAGGATGTGTCAGATGTGCTTCTTTAAGTAATACATTTAAAAACCTAAAAGGGCTCACATTTGCCATTAGAAATGAGAAACTAATGTTACATTTCTTTGTGCTCAGAAATGCCCTTTAAGATTGCCTGAAGCATTTTGTGTGTGCGCGTGCGTTCATTCTGGAAAAATGTTACCCTTAAAAAACGTGAATGCAACATTGTGAAAAGTCAAAACATTTCAATATCTCAAACCAAAGATGCTACCTCCTCCCCATGAAATGTCTTTTATTCCTCAATGCACTTTACCTTTATTTTTAACAGTATTTTTGAAAATGGAAAAAAATCCTTACCTGGATTGAATTTAATGTTTTACTAGAATATTAGAGGAAGACAAAAAAAGTTTATTGACCCAAAGTTTTACAAGAATATTCTACGTATATGGACACTAAGATTAAGATAAAAGGAGGGCAACAGCCAGATAGTTTTACATGAGGATATATGTAATTGGGCACCAACAAGAATACAGGAAGAGCATACCAGACCCAACCTCCAGCTCCTAAACTTGTCAGTAACAACTACGAAAGTACAAGAAGCTGGACTGGACATGTTCATTGCAACAGCCAGACCTGGCAGAGGAGTTCTTGACAGACATTTGGAAGGCTGATAAAATACTTCTGTAACTTTTTGTCACTGTGTGACTTTGCGTACTGCCTGGGACACATCAGAGCTAGAAAGTCCCCATAGGGTTTTGCACAGACCCTGCTTTAGAATAGACTTCCAAAGCAGACATGAACTCCACATTGTGACCGTCTTTGAACTTTTTCAAGGGCCATGTTTCCCTGTCCCACAACAGCATGAAAGTGTTTTACTTGCAGAGAAATGGGAGGCAGGTGGGCAGCAACCCGCTGCGAGGGCTGTCTCTGGCCCCAAGCGCAGAAGAGACATTGGTGCGAGATGTCTAATCCCCTGGTCCTGATAAAACAGTGAGAAATCCTTGCACAGATCAAACAGCATTAGGCAGAGCCTGTGCACAGCAAAACAGCACGTGCTCTGTGCGTTATCTCAAAATACAACATTTGATGCTTCTTTATCTGCGTTAACACACCTTAAAGTCATGCTGTTCCCAGTACAATGCCCTCACCCAAACCCTTCTTCCTGTTGACTTCACTTTATCAGTCAGTTGGGGATTTCAGTACATCACAGTGACATCTCCCACTATTTAGGTGCAAGTGTGATGGATGACAGGAGCAGCACCTGCAAACAAGGCGGCTCGCACCCTGTCAGTGCCTATCACACTTACCATCTGTCTTCCATTTATCTAGCACAGACCTGACAGCCTTCCTTCATATTGTTTCATTTCTTACCATAAAGGAGCCTCAAATGTTTTCTCCTTTGAGAACTGAGCTCTACAGGAAGAAAATAAAACTCAAAGATGTTGATTCCAGATATCTAACTTGTAGTACCCCAAATCTCCCCCCTCATAAAAAACCAACAACAAACAAACTCACCCCAAAAAAAAACCCAAACCAAACAAACCCAAATTTCCCAACTATAACCAAGTTAAGCTGATTTCTGCTAATGTTCTTCATCTCCTAAGTTAATGAGAGTTATATTGAAAAAATAGCTTTCCCAAACTAAATCTCCTAATGTCTCCATAATGTAGCAGGAACAATAAATCTGAAGTACCGGATCAGCAATCCAGTAATGCAATCCCAAAGAGTGCGCTTATGGAACATAAAATACGCTCTTGACATGCATGTCAGTCTAATTTCCTTTTTTTCTGTTTTCATGGAGATTTTATAGTTGTATGATGTGGACATCCCTTTCTCTCAGGTGGTTAAAACATGCCCACTGAAAAATACAGAATCCCTAGGAAACACAGAAGCCAGATTCACTGTGTCCTTTCCCTCAGACTTACCTATGTCAAGATGGTTGACTGGAAACCCTGTCACACAGGTTCTCTTTCTGTTCTCCTGGGATAAAAGCAGAAGTGAAGCAGATAATGTGCTATTGCATCCAAGCTAAAGGCTGACTCCTGGGATGGACCGAACGACTCGAGTCCTGCTGTTTCCTCTGTCAGGAAAACCAGCAATAGTGGGTACATGTGGATAGATTAAATGGGGTTCACTGGAGGCTGAAGTCCACACTGAACTCCAAGGACCAATACAGAAAAGAGTGTTACTCATTTCACATTCAGAATAACAAACAGGCAAAAGCAGCACCTAGGGTGGTTTATACTGATCTGGCTTTATTGTCCCTAGATGAGATCCACCCACTGATGTTTGAACTATCAAGTTGAAACTTCTTTGTGTTGCAAAAGACTCTCCTTCAAAGCCTACAAGGCAAGCTGTCTATGTAAAAGGCATTTGTGCATTAATAAACACACTGATTCCTTCAGAATAGGATTAGGAAAGGAACAGAACAGTCCAAACATATGGAGATCTCATGGTTGGAGCACTCCATGGAAGGGTGCAGAAAAACTTCCTCTGCCATTGTTGGCCGTAGCTTAGGATAAAGGATGTGGAACACAGACTATGTGTTGAATCACATTTTATACTCTTCCCATTTGAAGCTAAGTGTCAGTGGGGTAAACTCTAACTGTAGCCTAGATGGGAAATCTGAGTTTCATTGTCTGTCTTTTTTTGCATGAGGAAAAAAAAAAAATCCAATGAAAATAAAGCTTCAGTGTCAAAGAGCTTTATTACTGTAATTATTCTTTGTTACCAAGTGATTAGGAGAGGAACAGTAGGCAAACAGACCCCTTTCATCATGACAAGCAAAATGAAGCTACTCAGTCTGTGACTGCATGGATAGAACAGTGACCACACAGCCCGCTCCAGCTCCTGGGAGTACACCAGTACGCAGCAGCACAGAGAGTATCTAGTGCAAGAAGCACAGATATCCTGGCATTTGTTAGCAGAACATCAATGTACTGATCACACAGCTTCACGTTTATTGATGGCCCAGCCAGCTGTGCTTACTCCTTGCAAAGGCTGGCAGTCAGTCTTTGTTCTGCATGCACTGACAATAGGGTAGTAGGTCTCGGAGTATGACTGTAGCGCCTGGGTACTAGTGCAGTGCAATAACCAGAACAGTAAGAGTCAGCTGTAAAGACTGCTCGTATGATTAATGGTTTGCTTCATCTGTGTCTCAGTTTTTTTGACACTTGATCGGTCAACATGACTTTGATTTCGAGGCAGAGGATCTTAACTGGAATAATTTTAACAGAGAGAACTATTTTCTTAATATAATCTGCCAGTGCAACAGGAGGTAATAGAGTGCCCTAGAAGTCAATAGTTCCTAAACATTTGTCTCCATACTACTGCTGACAATTTTGGGGCCATTAGCAAGTCACTTAGAAATGCAAGAAAGCTATTTTCCCATCTAGAAGACAGTGGAAATTATATTTGCTTGACTACCTCATAAACAGACTATGAAAGTTAATTCATACTTGTTCAGTATGCTGAACACAGCAGGAAAAAAAAATTTACTCTGAGAGTGAAGTCTTTTACCAGCCAGTAGCACAGATGTGATTTCACCTTAGCACTACTTTGGGAAGCCCATCATTGTTCAAGATTATATTAGGAAATAACATTTCTTACGATGCAACAATAAAGACACGAGACTGTCATCATCTTAGGTGCCAGTACATAACTCCCACTTACTTCGACACGTCACTTAGCTGGTTTATGCCACTGAATACAATCTGGCTGAAGCGTGACCCCAGGCAACCCTCAGGACTGATTCACCTTGTTAAAGGCCACCTTTACAAAAAGGGCAAACCAAGTTACAAGGCCTGGAAAGCTTGAGGACACTGTGAGCTTGCTGTTTAAAATCTCAAGGTACTGTTAAATAGCGTCAGGCACTGTTGCCGTTCCTAAACAGTTGCTTTGCCTCTAGTCTGTGTAAAAAAAGGCTCACACTGCTCCATCTTTTATCCTCCCTCTGAAGGAGTAGGCAGATTCTAAGTTTTCAGATTTCCTTAGCACCAGAAGCTATCTTTGGGTCATCCCTTACATTTTACCAAAGACATTTTACCAAACTTTGGCTAGAGAGAGGCAAGAAGAAGGAGGAAAGATTAGATCTCCTGAAGCTACCTTAAATGAACTTTTTTTTTAGGCTTTCTAAAAAAGAACCATATTCACTAACGTAAGACACATGAATTCTAGAAGTTGCTATAAATGATACAGACGTCCTGGTCTGCTAAGGTCATATTGTCAAAAGAAACATCATTTTGCCTCAGGTACCATCTCTTGGTGAAGAGATTATAGTAAAGGCTCAAAAAAAGTGATGAGGTAGGGGAAACAACGCAACCTGCTTTGCAACGCACTTGCTAATTGGCTGTGGATTTCCAGTTCATTAGCCTTTTACATCACCACTAGTCAAGATCATGACTTGGTGATGGCCAGTCAGGTAACCAACTCCATGATGTGGGTTGTTTTTTAAAACTGAAGAAATAATCATCAACGGAAAAATTTACATTTCCTACCCTGTTCTTTGTAAGGACAAAGAACCCAGGAAAAATATTACATTTATCTTTACATTAAGACTGAATGGTGGAACAGCTGAAATGTAGAGACTGTAATTCAAAGGAATCACAGGGATTTTTTTTTTAATTCCTCTTCTCTCCTTAGTTTTAAATTGGTCAAAGTAGGCCACAAGATCAGTTAAAAGAGGAAGGAAAGAAAAAAAAAATTGGTTACGTATGCCATGGAGAAGAGAGGATTTTAGGGGTTGTTTAAAACAGAACGTGGAAGCGGATGTTCCAGTGACAGAATAAACCAAAGCTACAGAAGAAGGAAGTAGAAAATGCACATTAGGATTATTTTCAATCTGGCAGAAGAGGTACAAATGCAGGGTTGGGATACCATGAATTAGCCACATAATGTAATGGCCAGAGAAAAGCCCATCTCATTACAGAGTTTTATGTGGCTGGTAACCTTCCTGATTACCACTTTTTGTCTGATTGTTTCTACTACTAAAATATAATTTCATTCAGCATTAAGAATAAAATTTGATTTAGCTCAGCACTAGAAGAGCATACAAGCAATTTGATAAAATGTCAGTCTTGTTCAAATTTTCTTGCTGTATAAATTGAGTGCTAATGATCTTGACTGCTACCCTCATGTATTTATGCAGTCTTTTTCATGTTTGCTGGATTATTATTGATCAATTGTCAGACAAAATGACAAATAAGAGTAGTTCACGTAACCTGAACTCTAGAGGTCTTTTAGGAAAAAAAAATCCCAATTATCGATGAGCATTGCTTATTCACTACCACATTTACACTTTAGTCATTGTATTCCCACAATTATGATTCAAAAGATGACATTAAAAATACTACAGACCACAGACCGTCTCAAGAGTTTATAAAAAATGTGCCTACATCTCTCTGATCCCCAAGTTTCGTTTACAAATACTGAATATCATAGATAGTTTATACAAAATCTCAGTTCACCTTTCTTGCAACATAAGAGTTTTACAAGTTTCCAGTACAACCTTCAGTCATTACCAATACTGGTATTTTATACTTTTTACTTCTTTCCTCCAGAAATCTGGTGATAGTGTTTGACAGTGAAACCCAAAACTATATATAGGTTAGGATAGCGTAGACCAACTTAGCATATAAAATCAGGACATTTCTTGCTGCTAGTGAAGCTAAACTGGATTTTCTCCAAGTGATAAGATTTTCCAGTAGTTGCTCACTCAGCAGCAACAGCTAAAGAACATATTTAAGGCCACAATGCTACGAACATGAAAGAATACAAGAATCAAAGGCAGGGTTCTTTAACTGGAAAAGCAATCCTTATCTCTTTCACTAAAGAGTTTACTCTCCTTCACAATTTTTAATGTTGATTGAGAAAATATATACACCGAAAGGAAGATCCTATAAAATGTTAAATAATTCATGACTGTTCCAATTCATTTCTGATAATGTATAATTCTCTCTCAAATACAAATAGAATTCAAACCAATAAGCAATCATTATTGCTTAAGTGAGCTAGCAGACAATTTGTGAGGTTCGGTGGATTATAACCATCCTTTTAATTTATTGAATCTCTCCTAACCAAAAATCTCAAAATATGTCATTCATTTCAGAGAAGTAGCACATTTTATGAAGACAGATCTTACTAACTACTTCTTCGCTAATGAAGAAAGCAAAGACCAAGTCTTCATATTTCTAAACCTGAGGCTGCATGTATTTTTATCCCAAGTTTCCTTTGGCTGCAGCTGTGATGCCCAGAAGTTCTCCTTTCTTTCAATCCACCATGCACCAGCAGGCTCACCACTGGCCCTATTGCCTTGTAGGCTACAGTTTGGGACTCCGCTGAAAGTTAATTTCAGAGCTCAGGGTCCCCATAAAACACCCAGCAACTTCACATCGGATGCAAAGGAAACCAGGATTTGGTATGATGAATTCCAGCGCCTAACTTTAAAGGATTGAAGTTTGAAGACCGCACGTACAGATCCACATAGATAAAGTCAGTAAGAAACCTCAGAGAAGAAGGTCTACTTTTTCAAGGCCCACTTTTTAGTGGATGCCACTTGGCAGACAGTGCATACAGCGCTGAGGAGCATGCACTACCTTGTAGGCTATTAGGTCACCTTTATATCCTGTCTGCCTGGGCAAACAGATAGGGTCCTGGTGGACTGCTCACTTGAATTCAGATAACTAAATTACATTTAAGTGTGATTTTGGAGAATCAAGTTCTGTTTTAGATTAGTCTTTGACTTCCATGTCACAATGAAAAGTCTATGATAGAGCTAGAAATAGCAAAGCTGGTCTCCCAGCTTCCAATCACAACGTTTTCTTTCTTATCTTGGAATTTATTTTTCCACTCCAGTAGCATCTCCTGAATGTATTAGGTCACAGATACAAAGGAAAAAGCGGAGCTAAGGAGACAGCACAATTAACTAATTTTCTCCATTTAGATCTTCATACAAAATCATTCCAATTTCTGGCAATAAAATGCCAGTGAAAAGGTCCTCTCTTCAAAACATGTAATTCCCATACCCCTTTGCACTCCTACACATCCTCTATCGCACAACACCTGTTCTCATTTCTTACCATCACCTCCCATACTTGCAGCGAGGTCACCATACACTATAACAGAACTTAGCTGGTCTCAGCAGGGAAGAAAGCACATTCCCAGGAAAGAGAAAAAGAGTGCAAGCCCCAGGCAGGTAAGGGAGCAAAAAGCCATGGTTTGCAAAGTGTGTATTTTGCATATAAATCTACTTGCCATAGGAGAGCAAAACAGTAAGAGCGCTTTCACTCTGCAGGCACTCACATCAGCCCACTGGAAGCCGACTTCAAGCCTAACCCTGGAGCACCTTGGGCTGCAGGGGCGGTAGGTGAGCTCTCTCCCCTCAGGTATCACCCAACAGAGCACACAATTGCCAGGAAGCCCCATCGATGCGTCGAGCCAATGCGTGAGCAATTCTGGAGAGATCCTGTGAGCGTACAGAGCTTACGAAGCCTAAAAAGCTCTGCATTATTACACGGCCATATCCAGACTCCTGTTACCAACAACCAGTTCTTACTGACCCTTTCTGGGGAGCTCAGCCCATAAATGCTCCATTACTGGAGGACACAAGTGCAAGAATAATAATAAGACAGTGAATCCTGCAGGCTATACTGGAGGGAGACGTGAAGCTAGTGGATGCTCAGTTGAAAGTCTAACTACTCCCATACTTCTGCTGCAGATATTTCTTCTAAAATGGATGAACTGAGATTAAAAAACCCCAGAACCAAAATCAAACCACAGTGGAGTTGAGCTCCACCAGATAATCAAGGGATACAGCTCTCCCCTCACATGCTAAGCATTAGAGAAAGGGACAATCAACAATAGCAACACAAACTCTATTGCAGGTTAAAATCAAAACAGAATGCATTTCTCATAAATGGGAGCAGCATTAGATCCCGCTTCTCTCCCCACGCACCAGGACGCTTCATGCTGCCTGATCTGACTCTGGCACATCGCTCCATACCATCAGTTTCTGGCAAAGTCCACATCACAATGTGAAAAGAGATGGATGCATCAAAAAGGCACATTTCCCAATGTCCTGTAAGCTCTGGTATCCTGGAGTCCATTTCAGAATGAAGTAATGAAAGGAATGTTTTCCTACGTTTTTCAGGGAAAACTAAAAAAAATTTCATTTGGGAAACTAGAGGATCTATAATCACCAGTTGCTGTCAGAACTTCATTTACTTCAAGGGTAATTACTGTATATAATTTAGCACATAGGATTCATGAGGTATAATTATAAATTGAATAGCTGTAAAAAAAACCAAAAAAACCCCCAAAAAACAGCTACAACCTTTTTCACTCGCGAATATATCTATGCATGACATTAAGTACCTTAAGGCAATTCCATCTCTATCATTTCTTTGTTGATTCATCTTCAGAAACAGGAAAACAAATTTAAAAGGTTTTTCTGCAGGCAGAAAGTATCAATCCTGTCAGCTTTAAAACAAAAAGGAATGTTATATTTATTAGGCTCAGGAAAAACATGCTAATAAATAATAAGTGTATCTACACACTGTAGATTCAGAAAACTCAGGTTCCTAAGTTTGGAAAACTATGGCATCCCTACATATTAATTGTGATGTATGTAACAGCACCGTAACCAGCAGTAACTGGGGCTTGCAGCAAACAGGAGTTGTAATTGCGTACCACTAGAAGCTTTTACTGAAAGCGTTTTGACAGACCAACGTGAAATACGACTTCATATGTTTTCCACTCTCAGCAAAAAGTCAGATAAACATTTCCTTTCAATTTCAATTTCCAGGATACATATCTTGAAATTCAGAGAGAAACAGTAAACTAAAATAAGACTAGAAAATTTTCCACAAGCTTCAAGGGTCATTCTACATCTTTTGATGGGAAGGGTAGAGAGTCTTTAGCCTGCTTTGGTTGTTGGCATGCAAAAAGGTGACATCACAGTCTCTGGGACCACATAGCCTCTATGTCCAGGGCTGATTAGTGTAAGGTAACTTTGAGGTTTGCCTTTAATCACAGAGGCACGGCTGTGGGCTCTACAGTGGCTTGCTTTGGGTAGGATGTACGACATTATTTGTGCCTCCACGCACAACCCTCCCATGTGGCCCGTTACAAAGAATACAATGAATAATTAATTTGCATTGAAAAGGAGAGAAGATAACAGGACAAAGGCACAGGACATTCAATCACTTGCTTTATAAAGGCATTTAATACTGCTTCACTAGGAAGATATAATTGTTCATTTCTTGTGTACAGCATGTCATATTCAAATAATTGTTGATATTAGCAGTGCTATAATGGCTTCAGAGAGGTTAAATGACTTGGCCAGGACCAAAGAGGAGGCAAATGTGTGAATTAAGCTCAGAAATCAGCCAGCTTCTTAAGACTCAGTGCTCCAGTCTAAGCTCACAACTTGGTGCTTACAGCAGTATTCCATAATTATCCATCATTTACATTTTATCTCCTTCCTTTCCTCTAACTCTCACACCCATACAAAGTCAAGACAAATATTTTTAATTTCTCTAGTTCATTGAAAAACAAAACCTAGACCTTGGCCCTGACGGTCCAAATCTTTCACAAAATTAAAAACAGTCCATCAGTTTCACGTTCACTACTCTAAATCTTTCACTGTGCACAACAGCAGTACAAGGAAAAAACCACAAAGGTATCTCCCCCTATATATTTTAGTGTTTAGTAGTTTCTACAAGGTTCCCCTTGAAGACTATTTCCTATTAGAGGACAGACTTTACTCTAAACATAATTGTTTTGAAACGAAAAACGTTCAGTTCATGAGTAATTTTTGACTTGTGGTTGTTTTGCATGGCTGTTTCTTCTTTTTTGACCTGTATATCCTATATTTTCCATCTGTTCAAGCCATGATTTCCAGTCCACTGGAGCAAAAGCAATGGTAAAAGCATTTTGCCAGCAGCCCTTGGCCTCACTTTACGAATACAGTTCCAAGTCTTGCTGCCACTCAGGGCAGAACTTCTAAAAATAAGGGACTGTTTCAAAATAAAAATGAATACAATTTTCTTGGAGGGGTGAGGGGGGAGCTTTCCTTTATCAGAAAGGAGATCAGAGTGAGAAGAGATCAGATAGATGCAGCACATGCTGGCTATATTGTTATTTACAATATAAGAGCGGAAACCATGAAGACCAATATCCATTACAGTGCACAGCAGCCACCAGCACACCACTTTTTGTCCCAAGGAGCAGTACCACCGTTCCAATCAGAAGACACAGCATGAAAGTCATCACTACTCCCAGCACTGCCAGGTTAGAGAAGAGGAAAGGAGAAGGAGGTACATTAACTGACTCGCTTCAAGTAACACTGGAAGCTTACGGAATAATCCATAGCCAATCTGTGTCTGCAAGAAGAGATCTGATGTCTTCATTATATGACAACGGCTAGCAGCACTAGCCATATTAGCCTCTTGTTAGTTTTAACCAGATGCAACAGATAGCCATAGAATTAATTTATGGTCTTTGCAAACTAAGGATCTAGCAAGTTTTTCCCTACATGCTTGGGATTCTCTTCCAAACCTTGGAACTCCAAAGCTGGAAACAGCCAGGAGTTTGTTAGAGCTAAGCCCTGCTTCTGAAGCAGCCTGTTGAAAATCAGTCTGGTGAAACGAGGCATCTTGAAAGGCATTACTTTTTCTGTAGCCCTTAGAAGTAATCTGAACACATAGTAGATTTTAATGCACAATCCTGCATTTTCCCAATCTAGTTTATGTTGCATAACAGATACAGGGTTTTCTTCATATAGAGATATAAAAACTGGCCATCAGTTGGTGAAAATCCATACACTGCATGGGAAAGAATGTCATTTGGAAAATACAGGGGGATCTTCTGTGTGACAGCTGAGGCCAGAGATTGCTTTTCCTCTCCCTAAAGTGCAGATTTTTTCCTTAGACTCAAGATTTCTGAGTCAACAAGGTCTGTTATCCCTTCCTACGTATTATGACCAACCATTTTATGATTTACACGAATGGGCCATTTCTGCTCCTTTTCCATCCTAACTGCCAGATGGAGGACCTTTTACATGTCTGTTCACCCCCTCATATTTATATGTTCTAACATGAATGAAGTTTCTTCCCACCTACTCTGACCCAATGTCTGCACCTCTACAAACCACGAGAATTTAAATTTTTAGAGACTTAAAACTCGATCAAGTCACAGAATAGGTCTCTGATGGCTTTATAGACAATGCAGCTGGAGAGTGTCTGTTCTGAAATCAAGATAGGCAGCATATCACTAATGCAGTCTTCTGTTTAGATGGCCATGTCAAAAGAGAACTTATATAGAATGATTTGGGTTGGAACTGACCTCTAAAGATCATTTTGTTATGGGTAACAGATATACTGGACTGACATGTAAGATTTGCATCCCTGAAGTAGGGCCTTAATTCAGTCAAAGGCTACTTCAATATCTAACCACTTAGTATGAAATTTACTCCTGAAGAGCGGACCATGAAAGAGGCATCAGCATCTTGTCTAACACTGGGATTATAGGAGATCCCAACATAGAAAAGAATTTGACCCAAAGCATTTTATCAAGCTCGATTTTTGCTCTTACATGGTAGTTGCTTTTCCCCTTACAGCAGAAGACGTATAGAAATTGGCAACCACCAAAAACCGAATTGGCTATGTACATGTCACAAAGGGATGAATACAGAAGACAGATACTACAGTTCTGACCAAGAAAACATCCAAACAAAAGCTCAGACGTGCTTTAGCTAAATCAAAGACAGGCAGGCAATGGTGCTTTAGAAGCACAGCAGAACAGATATTATAACTACTGTGATATTGCAGCAGATTATAGTCTGAAAGCCAGTTACTGTTAGAAAAAGCAGGTCAAGAGAAATCAAAACTCATGAAAGTGACACGAGGAACAGCCGACGGTTACAGAAGTTCATGTTTTTAAAAGGTAACAGCAAACTAATATTTTTGAAGAAAAAATGCCACATTTTTCATTTTGAACTGATATATGCTCTCTTTTTTTAGGTTTTCTGTGGGTTATATGATACCTTAGATCTTAAAATAAAAAGCCAAAATTCAAACAACACTATTTCCTTTTTGTTCCAGAAAATTAATTTTAGTAGCATTCATTTAGAAGTTCAGGTGTTCAGTTTTCATCCCAATTTAAACACAGCAAGATTTTTGAAAATTTTATAAACTTACATAAAATTATCACAGTTATAACTAGCTTTACTTTTAGCTGATCACAGCTCACAGAAATAGAGATGCTTTGAAGTCAGATTTCTAAGACCTTTGCATTTACAGAGTAAAAACAATGAAAAGTTTTTAGCTTAATTCTCTCTTAGCTAGAAAAGGTTTTTAAACGTTATATTTAAAACAATTCTCAAATGTAATAGAAGTCTCCATGCATGTCTGAAGTAATGTCCCATTAAAGTCATTAGTATGCAGAAAGATAGAAAGGCACCCCTGAACGCTTACTACGAGGAGCTCAGATTGTCATAATTAGCCACTCAGGAAACAAATCTTAGGCAGATTGACTCAGAAAATGAAAACCTAATATGGTAAGGAAAGTAGATAGCCTACTGGTGTCTGGCCTCTACCAGATGAAGGAGAAATAACTGTCCTCGAGTCAGCAACCAAACGCTGTGTTCATTCAGTTTATGTATCACACATTTGTAAAGGACAAATTACCTGATTTTATGGCAAACCACTTCCCCCAGAAATTTCACACAAACCTCACTGGGGATAAAAAAAATCAAGCAAATAAAGAACCACAAAACCATGAGAATTACTAGTTTGAGCCCTCACTACTAGGTCAGTGGAGTCAAATATGACTTACTCCAGTATGAGGTACACATCCAAGTCCAGCAATGTTGCATTTACAGCTTTGTGCCATTTTAATAATTGGTTAATAATTTAGCCAGAGATTTTTGGAGTTTGAGACGTATAATCACCAGAGAAAAGAGAGTGTATTTTGTCTCAAGTCAGAGCAGGATATGATTTCTTAGGTGAAAGAACCAAGCACCTCTAGTGCTCAGCACAGCTGTTGGCTACGGTGCATCAACGACATTTGTAAGAGCAGGGAGTTCAGTGCTCCCTCTCATGATGCATCTCCTCTTTTGGAGGCATGTGTTGTCAGCCTTTGTGAGCTTTGGCACCGCCAGTCATTTCTAGGACAAACACCCAAGACAAGTCAGTCTCAGAAACGAGAGTACAACATTTACCTCCAGTTCCAAAAGAGCTGACATGAGTCATCGGTAAGGGATGAAAGAACGAAACCAGCTCTGCACACACCAATCTTCCATGTGTCAGCCACACAACCCTAGTTTACAGTGCTGGAACACAGAGTGGCAGACTTCAAAAGAAAAGGCAACTGGACAGTCTCCCTTGTACGCAATGCACATCTGCTCTCAGTCTGCCACGGCACAGCACGATAGTCTTTGCCGTTCTTCCTTGTATTATATTGGTGGTTATCGCAAGCTTCTCGCTGCAATATCCCAATGTTTGGAAAGCAACTAAGAAAATCAATTCAGCATTTGATGTTATATTCAAAAAACAACCACCACCCCCTTCAGGTATTTTTCATTTTCAGAAATGGTTTTGGTATATCAATAATACTTAGGAACATCAAACACGCTATAAAACAGAACCAAGCTTACAAGAAGTTGGGGGGAGATGTATAAGCATATAAACCCTACTTAGATGCCTAATTCTTGCTAACTTCCTATAAATACCTTTGCGGATTTAACCTTTACTAATCTTAACATGAGTTCAATATGAGATTAGGAGCACTACAAATTCCCACTCAGGAGACTTTAAATGTTATCTCCTATTAGCACACAGATAGGTCCCAGCTCTACTACTGCAGGTTTTGTAAGAAGTACTCAGAGGACAACCTCCAGAAAAGGCCTTTCTCACTCAGAGAGATCACATCTCAGAAAGTTCATAAAATGTTAGACTGAACAATAAGAGAAATATTGAGTCAGCCAACTGCAATAAAATTTCTGTAGAGTAGCAATTGAAGGATTGTTAGGCAATTTATACACGAGAAAGTGACTTCCTGTACCAAGAGCACAGAAACAAAAACATAAGGTACCAAAGAAACACAAAACAGCCTTACCTCAGTGTGAACTGATCTTCTGTTGAATTTTTAGCAACAGATACAAGGAAAGTCAAAATGTCACCTTGCTTGACAGTCTTTGGTGCATAATGGATGGCAATATTGTTATCCAATCTCATTTCTTTTAAGGAAGGGACAGCACGTGTCTGGTAAAGGAAAACACTTCCAATCCTCTGCAAGGGAGGTCCCGACTCATCAATGTCATTGCGCCCTGGTCGAATCCCATTACTTTTCCTTACATCCTCCTTGGTGCATTCCCCTTTCTCATGTCCTGGTTGTATGGCATAGTAAAGCTCCACAGGGCTCCCTTCAGACTGATCCGTTAGCTTCTTACGGCCAGCAACAACTGTCGGGGGGTTAAACCAGCTTGGCAGGAGTTCCAGCTCTGCCACACACAACCCCAGGTCCCCTTGCAACCTGCAGCTGCCTCTGACTTCCCGCGTCTCTCTGAAGGCAAAGACCCGGAGGCAGGGCAGCCGTTCCGTGGTGCTATAGTCGTCCCAGTCCCTGCCCACGATGTAGAACAGGACCTGGACTTTGGGCTTGCTTGGGTAAATTTTGTCACTCATTATGAAGGCCTTAAGTTTCCAGTTAAAGGAGAACTTGTTAGTAGATCCAAATGGATTTGAAGATAACATTAAGTCCTGGGGCACTACTTGTTCGATGGAAAAAGGTCCATAGCTGGCATTTAACGCAGGTGGCCTCTTGGATTTGTAGATCAGAAAGGATTCCACTCGGGACTGCAAGCTAGAATTCCTCATAATATCCTGGTTGGCTTCCTTAAGAAAGAAGGAAACATCCGCATTGTGGATACGATAGGTCACAGGCAAATAAGTAGGCAGT
>Ga0181612_175071_pt1 | contig 17981 bp, 8 predicted proteins | sample HoacroProtozoa21_FD_119630 | JGI IMG/M metagenome (GOLD analysis project Ga0181612, IMG submission 119630) | Hoatzin crop microbial communities from Cojedes, Venezuel. Combined Assembly of Gp0051906, Gp0051904, Gp0051908 | reverse complement strand
TTGATGCCTGCTCCATTACCTGCTATCAAGGGTCAGGCCCAGTGTATCTGAGGGCTCGCCACGTGGCCAGGGTTCCCCAACAGCTAATTTGTACAGAAGGTTCTCGGCATGGATCAGAGTCATTCTTTCTCTGCCCTGTGTGCTGCTCACTCCTGCGTGCAGACAAGGACATGGATGTTTCTCTCCCCCTTCCCCTGACCAGTTGCCATGTCTCCTCGGAACAGGAGTGCCCTTCCCGTCGCACAGCTCTGGGTTTGGCATCAGGGAGAAGCAGAATTGGCCTTTCTCTGTGCTTCCCCTTCAAGCTACTAGTGTTTGAAGTGGTTTCCCGGCTGGTTTGTAGAGCAGAGAGGATCAGTCTCAGGCTGACAGTTGCAGTCTTGGCTACGCTTTATTTTCACTTCCTGAAATTCCATTAAAAGAGGCTAAAGATTTTTCAAATCTCTTCCTGATCAGTCTTTTCCACATACACCGTTGCTGTTGCCAGTTCAAGGACAGCAGTGAACAAACTGGTGTCTGCAGTGGGACTCTTGCTTGCAGTGCTGCATCCAACGCACAGCAGTCCTCTGTTCGTCCCGTGTACAGCGACAAGGCCAGAGGGGTGCAGCTGGGCAAAACCTGCCTCTGATCCCACAAAGCTGAAGCTTCGGCTCTCCCACACCAACACCTTTCCTTAGCCCTTTTGAAACTACCACGGAAGTGAGATGCATCTGAGGATTCTCCCTTTCCTTGTTCCCTCTGGCACACAAGCTTTGCCCTGTCTCACACTGACAAAGCGGTCACGCTAAGATTGTGGGGACTGACAGGCTGCTTGTTTCTTTTAGCACAGAGACATTTCCAAATTGCCAGGGACATGGCTCAAGCTATAGCCCTTACACCGCTGTCTTTTCAGAGAGGGCATGGAGCAGCTACACACCTCCAAAATCCATATATACGGCGCACAAAGTTTCCCCGCCATGATTTGGGCTTGAGGGAATGATGTTGCAGAACTGTGCTTCTTAGATACGGGAGGCCAAACACCGCTTTGCTTGGGATAGGCAGGCCAAATGTTACAAACTAGTTCCTTGCTTACATTTGCCTTTACCCTCTGTCCAAGTCAAGAAACATTACTATTTCTTTCCTTACAGCCATCCCTTGAGCTACTTACAGTCACATACAGATGGCAGCCGCAGAGCAGGAAGCCTCATCAACCAACAATAGAAAGATAGGCCTGGCTGTGGATGTAGAGATCCCCAGGGATGGGACTGGCTCTCATCACACACAAAAAACAGTACAAATTCACAGGAGACTTACTCAGTGGCATTGTAAAGGAGCAAACAGAATGGCTGTAAAGTGGTATTTGAGCCTGTCCTGGGCATCTGATCCAGTGCTCACTTGAGAGATTCCTATGAACTCAAATGGGCTCAAATATGCAGTTTTCAAAACTGAAAAATTTTATTTCGCTCATGCTGGGATTTCCAGAGATCTAGAACTCAGAATTCTTGCCCAAATGGTATCTGGCAGAATAACAGGCACTCTGTATGACTGCACCACTATACCAACATAGACAACAAATAATACAAGGAAAGAAAATAAAATCTCAGTTAAACTGTATTTTCTCCTTACTGTGTTGTGAGCAGCTCTGTGTTGCACCTGGTAGGGGTTTCTGACTTCTGCTGTTGACATTGCACAGCCACGCTGGTGTTCAGCATGTAGGAAGAGGAAGGATTTCTCACCTGCCACAGAAAAGTAACGTGTTACTGTTGTCTTAATAACAGCTATAGTACGTGCAGTATCTGTATTCTTGGCAACAGCAAAAGAAACACATTGCAAACAAGCAATGGAATAATTGCATCGTACTCTTATTTACTTATTTTGCATTTGCCATATATTCTCCTTCTTCACTGCGTGTGCAGTCTGAGTGTATAGCAAGGCCCCAGGGTCCTGGAAAACCAATTTACCTTTCAGATTAAGCACTGTATTCATGTGAAAAGAATATTGTTCATAACTGGGCTTACTAATATTTTTAAGTGGATTAGTATGTATGATGTGTATTGTTCAGATGCACCCTCTGGTCTCGTTGTGGATTTTTGTATTTATTCATGTGAAGTCTTAGTAACCTTCTACTCCGAGGAAGTGTATTGTGTGTGGAATGCATTGTACCTCTGTTTTGTTCTCAGAATGAACTTCCTGAACCAGAACAAGACAACGGTGGCACAACCGAATCTGTGAAAGAGCAAGAAATGAAGTGGACAGATTTGGCTCTCCAGTATCTCCATGAAAATGTTCCACCCACGGGAAACTAGTGAATCAGTGAGAGCTCATGCAGTAGATGCATGAATGCAATATAAAAAAAACATTCAGCTGACCGTCGCTGTCATAAACTAAGGAGGAAACAATGTTTCTGAAGAAGGCTCGGATTCAAAGAATGGTTCTACTCACAATGACCAAAGACAGTTTAAAATGCTTCTATAATGAGTATGAAATAACAGTGGCTATTTGACACCTCAGAGCTAATATAAGAATGTTTCTGTCATGTAAAATTATTCATATCTTCTGTTAAATTGTTCTTAAGGTGGTGCAAATTCTGATCTTAAATGTTTTCTGCATGTGATAAAAGAAGTAGTTTTTACTGTCTCGAGTTGTTACTGATTTCAAAGCTCACGATGGGATCATTTCTGACTCTGAAGGCTTATGTCCCAAAAAGTATTCCTGTGTATTCTGAGGTTAGAGTTCAGCGTACAAAAACCAAATAGCCGTTAAGTCAGTTGTTACCATCTTTACCGAAAGTGTGGCTGAGGAAGGTTGTGTGGGGCAGGCATGAAAGACTGGTCAGTAGGATTCAAGTAATCTGTAAACACAAGTGGGTATTTGAACTCATCTCAGGATTTGATGGTGGCAGTGGAGAGCATTTCCAGTGCTGACATTCTGGGTATGTTTGCCAATACGCATACTGTAAACAGACAGTCTAGTTTATGCTAAAATGGTGGTTACTCAAAGTCATTGTCTTTTGAGGGATGATTGAGAGTTACAAGGAGGAGCCTGCCAGTCCCAGAGTACTGTCTGTTGATCTGACAGCCACTCAGATGAGCTGTCTCAGATGGGAAACGGAAATCTGAGGAGAGTGGTGGGGAAAAGAAACGAGCGGGGCTTAGCTTCAGGCAATAAATTGTTACCTCTTTTTTGTGCTGAGAAGAAAGGCAAGGCCCTCTTGATTTCTTTATCTCATTTTAACTCTGATTCTCAAATGTCTTTTGCAATAGGTAGAAGCCTTCTGTTCATCTTGCATGTTACACTGTTGGACCGATGCCTTCACACCATTGGCAGAACTTGCTAAGGAGAAAATATTTTGACAGAGTTTAGGATTACTGGTAGAGGTGAGAAAGGAACTGGAAGGAAAACAATGTTTCAAATTATTTTCTTTTGCCAGTGCATCAGAAAAAGCACTTTCCTGGAGCTTGCAGCTTCCAGACTCCACAGAAGTTTTTTGGTGTCTTTTCTCAATGTTTATCCTCTTCAAAATAACAAAACCCAACTTTTGCCTGTGTGATTACCAAATGGAATCACAGCACAGCACATGTCCTGTGAGACTCTGGTTGCTGAGCTGCATGAGGATGAAGAGCTCAAGGTGCTTGTCAAAAAATCACATGTGTTGCTGGGTGTGCTCCTCTGCTCTGAGGTGTAAGCCGTGCCTGCACCAGACAAGCAGCATGTGCTTGTCTGAACAAGAAGGAGCTGCAGCCAGCCAGCAGGCAGAGTTAAGGATTAACCCAAGAATTAGCAAAGTCAAAAAGCTTAGTACGTATAGCATGGACCAAAGAAACAGCTCTGCAGCTGGGAACTGTAATAGTTCAGCACCTCATTGGAGCATCACCAAGGGGAAAAAAAACAGAGCCTGTGCTTAACGAGGTGTTTCTGATCCTCCCCATGTTCCCTTTCCCTGGCTTAGGTTAGAAGAATTTGGAAAGAAAACATTAGGCAAAGGTACCACAGAGCTTCTGTGCAGCAGCCACCCCTGTTCTTTCTTCCTGTCCCCTCTCTCACCACTTTACAAACTCCCCACCACGCTCATCTTTCCAATTTTGCCACTAGATCTTCCAGCTCCATTTTCAGACTTCCTTTCCTGCCCCTAACAGTTGTCTTTGCATCTGCCATCTTCTTTCTCCTGTCCAGCAGGGAAGAAAAGAGCCATTCTTAACTTGAATTAGAGCTGGGTTCATGAGGTTCCAGCAGGTCTGCAGGAAAATGTGGTGGGGATGCCAGATGCATGTGTCACCCAAGCCAGCAGTTGCTTGGCAGCCCAGCGGAGACTCAAATCGACTCAAACTGGTACCTTCCCTTTGTCATGACATCGTGCGGTGCACCTGCCTCCTGCCCGAGGGGACAGGATCTCATAGGTTAGAAGGGATGCTGGGCCGCAGTGCTTGGGAAAGCCAGAGGGACATGGGAGAGTAGGGATCGTCAGGAACGCTACCAGCATAGGGCCTGGTGAAACCAAGTGCTGGCCCCGCCCAGATGCTTATCAGCCTTGCAGTGACACCTACGTTCTTTGCTGCCTTCTGACATTCTTTCCAAAAGACAAATAGACATGCAGTGATTTCCTTAGTTTCAACACATGTAGTCAAATTGCTGCTTACAGCGTGATACCAAACTGTTTGTGTCTTTGATTAGTCATTCCCCAAGGCAAACTATATTTAAAATAAGGAAACCTGGTAGAAAAGAAGGTGCCCCACCTTTTTTAAGAAGAAGCTTTAGTTGTATAACTAAAGACTTGTCTTAATTTCTTGGCTGGTAACTTCCTCCTTTCACCACACCTACTGTTACTGGCAGAAAAAGAGAGCGAACTGTTGTCAGAGACAGCAGACACACGCCAAAGAAATTGTGGGATCCCTAAAATCTTTTACCTGTAGAAGTTCCATGTGGAAGCCCATATGCTGAGGCTGTGTGTCGTGTTCATCTGCTTTTTGTATGGAGTGAAAACAGGTAAGAAATCAACCATGTGTTTTTAATGTTTTTGTCAAATGTAACATGCTTTCTGTGGTTTGCAGAAACATGAATATATCTATTCTCTGCATTATAGTTACTGCGCAGGGTTTCTCACTAGCATTATTTATTTTGGCAAAGCAAATTATACTGCTTACATGAATGTAGTCAGCTTTAAGAGTTTCCAATGTAAAACCAGAAGTCATTTTTATTATCTTTTCCTCACTTTGCAAACATTTCTCTTATATAAGTACTATCCATCGACACTGAAAATGTCATTTGAAGTCTTCGGAGAAGAATGATTTCTTTTCAGCAGTGTCTTATATGACAGACGCGAAGGATGAATTACCATTTATGAACAATAAACTTCATTTGATATCCTCACAGCCCTATCAAGAATCAACCTGTGTAACAATAAACAAATGTACTACCTTGTGTTAGCATACACATGGGAGCAAGTCAAGTTATAGCTCTCTGCTTTGTAAGGAAAACAAACAGGGTTGAAAAAAACCCACAACATATTCTGATAAATACTAACTCGTATTTCATCAGGTTCTCTGGAGTAATCTTGGGGTCATGTTTTGCTTAGTTTATTAAATATGCTGTAGGAAATGTAGTAATAATAAATGGAAAAAGAGAACTGTGTGAAAAGGCACCAAGAAAACCCAGTGAGATACCGAAGACCATTTTAAGAGGCAGAGGGCACACTCTCTCTGAGGAGAAGTGATGGAAATCTTCAATAATGCTACTGAGATTTGCTGTGTGGAAGCGAAGCGTGCTTAAAGCTGAAGACTTCCTTATTGATGCATGAGACCAGTCTGTTGAAACATACTGCAAAAGGCCCAGGCATGGTGACAGTGATCTGAGCATCAGAGAAACTGCCAACAGATACAGAAGGAGCAACATGCTCATCTGAGGTTCACGCAAGGTGCTGACCGGGCGAGCAGCCCCCTTCGCAGGCTCACTGTGGCAATGCAGTCTCCCGAGAACCACAGCTAGGACAACTACAAGTCTGACCAAGTGACCACTGACATGAAAAGCTGTTGGAACTCCATTTTGTAAGAGGACAGATGGGTGGGGTTAAAAAACTCGGCTGCTATTCTATTCATGCAGACAGCCTCGAGATCACACTATGCAAACCCTGCCCATCTATAGGATGAACATCCAGGACAGAAGGAAGAAAAAGCCTCCAAACACCATCTCCAAGAAAGCAATGAGGGAGACCAGGGGAATGCAGGCCTTAAGTAGTACTGACTGCAGTAAACACCACTGCACCTGCCTGGGACCATTCTCATGACCGTGACACTCCCACCTGGGAGTATATAACTTCAGAATATATATATACACACACATATGTAACTTCAGAACCAAGTTATTCTGAAGGTGCCCCTCCTGCTGCAACAGCTGATCTCAAGCTCGAGACAAAAGATGTCCAGCTCCCACACAGGAACAGAGGGTTTTACAGATTGGTATGGCCCCTGCTACAGGTGCTGAGATGTCAGAGCACCTTGCCCAGGAAACTGCTGCTTGCCATCCTATTTTACATATCAGAAAACCTAGCAGAGGGAGAAAAGTCAATTGCCTGAGGCTGTTGAGCAAGCCAATGGCCAAGATGAGGCTGAGAGCAAGTTAATAGGACAGTGGGTTAACTGCCACATTTACTCACCTTTCCTGGAGGGAAGTGGTCTGTTGGACAGGGGTTAAGTACAGTGCCAGGGTTTGAGTTTCCACCTGACTTATTAGCTTCCAGAGTTAATCTCAATAAGCCTCTTGCTCCACCACATAAATCATGTTGGAGCTTCAAAGACACTTCCAGCCATTTGGGGAGGATTCACTGCGCTTATCAGAATGAAGAGCAAAGCCAGGATAACTGGCTGTCCTCATGTGTCAGCCAGCCTTTGTGACACATGGTGGATGAGTCTGGGATATGCACCAGCCCACCAGAAGAGAAGCTGTCAGGTTTTCCCCCGCTATTAGCACTGATCTGATTTTGTCAATCAAAATAGAACAAATCTAACAGACTTGGTGCAGATATAACAAGGCTTTTTAAACAGTTCCTGTGTGAGCAAACGCCAATCAGCTCTTCAAAAGCTCTTCTTTACCAGAAGGTTTGGGCTGTTCTGGTGACAAACAGTGCTCTGCTGGGCAAGTCTCAGCACAATGCAGGAGATATCGAAAGAAATTAAGCAATCGGTGCGATCTTGCACCATATAGAAGTAATCCTTGCCTAGCATTTCTGCCTGTATTATTACAGCTTCAGTGGTGGTAAAGATGATGAGCAATACTATATAGTACTACTATACAATATCTTAAACAATTTCTAGTTATTAGTAAAAAAGAAATATAATTGTATTTTTCTGTGTTGCAGTAGCACCTAGAGGACAGTCATTGAGTATCACTGAGTATGCTGGTGCATATCAGCAAAAAATGCTAACTTTTCTCTGCTAGTCACATTGAGACCTCCACAAGAGCAGTGTCATAGGAGAACTCTTGCTGCTGTTTCTCCGGAGCATCGTGGCACTGTAAGAACAGGGTGAGAGCAAGCTGGTCAGGAGACAGCCAACCCAGGTCACCTTTACTCTTGCAAGCAGGGCCCAGAGTCACACTGTCCCTGGGAGCCCTGACTGAAGCATTACAGAGGCAGAACACCCTCAATTCAAAGGCCACTGATTTCAGCGGATGTTCACTGGCCTGGCTGAGGCTTCATTTTCCACTGTTCCTGTCCTGCTATTCCTATTTTACCATAGGCTTGATACAGAAAGGACTCCATGGATTTCAAATGCTAAAATTTATTTCTGAATTTATGGTAGCAATTTAAAATATCCAGTTGGACTTAAGTGCAACATCCTTTTAGCCTATCAACTTTTATTTCTGGAGCTCCTGGGGCTTCTACAAAGTAATTAGCAGAACTATGGCAACTAAGCAGATTATTTTGCTGGGCACATAGCATTTGCATCACTCTTATGCTCCTGATTTCCACAGGAGGAGAAAAGAGAAAGTTGCTCGTAGAAACTGAGAGAGTTTCATCATTCAGAAATTAAAATGCACAGAGTACTGGAGATTTGCTAGAGCACAATTAGCTTACAGCTACAGGTTTTCTAAACCCTTCTACCTCCTGCACTGGCCTTTATGCAACAAAGATCAGGAAGGTTTCTTTAGCAACTGCAGCCCGAACAATTACTGCAGCCCAGGACATATGTGTGAGAGAGACACTCTCTCCCACAAGGCTCTTCAATAAGATTAAGGGGATGTGGGGAAAAGGATTGTGAGCCAGAAAGAGCCTACAAAACCTGGGAGGGCCTTCATAAGCAGTGTCTGTCTGGAGACAGTTATTCCATTCCCTTTCAGTGCCCTGTCAGAGATTATATTGGACTCTGAAGGCTCAGCTGGTGTTCTGCTGGAAAAGCAAGGAACAAAGACAGGCTTTCAAATGGCAGAGACCGTCCCATAAAGCAGCACTTACATAAAATTCAGCTACTCTTCAGCTGTGTATAAAGCAATACCAGTAACATATCTCATGCAGTCAAAGGGTGTCCCATTTTGAGTCTGAAGTAGCAGGCTGCATCTACAAATACAAATGAAGCCGTGAGCTGCCCCTTGCAACAGCAAGATCCTCTGCAGCTTGTCAGCTCCAGACTGGGGTTAGAAACAAACCACCAGGATATTTCTTTACCCTAGAACCTGTCCCAGCCACCCCAGTCGCTAATCTCCAACACCTTCCTCCCACTAGTGGGAATTTTGGAGACAGTCCGTGCCATCTCCCAGCTTCTAGTGGAAGCAGGACTGTGCTGTTTCAGGGAATTCTGCTCCGAGAAGGTACGCTTGCTGTCTTTGTTCCAATATAGCACAAAACCCTAAGTTTCAGGGAAACTCCAGTCATGAACATGATGGAGAGCAAAGGAGCAGCCCCAGCTCAGACACCTCACAAGATACATTCCTGTGCCTCTGCAGGGCTGGCAGGTAGAAAAGGTCAGAGCAAACGCATTGCTGCTAATCTCAGGACTGCCACACTGTGCTCTTTTCAGATCCTGGGGAGACATGCCCTGCATTCACAGCTCTCAGCATTGGCAGCGCTCTGACAGGGACAGACCTGAAAGTGAAGCTGCTGCTCTACACCAGACAGAACCCAAGCTGTGCTGAAGAGCTCAATTCAGCAGCCTCCAAGTATCTAGATGTAACCAAGAAAACCACCTTCATCATCCATGGATACCGACTCACAGGCTCTACCCCGATCTGGATCCCTGACTTGGTAGACCTCCTGCTTTCTGCAGAAGACATGAACATCATCCTTGTGGACTGGAACCGGGGGGCAACAACTCTCATCTACAGTAATGCTTCCAGAAACTGCAAAAAAGTTGCTGAAATTCTGAAGAAACTTATTGACGAAATGTTGGTAAGTTGAACATTCACAGTACGATAGAGTCATTAACACGCAGTATGTAAAGGGCATAAAGGAAGTGTTTAAAAACAGCAGCATGTCTGGGAAAAGAAACTCCTAAAAAGGAACACATTAATTTTTGGAAGTGCAGCTATACTGCAGTGCCAAATTCTACCCTTGAACTTGGTATGATGGTATTTTGTTGCTATATGCAGTTTATGCTCTAAGCCTCTACATTTCTGGATACAAAACTCTACAGATATGTTTTCCCATACATAGAAACTCTATTTGCACTTTCTGGATGTCCAGAAGTCAGCTTATGGGGATCGGCTACTGTTTGCAGCTCCTCTACACTGTTGCACAGGCACAGTCAGTGATGACACTGGATCATCAGGATCATTGTGTCTGCTAACGCCCTGCAGGAACCACGTGTGGGCAACCGGAGTTGTACTCATGAATACTCGTTCCTGTCCACACCTGTAGTCACTGGCCCAGGAAAATACAACCATTGCCCGACTGTTCTCATCGCAGCTCTCGCAGACACAGGCCTCAGACATGAGTGCTGGCTGTACTGTGGGACTATCAAAGTGCAATACACCAAGGGGAAATGTAGGAAAGGTGGGGAGATGCATTTACATTCCTCCTCCTGATATTTTTTACGCCTTTCACGTGCCTAAAATCTGTGACCATGAGTACTTTTAAATCTCAGGTTGATGGAGCATCACTTGACTCCTTGCACATGATAGGAGTGAGCCTGGGAGCACATATCTCTGGCTTTGTAGGACAGATGTTTGATGGCACACTTGGAAGAATCACAGGTAAGCCCTTCCTCCTGCCAGTCCTTTTCCTTCGAGGACAGCTGCCCACTGAGAGTGGAGCGAGCTGCACAGTACTGAAGCGATGCCACGCGCATGGCTTTGCCTTGCAGGCCTTGACCCAGCAGGCCCCTTGTACAGAGGAAAGCCACCTAGTGAGAGGCTGGACCCCACAGACGCACAGTTTGTTGATGTCATTCATTCAGACACCGACGGTATGTGACATTTCTCCTCTTTACCACTACAGAGAAACCTACAGACCGACAGGGAGCATGGGAAAGCGGGGGCTCTGGTAGGCAGCAGTGCTGGGGGACCCTCGCTCCTTTGGCTCTCCTCTTTTCCCAGCCCTTCCAAGAACGTGGACTTCAGCAGCACAGCAAAACCCAGTGTTTCGCGTCCCTTTTCCTCTCCTGTGCACAGTGACAAAAAAAGTCAAAATTTTAAACTATCACACGCACAGACTTATTTTAGGTATTTGATACCATTGCTAAAATGGCACAGCTGGGTCACAGCCGTTTGGCTTGCTGCCTAAATAGATGAATGACATTCATATTCCTGCACAGACAGGCATCCTAGAGCTAAATAACTACTGTTTTTTCCAGTTAGTTTCTTATGTTGCCTTCTGCATTTTATGATTTAATACTCCCTCCCCTCACCCCTGATATTTTCTTTTTGTCAGGACTAGGTTACGCAGAAGCACTAGGCCACATAGACTTCTACCCCAACGGCGGGACCGACCAGCCTGGCTGCCCACTGACAATATTTTCTGGTAATTAATTCCGCCTTGAACTGCACAAACACTGACAAAATGTTTCAATCAGAAAAGAGGAGAAGGCCAGAGAAACATCATCACTGCTTAGAAAATACATGAAAAGCATATTATGGGAAAGCCATGACAGCAATCTCTTCCCAGCACTTATGTGGCACGCTGACGTAACAGGAGTTCAGCTCATGTGCACCAGGCAGACACACGAGGCGGGGTGATCCTTCTGCTCTCTGTCGCAAAAGCAAATAGGATTAATTTTCCTTCCAAAAAGTCATCAGGCAGATTTGTGCCTTCATTTTGTGACTACATTCAGAACATTTGTGGGATTTTTTTTTTTTTAATTACTTAGAACACACACAACCCCAAGGACTAGCAACAGCAAGAACCTGTTCAGAAAACAGGTTCAAGATGAATGTGGGTTAGGCTGTTACACCGAATCCAATGCGCCTTTCTTGGCAGTGATGAACAGGTAGAGCCATAGTCTTGAATGCAAAAAAGTTTTTTCCTTTCTTGCCTGGCAGCAGAACAGGTTTTGTGAAACCTGGGTGAAGAAGATAGGAAAGGCAGTAACGTGAACTCAACCCTTATCAGACCCAAGAGAATCTACAAAGGAAACCAGCCTGAAACAAGAATGCATAGGAAATGCAATGTGCTCATGCAACAACTCATTTTATTAGTCATATCTTTCTACAGAGATTTTTACACCAAAATGAAAGGCCATGTGCAAAATATCCATGTCAAGCCTGAGCTCAGAAAGAAGAGAACAGCTGAGAAGGCACAGGATCCATAGCTGGATCCTCTGGAGCTGCAGTAACAATACAAACAAATATGGTTTTAAAACCAAAAAAGACATGAAGAAAAGTAAAGCAGACATAGGCAGAGTGGAGTGCACTCAAAGGGAGAGGCTAGTGCCCACTTACTGCCGCAGCTCAGTGCTCCCCAGTTCAATCTGTTGTGTTCAGACTGGTCAGTGCCTGTCCAATGGTGTGTGCTTTTTTGCTAGGGCATTAATACTGTTTTCCTGCAGCATGAGGATTGCTAACAAAATATTTCTTCCCTGTGTATGATTAAGGATTGCAGTATTTTAAATGTGACCACCAGAGGTCTGTTTTCCTGTTCATGTCATCCCTGAAACAGAGCTGCAATATCACTGCATACCCGTGTGACTCCTACAGAAATTACCGGAATGGCAAATGTACCAGCTGCGAAACTTTCTGGCCTATGCCATGCCCCATCCTAGGTAAGGATCCAGGGAATGTAAACACATCCTGAATACACGTGTCTGACAGAGCTGCCCATCATTACTCTAACTTTGTGTGTGACAAATGTTTTGCTAAAGGACTAGCATAACACAGTGCTTTGCAAAAGCATGTAAGTTATTTCCACCGAGGTTTTCAAGACGGTCTCTCCTTGACTTCTACAGAGGTACCAGCCTCTGCTGCAGGCAAAAGAAGCCTGAGAAATTTACCCTGCTCTTTGTAAGGTCACATCGTGTTATGATCTAAAACAGAAATCTACATGTAAAGGATCCAGAACTAGGAAAGCCAAAACAAGACTTGGAATCTTTACACTAAAGTCACACAAACAATGAATTAAAGTCCATTAGCTGTGGAGTTTGAAGGATAGGGGCATGTTCTTGCTAAAACAGAATCTTTTCTAAGAAATTTCAGCACCACAAACCCCTCTTGACTCTGAAAGGAATAGCAGAAGGGTGAACAAAGGGCATTGTGCTTTTTTGTAACTGACCCACAGAGATGTCCCAGCCTGGATGTGACAGCCCAGCTTCAGGCTGCCATTTCTGAAATTTTGATGCTTTGACACTTCCAGAAAGGAACTTGAAAAGCTGAGGCGATGATTTTCATTCTGCACTGCAAAATGAAACCCTTGTTGACCATGGATACCAGACATGGAAAAAGATCAATCTTATAATAAGTGCTGAACAGTAATCAGGCATATTTAGACACTCATTTGGCTTTAGTCACACAAGTAAAATTAAGCCATTGTATAAGTCTACAGAGTACAGAAGCAAGTGTCACAGTAACATCTTGCAGCTGGAAAGAAATACATTATTTCTTAAATAGTTGCTTTGTTATTTTCAACAATTTAGTTGCTTATATACCTGTGCAGTAACCCTCTGTTTCATTTTCAAACTGTCATCTATAGGTTATTATGCCCATAAGTGGAAAAGCTATTTAACACAACAGAGCCATCCAGTGACAAGTATGTTTTTTGATACAGCGGACAAAGAGCCATTTTGTAGTAAGTGACTACGATTTCTGAGATGATTTTTCTTTGTGTGTTGCCTCCTCCAGCAACAGCCGCGCAGAGATCGTTAGTTGCTATTGGCATCACAGACAACATTTTAGAAACAAAGCCAGTGGCTGCTGGACAGAATGGTGTCCGTCTGCGGTCTTGCCATTACATTCCCTACCTGCAGACCTGCCTGGTGCTGTGAAAGCCAGCTACTCACTAGAGGTGTGCAAGAACAGGCTCATCTTGCTTACAGCGCTAGGAAAGATGTTGAAAACATGCAAATGAAACACAAAAGGGTAGCTCCCTAAACTGTGTTTCAAAACAACACCCTGCTCTTTTGTGCAAGTAAGAGGTGCGTGGGAATGAGGAGGGTCAAAGACGTGCTCTGAGCTGAACAGCTTGAAAAGCTAACCCGGACAAAAGTGAAAAGACAGGGAATGGGCTCAGGCAAGGGGGAATTGGTGAATAAAGGTTTCACCCCCATGATAACCAACATACCAAGCCACGAGCAGGGATTATGGCCTGAGCTCCAGTGCTGGTCAGCAAGTGAAGTCAGTGAGTTACAGATCAGAGTCAAGAGCAGATGATTCTGCTCTGTGACAGAGAAGATAAATGAAAGATGCTGAGAACAGGCATGAAAGGGACCAGAGGCAGATAGGAGAAAGAAAAGGCAACCTGAAAATAAACGGGGAAGGTAGAGAATGAAAGGCAGCATGCTGAAAGCCGTACAGAGAGGCCATGCTGCATGCCACTTGTGAGCCCTGGCTGTAGTGCTTTCCCAGACATCTCTTAATATTTCTGCTAGAAATCTCTGCAAAGGAAGGAGAAAGCGATTGTAGAGGTAAATGGAACGGGTTGTGTCAGACGAGCAAACAGGAGAAAGACATACTCCCCCTGCAGCTCAGTTCGCAGACAGGCACACAGCCGGGCTGGAAAGCAGAGCGTGCAGAGTCTAACCACCCTCCCTCTCTCTCTCACCTCAGTTTATCACTACTTTGTGGATATTATCACGTGGAGCAAAGACACCAGAAGAGGCACCTTCAGCATTGTGCTAGCTGACGAAACTGGGAAAAAGGCAGAATCTAAAGTTAATCCGTAAGTCTTACCGATCTGACGATCTGTAAATGTTAGCAAATCACTTCGTACAACAGCGTCTGGGAAGAGGCAAGATACCATCCTCTAATTTCTCTGCTGATACTTGATAGTGTACACGCCTTAGGGCTTGCCTGACCCTATGTGATTTTCCCAGACTGCCCCAGAGCACACCAGCTAACAGCCCAGCCCTTTGGTTTGGACCCTTCTTGGTCATCTTAGGAGTGACGTGGACTGTCTCAGCCAGTGGCACGGCTGTCTTAGGCTTCCACTAAAGCAGGAGGAAAAATATATCTGCTCCTCTTTCCTTTCCCTTCCAGGGAGTGTTCCATTCCAGCTCCAGGTGCCCAAGACAGCTGGGATGAACCTGGGCCTGAATATGTAACATCCAAATCAATTCATTCCACTTGGACAGGCAAATTAATGACTGGTGTTTATGTGGACATGCAAATTCCTGATTGATCTAAACACACTTCAGCCAAACAAGTCCTGCTCAACCAGTCTTCCCAAGTGTCTCTAACTGCGCATTCTCTCAGCCGTATCTGCTTCCACTGAAGCAATCTGCATAGCCCCATGGGGCTGCACAATAGGACCACCCTGCTCCGCAGAGCATGTGACAGCCCACCGGGCAGCAGGCTTACACACCATGTCGTAAACACCTTCGACAGGTGAAAACTTGTCCTATTTGTCAGGCCTCCTAAAACTTCTATGCAAGGCCAGCCACTTGGAGTGTTGCAACTGGGATACACTTCCAGTTACGTCCGTACTCTTCACCTTCGTAAGAGAAACCTGAAGCCGTGGCCATGCAACCAGCTATATAAAGAACATGTTGTGTGGCCACAGCGTTCTTGCGAGCAGCTTTGCTGCTTTTGCACCAAGACCAGTGCAGTTTGCATGCGTATCTCAAAGTGGAAATGGCCATTCTGTCGAAAAGGACCAAGGTCAAACCCCAGCCCTGCGAAGCTTCACGTCTTTAAGCCTGTGCTATTATCCTGTCCTGAGAAGCTGTATGACTCTCTGTTAATTCCAGTCAACTCTTCATTGTTTCACAGACACTTCTGCTGCATTTGCCAGAAGAGAAGTACCAGAAATTTAGTTAGGGGCATTAATACCCCCAAGGTACAGTCTTCCATTTGTAGAGCTACTTCAGCCACACAGTGCTGTTACAAACAGATTTCTGCACACAGCAACCTATTCTGCAAACTCCACGGATGACTCAGTGCTCACGTCTGCACAGACAGCCACGTACGAACATCATTTGGGTCCAGTGCACTCGGGTTCAAAGCAGAACCAGAGTGAGGATTCTGATCTGGGACCAGAGCAAACAGCATCAGCCCTCTGTGTCCCCACTCTCACCCCAAATGCCTGAGTGCAAAAGTGGCCGAGCAGGTTCACGCTTGGAGACCTGAATCCATACCCATCTCCTGTAAATCAAAAACTAATCCCACGTTCAGCCCTGCTCCCTCAGTGCTGTTTCTAATATTATACTGAATATATTAAAAATGGTGCTATTCCCTTGGTGACTCTGTGATACCTTGTCTTCTTCATCTTTAGAGAAGCTGCAACCTTTCAGCGGTACAACCAAATCACTTTGCTAATTGGATTCGACCAGGATTTTGAAAACATAGAAAAAGTTTCCTTGACATTTTCCACAGGATCTGTCATTGGCCCAAAATTCAAACTCAGGATTCTCCAAATGAGGTTCCGGTCACTTACAAAGCCAGAAAGGTAAGCAGAGGTTTACAAACCATTTCTGTTGTTGCAAACTGGACGGAAGTAAATGAATCTCCCAGATTCCTGCCCTGGCTGAGTTTATCCAGAAGAATTACATCTATTTCACATTTAATAATTCTTATACACATATCTCGGGAATAAATTCTGCCTGCATGCACGCAAATCCCATAGCTGAATACCTACTTCAACACAGATGTTGTCTTATTGTACTGAAAAGATGTAATGGTCTGACTCTGACGTGGTCTGACATTTTAACTGTTGGTCAGGAAAATGACTTTTGAGTAGCTCCAGATAAGCTGTCCAGGCCTGAAGGCAAATGCAGCTCTCAGGGAAATACAGACGTCCAGCCCCAAACAGACATTTTATATCCCAGTTCACTTCTACGTCCAGTCAAATAGGGAGATTAATTTGCTCCTGGAACTCCAGTAACTGGGAGCTGCTGGCCACTATGCCCCAAAGCGCTGACTACTGTCCAGAACATCATGAGGTACCTACCAGGTCATTTGCTGATGAGATTTCTACAACTGCTTCAGTCACCTTGTTAACCTCCGTCTGCTCTGCGGTCCTACCCTTAAGCTTCCCTGATTTCTAGGGCACCTTTGCAGGTCGGGATCTCTGCCTGAGCTCAGCGAGTACAGAATCTCTTAGGCTGACTTTGTGTGTAAGGACAGCATGTAGAATTCATGCTTTAAATTTGGGTTAAAGTAAGGATTGCTTATCACAGAGTGAGCAGGGTGAAGCAAAAAAAGGACAGAGCTGCTGAGCATGTTTCTCTGCAGTTCGTGAAAGTCTGCAACCCTTACCTTAGCCTTGGAATAACAAGATTGTGTTTGTCTAATTTAAAGAAAAGTGCCTCTGCAGCTCCCCCTCGCTGACACTCCCTTTCTCCCATCCTACATCTACACAGCCACTTCAAGCCCCAGATCCACTTGCGGTCTTTTAAAAAGTAGATGCCAATGCCCAAACATTTCATCAGAGCCCGTCCACTCTCCCCTGGGAGGGGCTGCCACAGGCCACGAGTACAGTTTCGTGACTATTTTAACACTATTAAGACATCAGTCACTGCCACGGGGAGGGATGTCCTGCCGTCTCTCCATCCCTGTGCCAGGGCTGATGCTCAGCTCATGTGGGCCCCAGGTGAAGGCTTAAACATTTCCCCTGCTTTTCGACTGGGCTAGCTCTCAGCCAGGTCGATGCCTGGTCCCAGCTCAGCCCTAAAGCTGGCACCAGGGAATCGGCAGGAACACGCAGGCGAGATGGAGGGACCAGCCCAGTTGGCTTAAAGGGAACCATGAGCTCTGTAGCCAATACCTCAGTTTGCTTGCTGGGTTTTGTGTTCTTTTTTTCCGCAAGGCAAAGCAAAAGGTAACGTAGAACAGAATGAAAATATGCTCAAGCTATCCCTGAACTCAGCAAGGCCTGAAGTCCAGCAAACGCGAGGTGGACTTCAGTTGTCTTGAGAACGTGACTTATTTTACGTAGGCCTCCAGCACGCTGGGAGACCTGACCGGGGGGACACACAAGAAATGCCGATTTTTCACTTTCGTCTCGTGTTGGCTGTTTTCACGCAGACCACAGCTGTGCAGATACGACCTCATCCTGACGGAGAACATCAAAAAAACCTTCAAGCCCATCCCGTGTTGGAGCAGGAGCTGAGACCCGACCGCGTTACTCCTGAAGCCTGCGTCCCTGCGCGGCAAGGCACTCCCACAGCCGTGTGGGAAACTCACCTAAAGCTCCTCGGCGCCTTCTGCGGAGGAGGAGCCGCAGCGCGGCCATCTTGCCAGCGCGGAGGTTTATAAACGAGCCGGGAGAAGTGATAAAAACCCGCTGGCGCTGCGTGCTCCTGAGGCGCGTTCCCGCGGCGGGGCCGGCGCTGCGCTGAGGGGAGCGGGGGCGCTACGCTGAGGGGAGGGGCGCGCTGAGGGGAGCGGAGGGGCGCGCCGAGGGGAGCGGGGGCGCTACGCTGAGGGGAGGGGCG
>Ga0181612_159869_pt1 | contig 17981 bp, 9 predicted proteins | sample HoacroProtozoa21_FD_119630 | JGI IMG/M metagenome (GOLD analysis project Ga0181612, IMG submission 119630) | Hoatzin crop microbial communities from Cojedes, Venezuel. Combined Assembly of Gp0051906, Gp0051904, Gp0051908 | reverse complement strand
GTACTCATGCAAGTGCCTTTACTCTTCTGGCACATGGACAGCTATATAAAAAGGTCAAATCAACCACCGTTGACATTCCCATAAACATTATTTTACAAACATATAAACATGCACAGTCAGGAAATACACAATCAGGAAATGCATGATAAAAAATGCATGATTCTTCAATATTCAGAAAGATAAGTTTGTCTTTGTCTGCCTTAGCAAGGAAAAAAAAATGTTTAAGTCATTAGCACTGTCTCTGGCCCAGATTCAGGACGCTTATGTTCCACCCAGCTCCCTCTGCTTGTGTTGCCTGCGGGTGGCCCTGGGTCTTCAACAATGCCCAGCCAAGAGCAAAGACAAGACAGAGGGTCCCAGTAGTAGTTCAAGGTACTCAGGTCTAGTCACAGCATTGGGTCACTAGCAGAAAGGCCAGCACACTGTCAGGGAATGGAAACAGGGCAGAGAAAGGAGCATGCGTGCTCAGGTCTTGCCTAGCCCCAGTGGTACTGTGTCTATGACTCCCTTGGGAGTGAAGAAAGGCAAATGACAGATCTTTCTCCTCTGTGACTTCTTAGGATCACAGTACGTAGATCATTTTCATGGTTCATCCCTCCACTGTACTGCAATTTATAAACAACCCGTTCATCCAGACCCATGTTTGTTAGGGAGTTAGCAAACCCAGTAGACAAACGGAGGCACAGCTGCCACAGCTCCATGCGAGGCTGAGCATGTTTTCTCAGCAGGCGCACGCACAAAGGCACACACACACTGCACATACTCACATGCAGGACAGCACGGGCACACAGAGCTAGCGATCTAACCCTGACACAAACACCCACACTCTCATCAGTCGCTGGCACCAGGAACATGCAGGCCAACCTAGCTACTGGCACCCAGACCCAGTGCAAACACACATACACGTACAGGGAAAAGAGAGCCCCTCACTCAGGGGTTAAAAAGGAATTTAATTAGGAAACAGGACAGAGTCTGCTGATCAGGCGCAGAGCATGGGCAGACACACTGACCAGCCACTGTTCATATGCAGCTGACTGCTTTTGTCCCCTTAACCCTCTGTTCTCCCGCACTTTTTCCTGCCCAAATCACCTTGATCACTCCCTTTCCCCAGAGTTGGTTCCTTCCCAAACATTCCATACTGTGTTATGCAACCCCAAAAGGTTCTTCCCTTGCATCCCATGATGGGTCCCATACCTGTGCAGGCAGCAATCCCTTTGGTCTGCAAGGTGCTCCAGAGAGCTTCTCTATTGACACAGTGGGTGCGTGTTTCCTGGCACAGCTTAGAGGCAGAGACGGGTGGGCAGCAGCTCCCTCTCTGGGAGACTGGAGTTCCCCTGAGCACCGTTGCCTCTATGTGGTCCTTTGTCCACATGCACGAGTGTGCGTGCTGTTTGTGTGTATAGAGATGAGCTTTTATGGACTGATGGCTCTCCTGTGATGGGCCTGGGACTGCTGGGCTCAGGGTATAATTCAGGTTCCCTTGCCTGCCACTTTTCCTCTGTGCTGCCTTTTGTGTGTGTGGAGAAGAGCTTTTTTATCACACAACCTGACAACATCCTGTATGTATATATTCCTATGTTATTATTCCTGATAGCATCGTCCTTTATTGTACATCTTCTCCTTTAGCCCAGTGACACCGCTGACAGCAAATATCAACAAAGGAGAGAACATATTCTCTTGGCTAAGATTAAGGAAAGGATAGCGGAGTTATTCCTTAGTACTGAAGATCTGATTCTCCACTCTTTGCTTAAGCCATCTGCTTCTTGAAAGAAAAACTAAGTTCGCAGCACTTGGGTATATCCTGTTACACAGTTACCCTAGCAGGGCAGTCACAGAACTAGAATAGTCTAGCATCTCCTTAGGTGTCCTTGGATATCTCTGATATGCAGGCTTAATGGGCTTCAGTGCCAGGCTGCTTTTTCTTCCACTGTTCTCAGCCAATATGTAAGGAGCTGGCATAGGTAAACTACTCAGGAGGGGCTTTTGCTTATGTTGAAAACCAGCCTTTGGGAGCTTGGAGAGTAAGAAGACAAAAAGTAATGTAGCCCTTTCCCCACTCCCTAGGCTCTGTGACAAGCACAGCTTGGTCAGATCCATGGTGTGGGACCCCCAGTTCTCCCCTGCTTCTTGCGTTTGCTATTGAGGAAAAGGAAAGAGGTGAATCACTGTGCCACCACAACCCCTATGTTTGTATTCCTCTACACAGACCATATAATAACTCTACGAAGAACAAATCTGTCCATGAACACTATGTACTTCTGGTGCAGGGTATAAAATAACTAAATGGTCAGTCTGAAAATGTCAAGATGAATCAAAACATAATTCCCAGAGCTGATTTCCTCACAACACAAATGTAACAGAAAGAGATGAAGAATATTTTTAGAACTGGACAACAGTTCAGTTCTTTCTAAAATTACATTGATTTCTATGACAATTTGTTTTACTGACATGGACAAGTTTTTCTTCATCACCCTGAACTGCGTTTCAGCTTCACTCACAGAACTAGCAGCAACCACTACAGTTATATATCATGGGCCATGTTCTCAGATGGTGTAAATCAGGGTAGATCCACCCTGGCCTGAGAAAGCGTACAAAAGCTATTCACCTCTTTCTGTGCTAACCATGGCTTCTTTCCTGGTGATCACAGTGGTATCAGCACATACTTTCCTGCCCAAATTCATAGTTTGTGGAATCACTGGTCTACCGAGTTTTGCTTGCCTTTTTTGTTTTTAGACAATCAGCTAAAGTGCATTCCACTATTTACTAAGCGGCAATTGTCTTCTGACTCCTGTTGTCAAGTAAAAAGTTAGCTACTATCTTGGAAACTGTCTGACTCAAAACAAGCCTGTGAAAGAGCAGTTACACTGTCTGTCCTGGAAATGGCATAAGCACCAACAGAACACATGCAGGACTGTCCTGCTGGCATGACTGTGCCATCTACCAAGGCCCTGAAAAGCATGAATCTTCATTGCTGTCACTGCAATGTTATAACCATCTGATTATCTCCTCACCAGAAGGAACGAAGTTTTCCTTTTATTCTCACTCGTGAATGTTTCACACCACTGCAGATGATTAATCCTTAAATACAGATATTAAGATCCACCTTCTGTTTCTTAAATAGCTTTAAGGACTCACACAGCTCTCCAACATTTCTGTTTCAGAGCTCAGTTTTGTACCAGCCTTAGAGGAGTCTCCATCCTCACACCTGTAATTACTTCCTGATAAACCTGATAATTCAAGTAAAGAAGTTTGATATGGCCCTTCAAATTTCCAGGCCAGCTTCTGATCTGTTTGTGGAGGTTTATTGTATCCTTTGGTCCTAATCTCTGTCCCACCAACGTTTGCTTTCCTGTGACAGCCTGAAAATTACCATCTCCCTGCTACAAACTGAACTGCTCTCTCAGTATCCCAGAGGACCACAGGATAATTCTTTAAGAAGTCAGCAGGTGCGAAAAAACATCCTTTCAAGTGGGAAGGCAGCACTTAATCTACACACAATAGAAAGAGTTCAATTGACTTTATCAAGTCTTATTTGCTGAGTCTTGTCCTTTAGCTAGTCAATATGCGTAATGAGTAAGCCTATGTCTTTCTCAAGTTTTATCTAAAGGTTTTCCAAACCATTTCAAGTTCATGACGTTTAAACATATAATGCATTTTCTTCACAGGTTTTCTAGAGTTTTCTGGAATGTGCTACAGCACACATTGGCATAAGGCAAGGCAAATTATTTCCCTGCTAGCACCAAGTGGGCAGGCTCTGAGTTTAAAGGTGCTAATAGATACATAAGCCATTTAGCCATGGATAAAGTACATACCATTCAGGATCCATTATCTTGCAAAAGGTCATCTTTCATGATGAAGACTGGTTCACGGCTTTCAAGTATCTCAACTTCAAAAATGCAGTCTTGAAAAGGAAAAAAATAAGTTGAAAGTAGGGTTTTCATATAGTTCATTGAAGCTAATATTCTGGTTTTGTTAGATCGGAAGTCCTGCATGCTGCACAGAATACAGTCAACTGCATAGGGTATATACTATATATTATTGCACACACTAACATTGTATAGCATGCAATTATGAATATATGCTGTATGAGTAATTCTATTTTACATTTGTCACTATAATATGTAGTTATTGTACAGTCAAAATAATATTAGTTATTTGTGGTTTGTACACATCTAGAAGTAGGAAAAAAGTACAGTAAGATGATAAATTGCTGATAATGAATGCCATAGAGCTAAACAGCTAGAAATCTCCTTAATACAATCTTCAAATCATTTAAGTATCATAAGGGAGGAGGGGAACAGGCACCAAAAACAATGATAGATTTGAGGCGGGTGTGAATAAATCATTCCTCATCTAAGGGTGATAAAACCTACAAAAACCTGAGGGAGTTCTAGAAATCATTCTAGCAATATCACTGGGAAAAAATATTAAGGACAAGAAACAAATTTTGCAGGGGATGTGTAACAACATGTTTTATTCAAACAACAGCTACTGTTGGAAAAAATGGTCAAGCTTTTGTGCACACAAACCATACTTCAAGAGCAGCCTAACGACTGGGATTACAGGCAGCATTGCAATTTCTTGGAGAAATACTTGCTATGAAGGAAGAAAGGAATATCACAAGTTCAGTCATTCATGCCCGTGTAGCTGAAGTTGGACATCTGAAGTGTGTAAACAAGCCCTTTGCATTTTTTCACTGATTGCAGGAATTTCATATCAGACAGCTGTGACTCCCATCCAGAAAATAACTCTCCTAATTAGCTTGTGCATATCTTTAAACTATATGTTATACAGGCTATTAGACAAAGGAAAGGCAAAATAACAATGAATCAATCTCTTTCACCAGTTACTTACCACGGCCCAGTGAGTTACAGCGCTCATCTGCGAGCGTGGGTGTACCTGGTGTGGTCTGTGATGGAGATGGTGCTCTGGGTCAGTCCTGCTTCACACTCCAGCAAACTCACTTGCCCGCAGCCCCACACAAGCTGTGTAAACTCTCCACCCTTGTGCCCAAGTGCTTGCTCAGTAAAGTCAATTATCTAAATCTTTCTGGTTCCTTACCTCCTGCTTATGCCAGGAGGAGGCACTCAATACTTCCCTGCAAATTTGGGGAAGAAATAGACAGACTAGAAGAGGAATATCTTCTCTCTCACACAGACACACATACTGCTCTCTCTCACTCACGTGGCTCTCCTGAGAAAGAGAAATTAAGACCCTCTTCATAACTCTCCCTAATTTTGATTTTTGCAAGAAAAATTGAGTCAAATACACAAAATCCATGCACATTTCAAAACTGAAGCCAGCTGCCTCATTTCAGTCCCAGCTACCCATGTGTTGCTATTGAACACCCAGAAATCCTGGAAAGAGAGGGCAGTGTCTGAAGCACCATGTTTTGTACCAGGAAAATGATCTTCTTGCTGCTTAGAAATCAAAGAAGGACTTGCAGAGGCAGAGCTCCTTAAGCTGATGTAAATCGCATGGCGTTTCCATAGCAAGAAAGGTATTTCCTTATAGTTACTCTGTTTGTCAGAAAGCACTGCTTACTGATATTAGAAAGCAGCAAAACTAATCAAGAGTGTCCTGATTCTAGCACCTTGACAAAAACAGAAATAAATAAACAAATCATCTGCTCTGCTCTTTCAAGGACATTCATTCACATGATTCCCCATCTTGAGCTCCATTGTGAAGCTCCTTTTCCCTTTCTCTCTCCCCACCTTTGAAACGGGAAGAAACTGTCTCACTCAGAAGAGCCCAGACTCCCAGCAATCTTAAATGAGCAGATGCAGGCACCAGCTCCTAATCTAGGAGAGCAGAAAGCCTCACTCCCCAGTGCCCGACATTATCCTAAACACTCATCACAGTGAGGAGATTCAGCCTGTCCATTGAATAGGGTATTCAGGAAGTTTGAGAGGGTTTTTTCCATCTGAGGACTAACAGTGTCTCTGTGCAAATCTACTTGGAGGCTGAAGCCCGACTGTTTATGAAGCCCAGCCCTCCCTTGTAGGGGCCCATTCACAAGAGTTTTCATCCATCTGGGAGGGCAGGAAGAGGCATTTTCTCTGCAGCTGCTCCCCATGAATCAGCTGGCAGCCGCATCGTCCATATTCTTTCTCCGGGACTTTTAGGACATGGCATCCACAACACTGAGAGTTTCTATTCACTCAGGGAAACCTGAAGCTTGGTTCCCAGTCAGCAGCCTGTCCCCTGGCAGAAAGAAGCTGGGTTTCTGCACTTTTGTTATAGATTTACTGTAGGTCACTGCTTGTAATTTCTGAGTCCCAGTGCTCAGGCTTTCGCCCTCCACAATGTCTCCTTTTTCTCACACTTTGCTGGCCTTCTGTCTTCACATTAGACAATCAGCAGGATGACAAATATGACAGCAGTCTCCAGTTCAGAATCCTGAGTGTTCTCAGCCAATATGCCAAAAATGTAATGGTTTTTCTTTTTTTGTTTTTAATAACGTTATCTGGATGGTGGCTATAGGCATCTGTTGAGCTTGCCATATGCTCCACATTTCCATACAGAAAGATGATGATGCTAATAAAACAATTATTTGAATAGCAGTTTATGGTTTAAAAGGAGTGATTTGATGTGCACGTATCTAAGTCTAGACCTGGAGCTATTATAACCAATTAAAGCATCCTGCATTTCGGCATGCATTACAGTTAGCACATAGGAGCGGTAGATTTATTCGTGTTTTCAGTCTGGTCATAAAATTGAATCAGTTTGCCTCCAGCTTAACCCCCTTACAGCTGAGTGGCTGGAGGAGAACTACAGATGAATCTAATAGACTAAATCTCTTCTTTGAAGAGACTGTACATGTCCCCACTAAATTAGATAGGGCAATTTTCTGTCTCGCGTTTTTCTGTTTTGTAGTATCATGCACTGCTGAGTGTCTCAGGGAAATCAGAGCACGAGTATCCTTGTGCCTGCCCCAGAAGTCTACACATATAAACACTGGTCCCTACCTAAGGTCTTTGGGGCAAGGAGAATCTCTTTGACCCTTATTATCATTGTGACTAGCACAGCAAACCTTGACCCAGGACTCTCAAGCAATGTCGTGGTGTGAGCTGGAAACATCAGTGTGGAAGAAATACAACATTAACTTTTCAAACAGTACAGGCTATTTGTTTGAACAATTTTAAAATCTACAATTCATAAAAGCTCTAATATGTAGCCGCAACCATGTCTTTGCCTGGCAGGTGCTGTCCAAAGGCCTGACTTCACAGGTTGACCTTGGACTTCCCTTGTCTTTGTGGATCTGCCTGATATTCACGGGATCTGACCTATGGACTGACTTCCTGGCTTGACCTTGGACCTGCCCCATCACCATGAGCTTGTATGGTGATCCGGAAATTTGGTTGAGCCTGCCTGCGACCTCGTGGTCTTCTCTCCTCCCTTGCTGGGGTGGTGGGATGGACTCTGGCTGGTAAGACTCTGTGAAGACCCCTGTGGCTCTCTGCTCCCAGGTAGCTGCTGGCCCTTGCTGCACACTAGCATCATCACTTTCTGAAGCAGAGCTCCAGTATTTCCTTAGCTAGCAAAAAAAGCAGAATTGCTTTTGGGGTTGAATGAAGTCAAGCAAAAGCTTTAACTAAGGAGAGTCAAAAAAGCCACAAACTGGAGCTAAAAAGGGGAATGCTGCCAAGCATGGAGATCATCCGCAAGCTTCCCAGAGCACTGACTTCCATAGTAGATGACTTCACTCCCCGAACAACAAGTGTCCAAGTCAGACTTCTTCAGAGTCATTCATTAAAAATGGAAAATATTTGTCACTTGGTACTTGCACCCTTTCAGGGATCTTCCTGGCTCTGAAACTGGCCAGCACTTCAATGAATAAGGCAGCGATACTAAAGAATGTGAGCCTCTTAGTGCGTGTCTTAATCCCGTTAGTCAGAATGATGGAATCTGTACTTGAACCATGGCAAGATTTTAGCTGAATAAAGATTTAGTTTGTTCTGGTTTTCCCATGTTAGCACTGCGTAAACTTCTCTACTCTCTGCAGAATGATTTGAGGTCTGTTGTTTCCTCTCCAGCATTTGGGGTGAAGGCCAGGAGTTACATTAATGAAAAATGTAGCTCAGATCATCAGTCATGAAAAGTCATTGCCATCTGATGCTTCCTGTGATCTCTGAAATAAAATAGTTAGGGCTGCGTTTCAGCCACCCCTTGTGTCCATAGCAGGGGAAAAGTTAAATTTTAAGAGAAAACTCAGTTTTCATGTCTGAAAAAGGTAACTCTGGGAACCAGTAGCAGGTTCCCTTTCACTCAGCGCCAAGAGTCAGGAGGCTAGGCTTTCAGATCCTTTCCTTCCAATGTCCTAAATAAAGCAGGTCACGCTAGCACTGCCCAGACGACTCATTCATTGACCTTACTGACCCAGCCCTGCAATCAGGCCCATGCTGTGCAGTACAACAGCGCTGGTGTGGAACTGTTCCTGCAGAAGGGTAAGGAAAAACAAAACATCTGTTTCACCTCTACTTATGTCAGCTCAACTCATACTGGAAATGTGCCAGTCCTATACCAAAAATCACTGTCGGAAGGGCACTGACAGACATGTTCAATGGCATCTGTGGGAGAAGTGAATGCACAAACATACAGTTACTTCACACGAAGGTTTACCATTTAGCCGCTTGGCTAAGTGATGGTACATCTCAGAGGACATGCTTCTTGGTGCATAATGTGGAGGTAAAACAGATATGTGTCGGCCACGGAGAAAGTGAAAACAGGACTTGCCGGTAATGCATGGGAAATGAATGATAGGTGCCTGCCACATGCAGATACCCTTGGGGCCCTTTGAACATCCACCCAGCAAATGAACAGCACAGCTCCCTTCCTGCTTGTGCCCCTGCTATCCCAGCTGTAGAGAGGGAATCATCACCAAGGAGAAGGACCCATGTTCGTTTTGGGAACTTGCAGTGATATGGTGTTGGGTAGGAGCCCGAGGAGCCACCAGAGCAGGGCACAGCAGTGGTCCCAGCACCCTGGTTTAGGGCATACAGGGCTACAGACAGCATGCAGACACTGGGAAAAGCTGACATACAGACATTAAATGGAGAAGGATTTGATCAAGTATTGCCCTTTTAAACTGAGGAAACTTTGCAGGATTATCAATCAGAAGGGTGGTAACAGAGTACAGGCAGACCTATAGGGATATTTAGATATTGACTGGTCAGTTGTCAGAGTCACATGAGTAACTAGGACTCTGCTGCTAATAACATCAAAGGTTACATGGAAAAATAAACTAACTTCGAGTTGTTGGTTAATTTGGAGATTCGCTGTCTAGTCAATGTATTGATTTGGATGTAAATTGCTCGTAGTTTTCTGTCTTTATTAGAGGTGTAGTGTTTGGGACAGAAATACCAGTATTTTCAATAAGTTTTGTAAGTTAAGTTAGTGTGCTCTGCACCCATTTTTATCTTTTCTTAGTATGTTAAATTTAAAATTGCTCAGTACTTGAGGTTATGAGGTGGGCATTTTTAGAGACTTTTGGATCTGTAATAAGGCATGGCCCAGTTTTATAATGCTTAAATTCCAAAGGTACCACAGTCTCACAAATCCCTTTGCCTTCAAAGATATTTATGAGTTCTCGGCATCTCTGAAAATCTTGTGATCCTGAATGTCTGTAACCACATCTTAATCAGCTATTTAGGTCTTTATGGTCAGTGCACACACCACCTTATCCAGCTCCCAGAGGAACCTCTTACAGATGTCTCTTGACTCCCTGTTTCTGAGGCAAGGAGGGATTATGAGATTGCCTGCCCTCCCTCTTTCCTCCTAATATTTCAGTGTTTTGCAGAAAAGGGAAAAGCTCTTCAATGCCAAGTTTTCCTGAAGGCCCTGCTGCCAGAGAAGATGCATTTTTTTCTCTGGTACAGGATAAGCTCTCCTCTCTGGTTCCTCACTTGTGCTTCCAGGTGCGCAGTAACCGTCTGCCTGAATGCAGCCCTACAGTATCAAAAACTGTAGAATGCAAATAGGAAATGCAGCAAAGCCTCCCAGAGAAGGGATGTTGTGGGATGTGTGGTAATGTTAAAGCTCCTTGCACGGAGGATGCAGCTCTCAATCTCCCTGGCATGCCCTTGTGGGACCTGCTTTTTCCAGACCTGACTTCAGGCCAAGGCACACCACACAGCTGTGCGCACCTCTCATGATCTCCTCTGTCCTGTTACGCAAAATGGCAGGTATAGAGAAGTTCTGCCCTCGGTTCTCATGCATCTCGCAGCTCCCAGGAGCCCCGATTCAAACTCTCGCATGGTCAACGAGACAGCATCTGGAGAACTTGGTGCTCCACAGGTATGTAGTGGTAGGAAACACAGTAGAAGGCCATCTCCCTTGGCATAGCCTGTCACGGTAGTAAATGTAATTTGTCCCTGTTGTGTTATCATGGGTATAAAATCCCAGTCTCAAGATCTCATTTATAAGACTGGGTTCAGATTTCCACAAATCACATGCCACATGAGTACTAGGCACAGTTTTGGTTAGATATGGCAAAACCTGCTCTGCAGGATGACCAGACACTCCTCTGGGGAGGGATGAGACTGTTTTTTTAATGTTTTTGCCAATACATAAGTTCAACAATACAATGAAAATGTTTAAAGAATAGAAGTTAAGCCATAGCTGGTTTATAAAGTGGTTTGGTGCGCTTCTGCACTCAGATCAACTTTTTGAAAAGAACTCCAGCTGCAGGTCTGGACTGTGGTCCCTCACCTGGCTGGGAAGGGTGCTTTCCCTCAAGAGCAACATGCTGCTTTGTCTGCAGGCAGACAGCACACCCAGGAGCCTCCTGGGCACACAACTTTGAAGCTGCTAAGAGAAGATTGGTTTGAAAGACTGGCTTCATCCAGATTGACCCAGAAAATTAGGTAAATCGTAAAAAGCAGTTATTTGGACAGCCAAGCATCCTTTTGACATCCCTGTAATCAGTTAGCTTTGTGCAAGGCATGTCTGAACTTGCATTCACTCAAGAAGGGAGAAAGCAGACATTCATTAAAAAATGACTTAGACTCACTTTAAATTCAACTCACACTTCCAGAGTGAAGTCCTGTGTTGGAAATACAGAATCAGCATTTGTGACACAAAATCAAGGAGATTTATTTACCATGAGGAGCAGAGATGATGCTATACTCTCACTTCTTGCCTGTGTCTATTAGTCTTCAATTGTCTGAGACTCCCCAGTCCAGTAACTGATCAAGCTCAGAAGTAGCTCATTTTTCTGTAGGCCTATAGCTATATATATAGTAGCATTCTCAATATCACATGAGGGTTTTTTTAAGCACCATTTGAAGAAATTCATGAGTCATCAGATGACTCCCTTTGAACAATGAGAGGTTTATTCACCAGTAACATAAAAATGTGGCCAAAGATCATAAAATACACTCCACAGAAATTATCTGAAAAGGCAATAAAACACCTCTGCAATATATTTCCTGGAGTGTCTGTGTTTACATGCTTCAAAACAAAGGAGTCTTTTTTCAGGCAGGTTGCATTATTTTGGTCTTCATGTCTGATGGGCCTCTTAACTGACAGACCTTGAGGTTTGCGGTTTGGTTCAACCCTTTACAGAGGCAGAGGCTTTAATATGATGGCTGATCTGAGCTTGGACTTTCAGCTCCCACCATACTTCATGGCGTGGTGGATTCAAAGTTTTGATTCAAGTCTATCTCTAGTAAGTAGTTACTAAACTGCCTACCAGTACCTGAAGGGGGCCTACAAGAAAGCTGGAGAGGGACTTTTTATGAGGGCATGTAGTGATACGACAAGGGGTAATGGCTTTAAACTGAAAGAGCGTAGATTTAGATTAGACATAAGAAAGATATTCTTTACTATGAGGGTGGTGAGGCACTGGAACAGTTTGGCCAGAGAAGCTGTAGATGACCCTTCCCTGGAAGTATTCAAGGCCAGGTTAGATGGGGCTTTGAGCAACCTAGTCTAGTGGAAGGTGTCCCTGCTCATGGCAAGGGGATTGGAACTAGATGATCTTTGAGGTCCCTTCCAACCCAAACCGTTCTATGATTCTATGGTTCTATGTTTGCCAGCACACTGCATTCTTTACCTTAGTAGTGTTAGTTTTCATACTATGCTCCCCTCCCCCCAAATTCCCATACTTGGTCTGCTATTGTATCTGCTAAAAAATTCAGCCAGTGCATATAATTCTATCCCAAGTCATAGACACCACAAGTGGGAGTTGTGCTGCAACCGTTAAAGGGGTAACAGGGCACTGTTATCAGTTATGTTTTCATTGTGGCAGCAAGGACAAGCCGTCGTTTAGAGATTTCACAATCTTGCAGTGATGTCAGACAGACAGATTATGCTATAAAATATTCCACAAAATCCCGAAACGAACTTGAAGTCAGATTCAGTTCAAATCTCAACTAGATGAGCCAGCTGGAAAAATCAAAGAATACAAAAAAGGGACGGTGGGGGGGAGGGGAACACCAACATATTTCCTCCTAAATTGTGTCAGTTTGATATCTGGCAGACACAAGTTAAGTTTATTATTGCATTTTCTAACACCCCCAAGCTTCAGGACATTTCTCTATGGTATTTCTCTGCATTTATCATCACATTATTAGCTGATCCTCCACAATAGCCTGTGTCTGGAAGCCAGCTGGCCCTGCTCCTAAGAGAAGCCCACAGCTGTCACACCTCCAGGCATTCCCAAACCACTGCAATCTTTCTTAACATTGCTTTTTTTCCTGTTAGGATCATACATAGATCACATTTGTTGGTCTGAGCAAACATGCTCTCCAGGATGAAGAGGCTGCGAACAGAAGGATAAAGGACAAGACTCTGGCCACTTGGAAGTGCGTGGGAATGCTGCCATTGACTTCAGTGCACCCAGGATTTTAGACAGAGCTTTCCTCCAAAACCAGCATTTGTGTCACATCTTTAACATGGACATTGCAGACAAGGATCAAAAGGAGGGAGATGCTGTTCCCTCAGCAGTGGTCCCTTCTCAAGCAAACAATTGCTATGCCAAGACATAGCTATGACAGGAGAGTAATTCCTATTTATCCAAGGTTGTTACACAGGGAGGCCCCTGGCCTCAGAGCTGACTAAAGCACAGCTCAGAAAAGCAGAGTTAGCAGTGCTGGTCAATGGTGGGGCAACCAAGAGCTATTTCAGAGCCTGGAACAAGCACAATATTGCAATATCCCTCACTCTGGCAGCCTCCAGCCAACGCCAGACACCACCCCTGCTCCACTCTGCTCAGGGCAGCCCTGACCCCATGGCTGTGGCTCTGAGCATCTGAACATCTATAGGTCCCAGGAACCACTGCAGCTAACCACCATCTTCTTGATGGCCCTTACCATGAAGGCACAGACCTTGGTTACACAGCAGAGGTTATTGTCTCGGACATAGCCACTGAATGGCACAAACCACTCCAAGGGATTTTAACTACTGAGCACCCACACAGCAAGCCGGAAAGCAATTCAAGAAAATCGGAGACTTCAGCCACCTTCTTACAACTAGAAGATTCTGAGTTAGCTTCAAAACCTCCAGCCTGTCTTCAGCTTCACTCTGATGCACTCCTTTCATCAGTGAACTTTTGAGTGTTTCTGCATAGCAAAGCCACAAGCCATCAAACCAAACCAGTCCAGTGCATTAACTGAGCAGCAGCAACTGCTGTTAGAGAATGTGTAGGTGTTAAACAACAAACACCACTAAACCCACAAATAGCTTTTATCCTATTTGCTGTATCTCATGCACACAAAGAAGTGTCTGCTTATTTGTTGCCTGGCTTAGCTTCTGCTTGATTTTGTCTTTATAAAGGATTAAAAACAAATTCTTAGCTTTAGCTCACTGAAAAAATAGTTGGTATCTTCATTAATCACCATTCACAACCTGCTCCACCTTTGATCACAGGCACAAGACTCAGAAGATTCACTACAGCACACCTGCTAATGACATTGCATTTCAGATTAACAATCTGGTGCAAAGAAAAATGTACCTCAGATTAAACGATGCTTTCAAGTTATATGACATACTGGATCTGGTATTTTCAGGTTCATGAGATAGTAAAACCAAGTATTTTTATTTGCCATGTTTGGTTGTTAAACTGCTTTCTAATTAGTATGGTTTCAATCTTATTAATATGATTACAGATCTTTTTCTTCACCTTTCTTCCAAGAACACTTTGTCCAGCTCCACCTCCTCCAAAGTCCCCTGGTCACCAAATAACACAATCTCTGGCTATAGCACCTCTCCAGTGCTAGCATTACAGATGGCCAGACATTTTTCCTAGAACATTTTTCCCATTAATCTTATAATGAAGCATGACCTCCTGCAGAGTACTCAATTTGACTTGACTGCTCTTCTGAAAACAACATTTTTTTGTGAATAGGCAGGAAGGAGAAATCTAAAAGAGGATGATTGCCACTGTCTCTTCTAACACCAGAGAGGGGACTAAGTGAAACTTGCAGGTAGCAGGTAGCAGGTAGCATAAAAAAACAGAGCTGGCATTACACAGAATCCACCTTTGGAGTCCTTTTTTTACGGGCTAATGCGGGTGCATAAAACTTACATGAGCTGTACAAAAAGGAATTAGGTATACTAATACGGAAAAACAGTCCATGAAGAAGTGTTAAATAAGCTGTTCTCTTCATCAAGTGCACTGCTACCCTGAGTATGCCATTATTAAGAAAAACAACCGAAGCCTGTGCTAGTAGCAAGCAATCCTTCCCACGAATCTTAGTAGGTATTAGAGAAAAAATACCCAGAATGTATGCCCAATTTAACAGTATTTCACATAGGTCTGTGTGAGAGTTAAAAAAAGAATGGCATCTCCATGATCAAACATATTTGCTGTAGGAATAGTTTAAGAGACTATTGCTAACACTAGTTTCTGTATTTTTATAACCACTCACTGTGATCATTTTAATTGCCCTTTTATTATATTTGTTCAGTAATTTTTACATTCACCTTTAATTATATTTTTTTATCGCACAAGACTGGGATCAAATTTAGATGAACTGCTTTAAATGGGAAGAATGATAAATTCTGGCACATGGCTGAAACATTAAAGTGAACACTGTTCCTTTAATACAGAAATCTTCTGCCTAGAAAATCTATAAAACACCACAAGAGCCCCTTCTCAAGACAATCAGTCTGTGAGTGCTTGATGGAGTCAGCAGTAAAGAGGAAGAGTGGGAGCTAATGACCAAGAGGCCACATCACCAAGTGTTTCAGTCGCTTCACCTTGACTGCCCAGGCTTTCCACAATTTGCCCTACTCTTCTTAGGGGAAAGCAAAACACAAGATGAATTTTAGTTTTTTTAACTATATGGATGGCAAAACTCCTCCAAGTATGAGTTTTGCCTTTGTGGCATGATGATAAAGATGTGCTGCCCGTATCCAGTGAAGTCCCCTCCAGCCAGTAACCTTCTCCTTCAGAGTGGGATGTCTGGGAGAGGAAAGCCCCATGACTCGCTACCTGTCATGAAGCATCCTTTGGACTCAGGGCAACACTCACATTAAAGGCGGGCACAAACCATCAGCCAAAATTCAGAAGTGCATCATAATTGATGCATAATTGAAGAGATTGCTCACACCTTAGTTCTGACACAAATATTTCCTCATCTCTTTTTTTGGGCCAACCCAGGTGCTCTGTCTTGCATAAGCAGTCCCCATTGCACATGAGTCTTCCTGCACGAACGAGGTTCATCAGGCTCCAGCCCTTTGTCTGCACGCTGTGAAGGCTCACCTCCTTAGCAGACAGAAAGCAGCCTCACCCCTCTCTGCTCGGCAGCCTCGGAGAAGTGTCTTTGCCTGCATGCGGTTACTGATCCGACATCTTATGCAGCCTACAGAGATCTGATGCTTTGTAGCATGCTGGATGTAAACTATGATTTCACAGTACCGAGAGCTCTTAAAAGTTTCATGACCATTTAGGAGCCCTATTAATTAAACATGCTCCATGTTATTACAGCTCTTGTATCAATTAAGCACTGAATTGGTGCCCTGTTACACAGAGTGACAACACTGTTGTCCTTTGGATCTTACATCGGTGTTTTGTCTTATTAGTTTGGTTGTTTAATCCAGATTTTCAAACATGTAATTAATAAAAACTGAAGGCTTCCATTATGCAGCCATAACACTGGCTGTACCTCTTAATTCAACCACTTCTCATGGGCTTGTACTAATTATATTACTTTGGGTTTATTTAAATGCCTTTGGAACCTTTTCACTCAGAAGAAAAAAAATGCCAAACAAAAGAACTTTATATTCAGCTCATTAATGCATCAGGCTCTTAATTTGACCAGCACTCTCACTGACCACTTTGAAATTCGCAACTTTTCATTTTTATCTTTACCCCAAAGCCATCTGCAAGACATTTGATGATTCTTTTTCCCCAGAGGAGATAATGGGTGGACTTCGGATATTTGATCTCATTGATACAACAATAGCATCAGTTTCAGCTGAATACAGAAATTTGAAGTAAAAAGAAAAATACACGTATTATTGAATGGACTCATATGATTAAAATTCCACAATTGGCTCCTGGGCCCTAGGTAGGAGTAGCATCCGTAGACGTGATCTGTTATTTCCTGAAGTTATGACACCTTTTCTGTTTAGGAAGAAAATAATTTATTTTCCAGTGAATTTCTTCTCAGTATCTTTCTTTGTCCCCACTGTCAAGTCACATGCTTTTTCTGTGTAAGATAGGAAGAGTTGTGGTAGGCAGTACTTGAGTGATGCTCCTGAAAGCTGTAGTGGTGTGAGTCACACACCAACAAACTTTTCTGAGTGACCCTGAGAGCAGGGAAGAGTCAAAGCCAACCAATTAATGTTGAAGCTCTCCCTCGTCTGGAAGGTTGCATGTTGCTAATGCAGTACAGCATGATGCAGGGTGACAGAAAGCATCCAGGGACAATCAAAGGATGCAAAAAAACAAAAAAAAATTTCCAAAAAGAGTCACCGGGGTGTCGGTCACTGCCACCCATGCTCTAGCTGGTGGTGTGTGGTGACAGGTTTTAGGGGCTTTCTGTCAGCCAGAAATAGAAGAGGTGGAGGAGTGTCCCCCAAAATAGGATCCCTTTGCTCCACAGGGAAGACAAATGGGCAAAGCATATCTCCTCAGTGCCACTCCACCTAAAGGGGGGAGGTCTTCTACTTGGAAAGAGCAGTAGGGTGTTCCCTGGTGGGGCACCTTGCTGTGCTACCAGGCAAGGATGGCAGACCACATATGCCCAGATCAGAAGAACTGGGATTCTCCCCTTCTCCCACTCCAGACTTTCCTGCCCCATGTGGTTTCTGTGCACCAGGCAAAGATAAAGGGAGACTCTGGGGCAGTTTTTCTCCCACAGATGACAGGAAGCAGCAAGAACATCCCCCTGCTTCAGAGAGCAGAAGGCAGCCATGTTCTGCCCCTTTTCCCACTCTTTCCTTCATGGCAGCAGGGATCAAGTTATACTTTTAGCTCTGAAATTACATGAACTTCTGCTTATCAGAGGAAGAAATTTAAGGGTTTTGCAAGGAACAGCTGAAGTGACTGTTTCCACAATTTCCACAACAGCACCAGGTACGATCACTTGACAAGGGAGCCACAAGAGGCATCAGGTATAATCCCAGGATTAAAGATATCTCTCAATTTTTAGACAGGAACCTGGACATCTGGTTTAAAGAGGTACCCACTGACATAAAGTTCTCTTTCCTTCCCACTCCCCTACTCCTATGGGGCAGATAGCTCAGCCACAGCATAGAGACGGCTTTTCTTTTTGACTAAGCCGGCAGCCTACCTCAGGGAAGGCACATAAACACCAAAAGACCAACTGCCTACAACTATGTTGGACTACATTTTACCTGAAGCTTATATATCTGCATCTCTGATCAAGTAAAAGGAACCCCTTCCAATGAGTATTCATACCAAGTCTGCCACAGCCACTGACCTCATCCTCAGAAAAAGTTCTAACTGGGGTATCTATTAGACATTTTGTGTAGCGCAGAAAATGTTATCACTTTAGGAGACACAGCAACTC
>Ga0181612_110771_pt1 | contig 17984 bp, 16 predicted proteins | sample HoacroProtozoa21_FD_119630 | JGI IMG/M metagenome (GOLD analysis project Ga0181612, IMG submission 119630) | Hoatzin crop microbial communities from Cojedes, Venezuel. Combined Assembly of Gp0051906, Gp0051904, Gp0051908 | reverse complement strand
TTTTACCCCCAAAGGGGGTGTTAAAAAAAATAAATTTTTAAAAAATTCCTTTTTTTTGGGTTTTTGTTTCCTTTTGTTAATTTGATTTTTCTTTTGTTATGTTCCCCCCCCCCCCCCCCGATTTCTTCCTCAAGGAAGGCATTTGATTACATAATGGTAACCTTCCATTAGCAGCTCTACTAGGGCTGCTTCTTAAGCTGCGCCAAGCCAGGCTCATATGTTTTCAGGACAAGGGTCAGAACATCCTCTCCCCCGTGTGCTCCAGAACGAGTTGTTCCAAGAAACGATCCTACAAAGGTCAAACTTTCTGATATGACAAATTCAGAAGACAGCAGTGGAAATCCTACTTTATGATTTTCTTAGATTCTGTTGTCCCTTTCATCTCCCAGCATTTTCTGCTCCATAGTGTTCTTAGTAGAGATCAGTGGTAAGTAACTCTCATGAAAGGTTCTGTAGTTTTCACTGTATGGTTCTAGCCGCACAAAATTCTGGTAAGATTTCCTGAATCTTTGAAATGTTCCTTATCTCTATAATCCCCATTATACTTTTGGTTTCCATTGGGGAATTTCACAAAGAATAACTTCAGCTGAGCAAATATAAGGGTTCCCTTATTCTCCAGTCAGTAGAGAGAATGAAGGTTTTTTTCGGTAGGAAACTGCACGGCTAAGACGGAGAGGAAGAGGCTTTTCTAGAGGAATCTCTGCTGGCCATAGAGGGAATCTAATATTGACTTGAAGGGATTCATGCTATTGTAGTGGTGCTTTTCTTTGTTACAGTCAGACCACGATTCTTTATATAATGGTCGTCCTGTGGGTCTGAAGTTTCACAGTGTTTTAGGACCTCCAAAATGTTTCGCTCCAGCCCCTCTGAGAGCACCATAAGGGAATCTCTTCCAGGTTTGGGAGGAAAGGCGAGGATCCAGAATACTGGAAAAGAGCAGGCATGAAAGCCTACCTCAAGAAAGAGATAAAACGGAAAAGGAGCAACTGTCAATTAAGCCATTGTATTTTGAATGCTGCATTAGAAGTTGCAGGTCCTATTACTAGGAAAAACAACTCAGTAAGTTGTTTGATACTGCATATGGCAATTTTCAGAAATATAATGGACTTTTTAGTACTTCCTACCCTACATCAGTTGCGTGCTGAATTACATGTTTGTGGGATACTTTGCCAGATACAGGCCAGTAGATTATTAATGATATTTAACTCCATTACAGTAATTCCCATTATTACATCTTTTAATGCATCTAAATGATAAAACATGATCCTCTTGCAAAACAAAGCCAGAAACTGCAATTTTAGTAGGAAATTCCAGTTATTTAAGTCGATAGGATGCTGTCCTTAGTTGATATTTGAATTTAGCCTTATTTTTGTTTTTAAAGTTTAAACTTCCTCTGTCCCACCATGGCTAGCAGGCAGCTAGTTCATATTCTGGGGCACTGGAGTCGCACGCTCCCTGCAAGATGACTTGCTTAGTGAGCAGTCGACTCCACTTCCCAAAAGACGCACTGAATGCCAGTCTTATAGAGACATCTAAAGTCACCACCAATCTGAAAACACTTATGCCAGTAATAGCAGTCCTACTCCTGAAGACGCTGGCATTGCCTCTGGCTTGCTTAAGTTGAGCATCAGCCACCTGGCACTCCTACAGACCCTGTTGCTCCTGGCTCCGTCTCTGTCCAAATGAAATAAAGTGGGAAGACAGAGCTGGGTTTCTTGGCAGGCAGAGAATTGTTCAGCCCTTCCCTGTGCTGTTAATGGAGCTGGGAACAATGACCGAATAGCAGTCTGTGGTGGCATAGTGCCCTGAGTACTTATGAATCGGGAGACCTGGTAAGGTAAAAGGAAAATTGTTCATAACTATCTGCTGAGCAGATGTGCTCTCGCTTGAGTACTGGCTGGCATACCTCATCACCATAACATGGACACCATGGCTGCGTTTATTAGCAAGACAAGGTCATCCATTAGTGCAAGCCCGTTGTCATAGGGTCTGTGTCTGGATTAATAGAGTCAGTCAGATTCTGAGAGCTGTCTTGTCATGACCTTCCTTGCAAATTTTATTCCACAAATTTTTTTCACAGTTACCCAGACTGCAAGCTTCAAGCAGTAACTTTTTGAGCCAAGACTCATTCTTACTTCTGTCAGTGCGAGCGACTGCACCACTGTTCACAGGAGCGCTGAAGAGGATAATCGTATTTCTGGGGTTTCCAGAAGTGCATGTAGCAAGTTCAAGACCTCTGGGCCCATTTCAGGGTGACTGAGCACCTGCAGCTCCATGATGTACGAGTTTTGGGATTTTTGTGGTATTTTGTCCCATACTTGTACATCGTGATATATGAATGATCCTTTCGATTAACTTTAGTAATTTAGTATTTAATAGAATTTCCCAACTTGACAGAAATACCAAATTTCCCCAGTTTAGGGAAAAGATGTCTCTCTGGTACATAAACATTGAATGGTAGAGAGAACAGGTCCGAGTGTAGAAACAGGAGTAGTATAGAAGACCTTATAGTTCAGTGTGGGCTTTATAGAGGTGGAAGAATTTTGGGGGGCAAAAGAAAGTTTAGAGATCTTTTTTTTTTATCTTCAGAACTAGCGATTATGATGCATTTTGTGCTCCATATGTGCTATATGGGTTTTACAGTGTTCTTGTAAACCAAAGGGCCTGAGCTCAGTCATCCTGGCTGGCAAATGGGGGAAGAAGGGGCAGGAAGCAGTGGGACTTCCTGGTCCTGGGGACTGTGGCCATCCAGCCTCTCAGGGCCCTGATTCCTTCTCTGCTAGCCTAGCAATTCTTCAGGTGAATTGTGTCAGAATGAAAATCCTTGGAAACTTAGGACATAGGAAGCAGGAGCTAATGGGCCTTCCATGATCTTATCTCCATGTCAAGCATTTTGTCTTTACTTTCAGCATGATTTGGTTTCCCATCTCTTCAGCACAGAGCCCCAGGCAAGCTGGCAGGAGCCTGGGCATGTTTCCAGTAGAAGACAGATTTCCACTGTAGTTAGTTGGCCTCTTACTATTGCTAAATGCTTTGTGTTTGATGAATCAGCATTTTCCTATGGAAAAACATTCCTTTGGAGAATTTTTAGTTAGAATGAAACCTAGCTTCAACGTATTGCAAAATCCCTCCAGGGCAGGATTTATTGTGTGTATCTGTATCTATAGTTAATTTTGCTCTTCCTTGCTTTCTCTGTATAGCAAAAAAAAACACCCCACCCCGCAACCCACATGCAAATATCGATGCTATAAGTATTTGTAATGGGGGTGTCCATTTTTCCCTCTGGAAAGATTATGCAGGGTATAGACATTTAAATATAGAACCTGGAAAGGAGGTGAAATTCTTTCAATTCCTCTGTGGTGAAATGGTGAATGATGAGACCTTATTTTACAGTGGAGCAATATCAGAGGTCATGGAAAATAAAAATAGATTAAACAATTCAGTATTTGGTTTGCAATTTCCTTGTAAAACAGACTTAAAACTAAGTACATCTTAATGAAAATCATAAATTTGATCAGACATTTGTGAAGATATGTTTATATTCAGCCTTGGTTGATTTTGACTTCATGTTTCTTCTGGCTGTCTGTCCGGGACCAAAACATAGCTCAGGCTGTTGGAAGAAGTATAACCATAAATCAGTGTGTGTGTGAGTAACGTTTAGAGCGGTAAATATTGCCCTTCTCTTCTGTGCCTCTGTGAACACTGTAGGTGTAAAGCCAGCCATTATCTCGGACTTACAGTCATGGGATGGCAGCTAGACACTTGTCATGCAAATTCACATCCTTACTTCAACAAGTTAGTCATTCCCCTAAAATGAGCATGGTTACATGAAGTTTGATTGCACATGTAACTAGTATAGTCACTTCCTCTTTAGTACAGGGCCTTCGCCAGTCCTGCCTACCCAGGATTCGGCTAAGCTGTAGCTACTCATTTTGCCTGAAGGTGAAGTAGCAAGTTAAGGGTAATTCAGTGAGCTTTGGCATCTCTTTTTATACATCTGAAGTTGATGGCTGGGCTCCATGCACAGCCTCATCTAGGAAGACCCTCTCTCCGAATAGAATCAAGGAGGGAAAAAAAAAAAAATCACTTAAGTTGCAATTCAGAGACCAGCTCTTGCTTCTGTCATTCTTGTCGCAGGCAAAGGAGGCAATGCAACTTGATGTGCTCCTGTGAAGAGAGATCCTCAAGTTGAGCCTGCAGTAGATGCCCCTGCAAGAGGCATGGTCTGCATTGGAGGAGTGTGGAATTACAGATGGACTGGAACAGGGGTGAGTTGATCTATGACTAGACAGGCTCTGCCACTCAGAAATACGGGCAGCACAGTTGGGTTGCTGTAAGACCACTGAATGTATTTTCTAGAGGTATGAGAAGATTTCATTCCCTCTCCAACCAGTCATCCCTCGAGACAAGACTTTTGTAGCATGTAAGACTTTATTCCTTCACAAACTTAAAATGGCTTGTTGCTTAATACAGTTTAATTCCTCCATACCCCTCCTGTTGAGTCTGCCCTCTTGTTTATGCTGTGTAGAGGCAGAAGAGGAACACTCTAGTTAATTGTGGTGGGATCATCAATGTGTCTGAAAATCAGCAGTAGCAACAGCGAAGATAAAATCCCCTTATTTAACATGTGCTAAAAAGAGAGAAAAGAATTGAAAGCTGTACAAAGGAAAAAATGAGTTATGACTTTTATGAACTGAAAAGTGGAAAAAGGAAAAAAAATTTGCATTATACTTTTTATGGTGCTGAGCTGCAGTAGACAATCACAAACATGCCACAGCTGCTCGGAATTGTTTATAGTAGCAGTTTGCTACACTGTACGTAGATCTGGAAAGAATAAACACAGGGAAGCGGGGAATTTAATTAGCTTTACTTTTACTGGAAAAAAAATCTGAGGCATTAATTTCCAACTAGAGTTACCCAAAGTGCAAGCATGTTTAGATTCGGAATGAATGATTCATGTCTTTCTTTAATAGGAGGTTCATCTGCTTAGGAGTTTATATGTTGAGAGAGCTAAAACTGACTTTGTCCCTATGTAGCAATCACGTAGAATATAAAGAACTTATTTTCAGCACTAAAACCAGTACTCGAATTTCCTAAGAGACCCAGCATTTGTAGCATGGAGTTCATCAGAGAAGCTGAGCTTTATCTTTTCAGTTCTGAGCCTGGAAGCCAACAGGTTCAATATATGACTGCTGAGTGTCCTCTTTGGACCTTGGTTAGGAAGACAACGTGCCACAAGCCATGCTGACAATAAAACCTATGGGTAAAAACCTCCTTAAAGGTCAAGTTGTGAATGTGAAGCCATGGGAGTAAAAGAAGAACATGGGGTCACAAGAAGATGGGATTTCTCTTCAGCTAGATCTGTGGATATTTAGTGTGTCTGAAAGTGCACCTGCTTAAGGAGGCTGTTCCAAAATGCTGTACTCTGCACTCTTTAAACACAAATACTTATTTTTGTCTTTTTTACAGGGCATAAGGAACCCAATGTTACTGGAAAAATTCCTAGGGGTAGAATTGAGTTTACTTTTTTTCCTACTTAGAGAAAAGGCTACTTTTCAGTCTATAGTTAAAAGCACAATTTGAGCTGATCCGTGGAGTATTAAGTTCTCTCAAAACCTCTGATGTGGGTAAGGTCAACTTCTCACAGACTAAGGCTTGCCAGTGAAGACTTTGGTGGTTTGGAAAATACTGATTCAGCATATCCACTATGGGCTGTGGAATTTGCAGGGCATGCTTTACTAGCCTGTAGCGGCTTCAAGCACAACGTAGCTGGAAGCACACCACTGATATCTTCTTCAGAACTAAAAATATTGCAGATTCGTTAAACATCCTACATATTGTTTAGGCAAAATTATATATGTGAATATTTTTGTAATAAATGGACGCAGTAGTAATTTTGTATGAATAATAGGCGTTCCTAAAATTAATCCAGGATGCCTAAAGAATCCAAGGTTCTTTTGATTTTCTGCAGGCTGTGAATACTGCAGGTACTCCTCTTCTGGGTCAGTATGGTTACCTTGCATCCCATAGGAGCCACATTCACCCTATATAAGCAATCAGTCAAATTGTTTTTCTGCAATAACTTTCAGTGAACTTTACATTTTTATGCAGTTTAATTGAAACTTTGGCTCATGTTTTGAATGTAGATGGTTTTATATAAATCTTTAATGAATGTCTTGAACCTGGGTCAGTTGAGATGCTTTCAGATGATTTAATGCTGACTTCTGCTGTTACCAAGATTCCAACTTGCGACCAGCCACCAGTATTTTCCTATCTTGCAGAAAAATTATACTACTAGGGAGTGAAATTAAGCTTATGTTTGAATAGTAGATAGCTAAGTAGGGAGAATTTTTTTTTCTATTTCACGTACATATGGTGGTTAAATAAGTACTTTAGAAAGTGTCTTGGTTTCTGAAGCTAATATAACAGGTTGTTAGTAATAGACATGGTTTGAAGTAATCTAGCTATTCTAGCAATGTATGTAGAAGCTTTGGAAAATTTTCTACAATTTATTTTTTCTGTGGAAATCCAAGTTTTGTCAGCAAGCCAACTCCTGCTTCCAGCACCATTCTAGGCCAAACTATTTTTGGTTCAGATCAGAATGGACAAAGATTGAGCATTGAACACTAGCTCGAGCTTTTCAGCTGTTTACCACTGCTTCGATTTTGTGCTTAAATCACTGGTGATCAGCTGGTGATTACTATTGCATGAGTGCTCGAAGTCCGAGTGTGTGAAATGAACTGGTATACAGAGCAGCAGCAAGGTAATCATAGCCTTAATGCTCTGTTCTGTCCCTCATGCAAAGAAAAAACTAAGGAGAAGGTGAACATCCTCATACTACATTTTGCCCAGTTTTAATAATAGATTTGCATTTATTAAATTAGTTTTTACTAGGAATGTTGACCTATGACACAACAAAATCTATCTGGATCCTCAAAGGGTGGTTCAGGAAGCGTAATGAAAATTCTTCTTACAGACACAATTTGTCCTCATCTTGAACATTGTATCATGTTAGTTAAACATTTATAGTGTGAGAGAAGTATGAGTCAAAGTATTACAGTAATAGTTTAAATTGAAGACAGGCCAGAATTTTTCTGTGGTGTTCTCTGACGTATACAAAATGGAGTGAAGAATCAAAAGGAAATTTTAATGTTGTAAATCAAACTGTTGCTCAACCCGCCATCAGTAATCAGGAGAAAGTTTACACAGCTGCCTCTCTGCAACAGCTAATAATCAAGTATATTTCTACCTTCCTCTACACAATGGTAGTATTTTTACCTGGGTGACCAGGATGACTTGGCTGTCAACATGTGGGTGAAAATTTCACTCACTGTTTGTTTGTTTGTTTGTTTGTTTCTCTGAGTAAGGATTTTGTTGCTTTCTTCTACTTTTAATTTTAAGAGTATTGAAATTATTTATTTTCTTGAGCTGTGTTGTGTCGGAGATCTTCATGGTTGCTCAGCAGCTCCCAAGGAACTGCATACCTCCTTCTCTGGTGGAAATGAGGATACCATGGGGTGGCTGGTGTGTACAGAAGGTCTTGCACCGACATGGAGTTGGGATGCAGCTGGCCAAGAACTAACACCCAGAGACTCAGAGCATTCTTGGGGCACCCAGTCTAGACTTGATGTCCAAAGGACAAGGTAGGATTCAGGATGCTGCCCAGCTCTGTCAGAGGTCTTTTGGATTAGTGCAGACAAACCTTTTTATTGCTTTGTTTCTCAGTTTCCCCACAATAAAATGGACTAATGTTATTTCCCTTCTCTGAAAAGTGTGGCGAGTTTTACAATTAGGAAGTAGGATGAAAGTTAGGCAAATTTTATTATTAAATGTTGGCACTTATTTCTTGAATACTACTAACAATTTCCCAATACTCTCATTTCTTATAACTAGGTCTGTACAACCTCCGTTCATTTCCCCTTGCTGATGCCTTTAGATACTTGGTTCCACAGTTGCCACAGAGATTTCTGTAGGGCTCTGGTATCGTTCTGTGCAGAAGACAGCCAGGCTTTGAGAGAAGTGGTTTGTGTAGCAAAGAGGCTGTATGTGGATGCCTCTCTAGTTTGTTGCATGCATTGGAAAGAGCATTAGAAGGAAGCGAAAAGTAGGGCAAGAGAAGGCACAGGCATTTTGGAGAAACAGGAGTGTGTCTTTTCCACGGAGCTCTAGTGATATGCTAGTCTGATCACTTGTGACAAAACGTTGGCAAGTTGTAACCTATTCTGTTATATTCTCAGTGTGAGGCAGTAATTTACAAAGACTTGGTTGTAAGCTCCAGCTTTCTCTTTCCCTCCCCAACATCGCATCTCCATTATCCTACAGAGAACACTGCTCTGTACCATCAGACATCTTGCAGGAAGACACCTTTCAGGTGACAAGTGCCCCTTTCCACACTGCTGTGTGGGACCTTGTGTCTTGACTGCATTTATACTGGAGCCCTGGACAGAAAACTGTGCTGAGAATCCGTTGCTGCAAAAGTCTGTGAGACTCTGCTCCCTGGAGTATATCCAGCAGTTGGCTTAGAAATTCAAAGCTGCTTTCTCAAAGCACAGAAAATGCTTTAATATATTCAGGGGTGTCTGATCCCAGTTAATAAAAGTGTCTGTAGCCTCTGCGACCACATCTATAATTTGCTTTCAACAGGAGCTGAGGGTCTCAGCACTGTGCCTCCCTGCCAGGATGCTCTGGCGTACAGTACTCCTCATCCTGACCTGGTACTCGGTGCAAGGGATCTGTACTAAGAGACAAGGATAATCTTGTCTACACTGCTTTGTGTGGAGTTGGATATTTCTGCATACAGGGTTCCTTGGCAGAAAGGTTGAAAGGGTTAAAAATCTTGTATTTTGTTTTCTTAGACATCTTTGAGATCTGCATAACGCAAAGTAAATTAGCCAGAACAGAGCTCTGCACCAACAGAGCTGCAGTGAAACTGCGTCTGAGCTGGCTCTGAACAAGTTCATTTGAGCGTCTCTGCATATGGAGAACTCCCTCAGTTGGCTTAAAGGAGGTGCTGAAGTTTGAAGCAGATTCCTAGGTCCCAGATACAATTAACGGAGAGAGCAAGTGGCTCCGGAGCATGACTCAGATCTGCATCACGCTCTGCAGTTGCCCATCTCTCCCCATGGACTAAGGAGAGTCAGGCTTCTAACTGAGGCACTTGGTGCCGATCTGTCATCCCTGTAACATAGCCAGGGGACAGATCTTTTGCACATGCACCAATTAGATCCCTTATGTCTGCTCAGACCACGGTGCTCCTTTTGCTTGCTTTGGCTCAGCCAGGCATTCATTTCTCTTTGGTATTTTTGGTTAACTTGTTTATTAACACAAGGTGGATAAAGAGTATTGTACCTCCTCAGTGCTATGTTAGATTAAGACACCAGCAAGCACTTGCTAAAAGCATCACACATCCTCGTCACGTGGTATTGTGGTTAACGTTGCAATGAAAGACCAGTCCCTTGCTATTCAGTATTAAGCAGGAAAGGATATAATTCAGTACTACTGTTCTGTAAGTTAAGCATGTCATGTTTCCATAACATAGTATTCATGTGAAGGAAAAAAATAGCATGGACCAAGATGGTCAGCTTATAAATTGGTTTAGCTCCATGGGATTCATTTGAATAACATGCAGATCTAATACACAACGCTACAGCCTCTATCAGCTAAAGTGTAGCGTTGACATGGAATCTAGGGTTTGGCTCATCGTTATTTGGACAACCCAAGCCCTGTCTCTGAATCACTGAGATGTTACATTATCTAAAGAACTTACTCTGTGCAAAGAAAAGATATTTTTTTCCTTTTAGTTGAGATATCATGCTTGTATATAGTATAAGTAGCAAGGATACAGACACTCTAACAATTTTGGCTTGTAAGCAGTCTTTGGTTCAAAGCCTTTTGAACATAATTCCAATGAGACAATGTGAGGAACAGGGAGGGAAAAGACTGACAGGGGGAAAGCCCTAGGCATATAGAAGACACAAGTAACTCTGTAAAGAAAGATACTTGCCATTTCATTTTTGGATTTTTTTTCCTCTTCTGCCTCCATCTGAACTCCAGTCACATCCAATAATGTTTTAAAGAACGCCAGCCATTCTGCGTTGACTTGGGGGTGGTTTTGGCAGGAATCTTATTTCTTTTCCTTAGCTCAGACAGAAGTGGGTGATTTTCTCCTGTGCTTGGATGCTGATCTGTACCTTGGGTAGCTCGGTAATCAGGGAATTTGTAAAAAGTAATCACTCATCTGAAGCCTCAAGCTAAATATCAGCTATGATTCACCTAGACACTCCTAACTGCATCATGATAGGATCAGGATTTTCAGCCATTCTAATCTAGTTAACACGGAAAACTGATAATGAAACCTTGTATATGCATATACTTTGTTCAGTGATACCTGACTTTTAGCTCTAGGAGTAAAAAAACTAGTCTGATAATAAGTTCATAATTCTCATATATTTTTTAAAAAATAGGCAACTTTAAAAAAAAAATTTTGAAATACGTAGCCTTGCAGGAGATTAATTATGTTTCCCCTGTTTCATCTGGGGAGAAGTCTTTTTTTAAGGAGGAAAAAAAAAAAATCCTGCAGACATGGAAAACTGTTTATCCAGCCAAAGAGAGTGCAGATTTAGGACAGTCATATAAATCTTCCATACCATTGTAAAAAATTATCACTTAATTGCTTCTAGTTTAAAAAAAAATCATAACGAGAAGTTCTTGGATTATATAGCAAGTCAAAATAAGGACATTTTTGCAAAATGAACAATGTGTTCACATGAGAATTAGTGTTGTTTCCAACTGCAATACAGAACTCAGCCCAAACCCTTTTTAAGCTTTTAGAATCATTGTCACTTCCATGTATTCTCTTCTGTTTGTTGTTTAATCTTGTGTAACGTGCAAGTAAATTAATTCACTGCAAGTCTGTGTTTATGCGCCTAAAGTCAGCCTGCTTTATTTGTCGAGGGTGATTGATTCATTCAGCTACTGGCAAGAAGGCAGATTCCTGTGTACTTTTCATAATTTGGTGGTACATTGGAAAACAGAACGAAAACCACATGATTATGGTGAAACTAGGTGGTAACGCTTCCACAGGGAAGACCACTTAGAGTCTAGTGCACAGTTCTTTATTGTTGCAAGGGCAGGAATCTCGGCAAAACAAAATTTATTGATGCATCATCCAATCTACGTAACAAGAGTCTTAAGGCAGTCTTGAAATTGAACTTAGACTGTGGGGGTTTTTTTACTCCTCTCTTTGTTTTTTGGTAGAATAGCCTAGTTTCTTTGGAAAACCCCATCTGCAAAATCTCAAAGGGAATTAAAACCAAACCCAAAGTTGCTGTCACTCCATGTTAAGTAGAAAAACTGGAAAAACTATCTGAAAACAAGTAAGTCTAAAGTCAGAAACACCATTGTGGCAGCCTGTGTATGAATTGTACGTGAAGGCTTTCACGTCCCATTTTTGACTTGGAGCCGATTGCCTGTGTTGGGTTGCCTGTGCCAGAATGGCTCACACCGGAGGGACCTGGTGTGCTTCAACAGGAGCTGGGACTGTGTGCCGTAAGGGAGGCAGAGCTCTTGGGCCAGCCCTCAGTGACTCAGGGGTGCATGTCTAACCACAAGTACTAAAGGTGAAGGTCTGTTTTCCTGAATATATGAAACGTTTCACTGACCTCTAGAAATTTCTTCCTAACTCAGAGGCAAGGAAAAAATGGAGTGGTGCTGGAGGAACCCAAAATCCCAATCGCCTTGCATTATCACCCAGCCCATACTGCCATGTTAAAAGATTTTGAGGCATCCCTTGGGTGCCTGGCATTTCTTAGCAGGCCTGGCTTTGGCTGGTGGGAGTAACACAGCAAGCGCAGAACCTGTAACTTGGGTGCCTCATCTCACACCTTCGCTTGCTGCTTCACTGTATGCCGTTTTCCTGAAGTGTCTCTCGTTCTTCTTCCAAACAATTCAGAGTTGCCACCATCTTCTAAAAGCTTTCTGCCATCTGAGACGCTGCTATACCTTGATAACTGTGCCATTTATTTGTCCTGTACATCCATTTTGCTTCCTCTGCTTCTGCGCTTTGGCTTCACAGTGTCATGTTTCTTCCAAATCACTGCAGTATTGTCTGGAGTTTGGTAGAGCTTTCCTCTTTCATATTCTTAAAATGAAAGTTTAGTCATAATACAGGTTCTCCTCTGAAGTCCCTGAACTACAGGAATTGTGCTGTTTGATCATGGTTATAGCTGGGCTGTTGTAGTATTTTTCAGTGACTCTGTGGTGAAGTTGCTTACCTGATTGAAGGTTATTCTCTACAAAGCCAGATAAAGTATTAGATCACTCTCTTCTGCTGAGCTGGAGCTAGAACAAGTCATTTGATATGGTGAACTGAAACAGTTGATTCCGATCATTCTTGACCTCCGGAGCTTTAATTTAATGATGTATCATTTGCACAGTAAACTTGCATTTCTCCCATCAGCCATCAGATAAATTGCTGTGGACTAAAAACATACAGTGTTGTTTTATAGACTTAGCTGCATGTTAATGTGAGAGATTAGGACAGTCTGTAGTAAAATTGCTTATGTGCATGAATAGAAGGCTTCACTTACCCATTTCTGTCCCTACAGGATGGACAGCTGGGATTAGTATTTCATTGTAGTTGCTCATGACCTTGGCTAATGGCCATCTGCCTCCTCCACATAGCTCTGCCAGTAGGAACAAGCAGCTAACCTCTTGCGCGGCAGTCAAACGTGGAATAGTTGGTACAGAAAAAAATAAAATTCTACCCATTTTTTGTGTAAGCAATGGCAACTTAAACTAAACAAAAGAAGCCTCACATAGCACTCTTAGGTAGCCATACTCACGTGCACATCTTGAAAGGGATGTGGTCCATCTGTCATATAGTTAATCCTGAGGGTTTGTTTAACAGGACTTTCTTCAGTAGTGGCTTTCTTGTTTTATTTTCCTTCTGCATTTGAAGTTCAAGCTTTCTCCTGACTCAGTAGGGATTTGAAATTGGGTGCAAGCCTTCTATAGATGAGGAAAAGGAAGTGGGCTTGTTTTGATGCCCATTGCTGAGAGGAAGGAGCAAGTTTCTTCTGTTCGCAAGATTTACTGCATAGCTTTGTCTAATGCCCATTAGTTGAAGAAGGAAAACAAACGATCTTTAGAAGTGCTTTGGAGGGAACTTTGCCTGGATTACTGGTCTTTCTGTGGGCAAAATACACAGCAGAAACTCATTCATTTGTACAAGTTCTAGGAAGAGTTAATGAAACTTGAATAAACTCTCCAGAGTTCAGTCCTTATATGTGCTGTCTTAGCTTTGTTAGGTTCAAGAGTCAAGCCCTGAAAACTATGAAAGCTTCAAGCCCATGTGCCATTGGATTCTGGGTGCTTACCGGCATTACTGCATGTCCATGGGAGACCAGTGGAGGAAGGGTTTGAGCTGGCCTGAAGCCCACTACTTTCTTGTCTGATTGAGAAATCCTACTCTTTTTGTCAACAGGTGGTGTGTGGGAAAGCAATTCCACAGGAGTTATAGAAAGGACACAGAGAAGACATCTTTTTTTCAGGCGTGAGCAGAAAAGATAGTGTGCTTTAGAAGACAAAGCAAAAGGAAATGCTTAAGCAGCATTAAGTCCAGTCTGAAGTCTGGCAGCATTAAATCCAGCTCCACCCCCAAGTAGCTTGCATAAGAGTCCAGCAGCTTTCAGCTCCTTATGATACACAGCCTTTTGCTAGCAGTTCTTTGCTAAGGTATATGGAAAGAGTTTGGTATAGGTTACAGGGGGTACAATAAACAGAACTTCGCTGTAGTCAAGACTGGATAACATACCACTGCAGTATCCATTCTGAACTCTATTTCTCTGTCTGCCCAAAACCAGCCTTATTAATTTTTCCTTGGGCATTTCACTAGCAAAGACTTCTTAAGAGCCTAATGAGAAACACTAGGCAACCTCCACAATGCTATTGGGAACTTCCCAGCCTCCTGTGAGAATACAGTGCAGGAGGATACAGAATTCTTTTATGAACAGAGCCACGTTTGTGCCCCTTTCTCTGAGAGGCTTTTTGTTAAAAAAAAGAAACACTATTTTTAATTGCGCTCAGTGTCTGCTTTCCATTTCCCCTTTTCCTTTGAGCTGCATTAAGAACTCTTAAGACTGTTTGCTATTCTCTGTGCTCCCTTCTTGCCTGGGAGCCCTCTGGAAACTTCTCAGAGAAGATAGAAACTATTACATGGAGCAGACATGGTTTCGACTGAAGTCGCTTTGCCGTTTCTGAATCTTTTCCTACCATTAATTGTGGTCCACAACTACTGAACCTGCTTGGGTTCAGAGATTGCCAGTGCTATCAGTACTCAACTTTGCTTAACCTGTTTCTTTTTCACTCCATTTCAGATGTGTGACTTTTAGCATGGGGTTTAGCATGAGTCCGAGTATATTTTGCTAGCTAGGTTTGAACAAAGTAGGCTGTAACAAACACATGACAGACTGACTTATCTTTGTATCCAGACTGTGCATGGCAAGGGATACAGCAGACATATCCTCTGAAATATTATGGGATCAGGCCTCAGTTCCTGCCAAGATACACCTGACAGCCTCAATTAGGGAGCAACAGTGGCCTTTTGTCTCTAGTTACCATGGCTCATTCCACTATTTGAGAAGATTTTAAATCTCCTATAAAATTCCCCTTTGACTGAGGACACTGAAGAGATGGTCAGATCTGGCCAGTTTGTCCTCTTGATTCTGGTATAGCAGCAAAAAGAGGCTAGAATGTAAGTGCGAGCAGGCTTTTTCAGTAGCTTTTACTTGTTGGCTTACATGTGACTTCATAAATGCAACTAAACCTGATGTGAGAGGATTCCAGTTATCAATCGTTTTTCAGAAAGAGTTTTATTTCTGATAAATTCAAATAGATTCAGAAGATGCAGCATTTCATTCACCACTCCTGCAATCTTTTACACTATTATTTTTTTTCCTTTTGCTTTCAGTGCACAAGCATTCACTGCGGTGATAATGACTTCCTACAACCATAATCTCCCTCACGACAATGACAAAGCTCCTGTCAATCTTCTTTGCAGTACTTTGCACTTGCTGAAGTACTGTATTTTTCCTATGTAGTACTTCACACGTTTCTTGTCCCTGCTTTGGACAGAGGCAGTTGTTTTTCTTTGAGCAGAAGCTATACTTCGGAAGCAGTGGGTTCAGAATGAAGCCTGTCTCTAAGTTCTTGGAAATTTCTTCCTTGTCAGAGCTCTCTCTGCTTTGCTCTTTAACATAATGATCTTTACAGTGTAACACTCTCTCACAGGACTCTTTCATGAATTTAAGTCCCATATGATGTGAGATTGGCATGTGGATCCTCTAAAGCTGTGTGAATGATAAATGCCTTTTCCCTCTGTATGGAATCATGTCAACTGGCTTCATTTCCTTCTCTGTTGGACTTCATAGATGTGATAACTCCCTCAGATTTTGTGTAAAGAACTGAATAGATTGGTATTTACAATAAAATAATATAAAAAAAAACCCCAGTATTATGTAAATGAGATATATGGAAGCAGCTAGCATGATATCCCACTTCCATTTTGGTGGTCTTGGAGAAGTTGTTCACAATGAAGTGGTCACTTCTCCAGACACTCACACAAACCTCTCTGACTTGGGTTTTGCTGTACTGGGTGGAACCAGACACATGGTACTTAGCTTAGGGACTAACACTGTGTGGTTACAGGGGCAAGTGCGGCTGGAAGGAGCCTTTCTTGAGACAGCAGATGATACACAGATTTTCACATATCCTCTTCATCAAGGCAGCTTGCTTGTTTGCTTTCATCTTCTAGCCAAATTCAGCTATAATAATTATAAGTTGTCTATTTAAATCCCTTTTGCTGTTCAATTAGTTGCTATATTTTCCTCACACTTATTCTTAAAAGATAACTCCCTGCTTTCTTCAACAGCTGTCACACCTGAGTGCAGGCTAACCTCTTTTGTTTAGTGAGGAGTATGAGCGTGATTGTTTTGTACATGCTTTTTATGATCACAATCACTTGCAAACTGCTTTAAGTTCTATGGGGATAAAAGACAATACATAAATCTCTGGTTATGATTATTACGACTATTCTAAAAAGAGCTGGCTGAGGAACAAGAAATTCTGTCTTGCAACAGCCTTTAAGGTTTTGAAATTCCCCCTTGGAACGCGATCAAACCTTTCACTGTCTGAAGTAGAGCTGTTGAAGCATGCATTTTCAGACTTCTGAGGTCAGACATTTCTTTATTTATTTGGGATCTTTGTGACTTCACTTGAGACACCAGACACCTACCCTAACTAAACTCAAAATGTCATTAAATAACATTTTATTTAATGAAAATTGTTTTGTCAAAAATGTTTTGAGGGGCTGTAACATTCACTTCCAGAGTTTCTGTCTGGAGGAGAAAATAACACATATTCTTCTACTCTGCTTGTGAACTTACCGTATTTCTTTACTTTTAATTCTTTTGAAACAGATATCAAATGGATGCAGATGGGATTAGTAAACAATTAATAAGACTGCGCATTTTGAGTGCGTGTCTTAAAAGAGGATTGGTATTGGGCTGGTTTGTTTTTACTCTCCCTTGGCTTTGTGCACTGCTCCTTTCTTCAGTCACTCCATGACACTTTCCTATGTCTTCAGTACCAGAGAAACCAGATCTTTAAAAAACATGGAAAGAACAGTCAGATTATGCCAATATGCAAAATACATTGTGTCAAAATTGAATTATTAGGTGACTTCTGTGACAGTGGCAGGTAGATAACTATGTGTCTGATCTGCTTATATGTCATCTTGTTTTCCCCTACTCGACCTTCTATTCAGCTTTCTCATGTGAAGAATCCATGTATCGGTGGATGAATCTAGAAAGATTAACTCTTGTGGTTTTGTTTAGTGGATCATCTAAAATTTCAGGCAATTGACAGCTCATGCGATGCAAAAACGTTGAGTAGGTGTTGTCTGAGTTCAGGCTCTCCTATATCTTGTGTGGACCAGGAAGTTTTTTAGCATTGTTAATTTTTTCCACTAGCCCTTGGTGGAAGCATGGAGGACAGAGATAATGGTGGAAGTGAGGAGGGGCAATAAACATTTTGGCATACGGGTAATACAGCAATGTGGTAATATCTGGGACATGTCCATGTGGTCTGGTTGTTTGGTGTTGTGCACTCCTAGGTGTTTCAAAGCAGAAACTGTGTTTTAACTGCAAGGCTGGTCTTTGCCTTCTTGCAGCCTTCCTCTCCTCAGCCCCTGCTTCAGCTGAAAATTCCCAGGAGCAAGAGCACAAAGAAAGTGACTGGAGTGGAAGGGACAGCTTGAATGACCAGAAACAACCTTCTGAATTGCTTCTCTCTGATCCCTGTTGTTTTTCTACCTTTCAACTCTTTATTTTCTTCTGTTAGGACACTAAACCCCGTAGCACAAGAACTACAATGCAGTGGGAAATAGGTTAGAGAGGCAATACCCTCACATGCACAAAATTATCAAGGAGGAAGGGAATGGGGTATTTCTTTGTGACAACGAGTTTAAACATTTCTTGTAACTGGGCTTCTCTACTGCTCCTCGTTTGACAGGAGTGTTTTTTTTGTTTTAGCTTGATGGCTAAATCCCTTTAAGCCTCTCAGAAGTTTACTCATGCATTTCAAAGAGCTCTGAATATAAACTGAATGTAACTACACAGAGAGAACTGTCACCCTAGCATTACTTACTGCTGCATTGTGCATTCGCCTGTGATGAATTGAATGCCTCTATCTCAGTTCATTTCTATCATCTTGGTCTTGCTGTTGTTTTCCTGGTCTTGCTGTTCTTGGTCTGCTGCTCTTTCTATTGGTGTTCCCCTGTTCCCCACAGTCATTCTTTCAGGATTTCTTCACTTCCAGACCCTGTAAATCTTGGTGGTCGTCTTGATGTTGCTCTCTGTAGCAGCTTGAACCCTCTTAAGGATTTGTTCTGAAAACATATAGTTTCCATTTAAGGACTAAATTGAAGC
>Ga0181612_104037_pt1 | contig 17986 bp, 7 predicted proteins | sample HoacroProtozoa21_FD_119630 | JGI IMG/M metagenome (GOLD analysis project Ga0181612, IMG submission 119630) | Hoatzin crop microbial communities from Cojedes, Venezuel. Combined Assembly of Gp0051906, Gp0051904, Gp0051908 | reverse complement strand
TTTTTTTGTTTTACCAAAAATGACCCCACCGGGGGAAAAAAAAAAAACCCAAATGAAATGTCCCCCCCCCCCCCCCTACAGCTTCATTGCTTCCAAAACGCAACCAGGGTGGGGAGATAACTGGCCAAACTTAGCACTGCTAGTGGTGTAAGCTCCTCCTGCTCACTCCAGTAGGAGATCGGGAGGCAAATTTTTGCTAGCAAATTAACTCTTGCAGGTAATGCCTTCAAATATTTGTCCAGCAGCTTTAAAGCACATTTAGCTAGCAACGTTTCCGGGGATCTGCCTACCCAACTTCACACAATCAAAATAAAATTCTGGCATGGATTTGATGAGGTCAGATGAAGTGCTTGATTTTTCTGATGACTATTCCTTTTCCATACTAAAGTTAAATGCCTAAAAGCTTCGACAACAGCTCCCTCCGAGAAATTTCTGGTCATCCCTGCAAGACGACCGCCAGCCAGCAGACCAGGCAAGTTACCCAGCCAGTAACAGACAAAGCAAGTAAATGTCAGAAGTCATTTCATAACAGATTTTCATCCTAAGTGGCACATACGTACTCATGATGCAAGAGTTGTGCCCTCATAGGGCTGAAGGCAGATGTGAAGCAGAGAAGAGCGAGAAGGAATTAAAATCGGGCAGCGGTATCCCGTGAGCTAAAATGAGAGTAGCAGCTGGCTGTGCTAATGGAGAGGTTACACACCCTGAGTCACCCAGTGCATCCCTTTGTCGCCCACTCAGACAGCACACAAAAAGCAGGCCCGAAAATGCTCAGCAGAAATCAGCACATCTGGAAGTGCTTGTTAAACTACTAGCTATAGTACTGCTTCGCAGGCTGGGGGGAGGCACCACATGGAGAAACCGAAGAACTTACTAAATAATAACAAAAAGCCATTGCAAGAGGAATGTGTTTCTTTGCCTTCTCTACCAGTAATTACGAGAAGAAAACGATTCATGAACTTTGCTTGCAGAGAAAATTCTTAAGAGTAATGGAAGTATAAAAAAAAATTGCCCTAGCAAATGACAACATGCATAGGACATGCCCCCCATCCTCTCCCAAACAGCTTTCCTTTTCCCCTTACTTTGAACTTTGTTTCAAATTCCTTCTCATAATGTTGTCCTTAGCTTCCAAGTAGGGAGCCATCCTCACTGCTCCAGGCATACACTGAACAACACATCCCTACAGCCTCCCTGCTCCTAAAGCATTCAGGGGGTAGAGCTGTCTTAGCCTGCATCCCACAGCCAGAAATAATACTCCTGCACCAAATGACAGCAGGATACAGATAAGAAGAGGGGTGTCCACTGTCATCAGGTTTTGGATCAGCCATGTTTCTTCAGCCCTAGAAATATATCCAAACAGAGTGAAAATGTCAAGCAAGCCGTTATCCCACACTAAATTTCACACCTGTCTTTCAGGCAACAGTATTTGGGATGTGAAGACTACCCTAGACATGGATCAACACGCAAGCAATGCACACCTGAAGGGAACAGTTCAAGAGAAACTCTGAAGCAGTTTCTAACGCATCTGCCTAAGTCTAACCAAATGCCCCAAACCCTTCATTTCATAGCCACTTAAAATTCACCTGATTCTTACACTGGCACTGTTCTTACTACTATTGTTGCTGTTGTTGTTGAGGAAATTATCCAGACTGAGGGCACAAGTTTACTTCCATTCTCCTGCAGAGAATGCAGATGCAGAGCCTGATGCAGAGAGATGCCAGCAGCCTCTGTTTTCTTGTCCTGATCACTCAGAAGTGCGTGGTCTGAACAGGCTGAAGTCTGCTCATTTAGGCTAGGAAAGGCCTCTCTCTCACCCATGCCTTTCCTGCAGATACAGAGACCCCAGGAGAGAGAAAGCAACGGCCCCTCAACCGAGGGAGGAACAGCCTGAATGAGATTCCAAAGTAAAAGACTGAAAACTTAAAATTACGTATTTTTCACACAACCAATATGTACCAGAGTCTGTCTCTGCTGGTGGGCGTACAACTAACACTCAGCTCTCCAGCAAGCGCAGAGGCAGAGCAAAGGGTCAGACAATGCCTGGCACACAGCGCAGAGCACATGCTTCACACTTGGGCATGGCTCTTTGTTCAGACGAAACCATTTCAGCAATAAACTCATACTTCTGAAGACTGTAGTCTGCAAACAGTATCCACTAAATGGATGGGAATTATATTGTCATTGGCAGTATTAAACATTATCAATAAATACAGATCCTCAAATAGCTGTTACATGACCAGTAGTATTGCAACTACCAATAGAAGGAAGGTCAAAACAAAAGGACAGTGGGGAAGGTTTGTATGCAAGTGTGAGGCAGTGCTAGATAAAGACAGCCTTCCTTTACGTGCCAGTTAACAAAATAACCACACGTTCAAACAAGCATTGAAGACACACATTTGCCACAGAAGAATGCTGCCTGCATGTTCAACTTGACTTTCTAAACATTGTGCAGTAGGTGACCAACTTCAGCTGCCCAAAAGCAAGAGCAACGCCCAGCTTTTCACCAGCAAGCAGCAGCCTTGAGCATCCGTGCTGACAAGCCTTAGGGGAGCGGCGCTCCCGATCAGCACGGTGTTCTCCTTGTCTGACTTAGCAGACTGCCCCCAGACATCCGAAGCGCAGATGATCCCAACACTTTTATCCACAAAACATCAACATAGCATTTCAACACCTCCATATGCCTTTTAGAGTCTGAACTGGATAATGATGTACTTACAGGGATATTCTATTTTTTTCCCCACATTTAACTATGCAGGAGAGGAATCGTTGTAGTATTTCCATGAATTGTTCCACCCTTTGTGAACTGGTACTCTTTGACTGCAACATAATTTAAATGACCTGACTGTTAGGCTACAAACTGAAAGCTTATTTGTGATATTTTATCCAAATCACATCCCCAAGGGGTTTTGTACAGTCAGATAGTTCTGGCTGCAATATTTTCAAGACAAATCACTCTGGTAGAAACATTGTATAAAAGGACAATGGTTGGAAGTTTTATAATCATCTACTTAATAGTAAAAAAATTCCTTCTAATGAGATGGATGTTACTCGCCAAAGAAGATGCACATGTGATTTCACCACAATAAATCACTGGGACTACAGTTTGTATGACAATAAAGAGGAATTCAACGGCCTCTCACAAGACATGATGAAGCAGAAAGATAGGTCTCTTGCAAACAAGGGGAAAAAATACTTAAGACTGGAAAAAAGGCAGCTCACTTCTTAGCCAGAGGTCCAGAGAGATGAAATTAAAGCAAAGGAAGCATTTTAAACAGTACACCCAGGAACATATGCAAACCTAGATATTCAGAAAATCTAGTCAGTGATTTTCAGAAAGGAATTAACATCCCTGGAGCATTCAGAGATAAGCATTTTCTTCATTGACAGAGTAGCAGGCAGTACAAAAAATACTTTATCAAAGCATGCATTTGTCTGCTGAGAGTCATCATTTACAGGGAAGGAAAATGTGCAAAAATAGAAACTGAAGTCTCAGTTGCACCAATATGTTCGCATCCAGAGGAATCTTAAATTTAGTAACCACTTTTTTGAGATGTTCAGGTGACAAAGTGATGAGCTGCAGAGAGCAACTTAAACAGTTTGTAGCTCTCACTCCATGTGAATGGCAGAAGCATCAAGAAGCTTTTTTCTTCTCCGACTCATTTAAAATCCAAATATTGCAGCAGGCTCTGAATACCGGGTTGCACAGATGCAACTCTCACCCTTCTCAGTTAGCAGCTCAGAAAGGCTAGGGCACAGAGCAGGAGGAGGCAGAGACGCAGCACACTGGGAGGCTGAGGTACCTTCCCTAGCAGCACACTGCAAGCCCTCTGCCATGCCTAAAGCATGGCAAAGGCAAAACATCACAGCTGAATTAAACAAACCTAGACCTTAGAATATTTAGAAATGCTGTATCTATCCCATACCACTTCATACAATATCTAAGACTTCTAAACATTGGGATGTAAAAGACATAAGTAATATTTTAATGCAGCCAAGACATAAAAGCTTGCACAGTTCCAGACCTTACACAATTCCATTCACCCGAGAAGCCCCATGTGTTTTACCAGGACTAACTAACTTGGAAGGTATTCTTGCCATCAGTAAAATACTGGGCTATTCATAATCATTTTACAGACAGGTAAAGTGATGCACAGAAAAGGATTTGCTCATGTCTGGTAGGAATTCAGATTTATAGGGCTCTGTTCCAAGAGCTCCTTGTAGACTTTCAAAAACTATTAATCCAGAGCAACCCACACCTGCTTTCTGATAAAACTGATAGAGGATATGGATACAGAAATGTGTTATCAACAGTTAAACAGGGAATATGAACTTACAAAGCATCAATTGCTTACGTGTTCGCTGTCATGCAGTAAGCCTAAGGACACATTTCCCTCTTCTCACTGAGGAAGAAACTGCCCCAGTATTACGGTCAGCCTCATGGGAAGGTAAAAACATGCCCATGAAAGTTCCCAGCAAACCTCCAACTTTCCAGAATTGTATAGCCCAGCTCACTTGGAAACAACTTATTTCACATGGAAGTTCTCTTACTGAATCCAAACAGAGCCCTCGACTCCAGGTCAAACTGCTAGTGTGCCCCTGCCCAGGGCTGGCGCAGGTACCTTACCTATTTCTCCAGGAACACGCTTGCCACTGAAGCGAAAGCATGCTGTGACATTGAGGCAGTTCACTGGCTGCAAGCCGTCATTGCACTGAGGAGCTGTGATATTGATGGACGCGGGCAGGAAAATGGAGACGTCCATGGTAATGACAGGCCTGGACCTGGAGGCCAACAGAGAAGTAGAATTGAGTGATCGTTCAGAGAGAAGTTCTCAGACAAAGGAAAATAAAGTAAGCTTGTTAAACTGCACAATTTCAAGCAGACATAAAAAATAAGAGAGTGCATTTGATCTGTAAGACAAATTAGCACTTGACCTAGCTGGCAAGGACTACTAGTGCCTGAATGAAAACCATAGCGTCAACTTGCAGTTCAGTGCTCAGATGCAGACCGCAGGCAGGCAGCTGGGGAAACTGATAATATATAAGAAGAATAATAAACTCCAGCAAAAGTTGCTTAAAGCTTTACTGATGACTGAAGAGGGTAACAAAATTAGCACAATGGCAACCAAGGACAACAAGCTCATGCAAGTGAGACTGCTTGCTAAGCAGCCTGGATGGTGAGGAACAGGTAGGCAGAGACCTTAGGTTTCCAAAGAATGGTTTAGAGTCAAATTTGAGACCTGAAAGTCAAGGAGGGAACAGAGGGGAAGGAGATGGATTCATACATAATATTTCTGACAGTATAAGAGGGACAACAGACACCATGTTCATGTTTTCTGGAGGAGGGAACGTGTGGCTAATTCCATTCCAGTGAGTGGTAAGGATTGACTACTCTTTCATGCTGCTGAACTCTGCTTTAGGAGTTACCCAGTGCACTGTGAATGAAAGCTTTCTACCCTTGCAACTCTGACACCAGGTTATTGCTATGACTGTTCCTGGCTGAAGAAAATCTCGGCCAGAATCGCAGAGCCAGCTGAGTGCCATCAGGGCCTAGGTGGGTCTCCTCTCTCACACAACACAGAAGTCCCACCAGCTTGGTTGGGAAAAGCAGCCCAGAAACCCAGGCTCTCCTGAGCCGTCCCCAGCACAGGACCTCTGCCCAAAAATTCACTGAGTGTTATTCTTTGTGGTTTCAATTCTGTGCATGTTCAACATGAACATGTTCTTCCAAAACCAACTCTAGTAGTAAAAAAAATGTGCAGCAACCAGCAGATTCACTTCTAAGGTAGTCCCAGCAGCCGTGCAAGGACAGACCACATGAGCAAACCACTTCAGGACTCTCACTCCACAAGCCACTTAATTTAGAGGGAAGGGAGAGAGGGGAGAAGAGAGCAGGGATTGTGGTTACACCTAATACATATCGACTGGAACAAGCTTCACATCAATCTCCGAGACAACTGCTCAGACTCTTTTACCACAGCCCGAAATAACAGTGCAAGTTTGCCTTTTGAGATGGAGGATGAAGATCAATGCTAACCCTAGAAATATATACAGTAATGAGGGCAAAAAGGAGGAAAAAGAGTGAGCTTCCTAGGATCATTTCACACCTTGGGAAAAAACTCTTTTCAAATGCTTGAGGAAAGATAAAAGAGTAAATGCTATAACTGATCTAGAAAAATATTTCTCCTAGAAAAAAGTATTTCTCCAGCCATGATGCACTGTGTGATTTTTCTTTAACATTAGCTCACTTGGTTATTCACTGGGAAAAAAATCCCATGCATCTGTCAAACGTCCATTCACACATGCGAGCAATAGAACGACGACGATCCGCCCCAAGTCACCGCAGCTTCCACCAAAGCCTTTAATATCACTTGGCAAAACATTTCTGATTTCTTTATCCTAATCTGAATCTAAACAGCAAGAGGGAGATGCTATAAATTTGCAGTAGCAGCAATTAATCAGGCTGCCCACAAAGTCAGTCGGCAATGCACTAATTTCCTCTGAAACGCACAAGCATGACTGAACGCGTGGACAGAGGTCACCACGGTGTTGCGATGGATGTTGTTTTAAACATCACAGCAAGCCTTTCCGATTGCCTGGCCCCGCCAGCAAGTAACAACGACGCGGCAGAAAAATGCAACTTTTTTTCTAACGGTTTCAGAGATGTGGGGCTGCAAAATCCCATCTGGGGCATGGCAAAACCTTTTCACAGAAGCAGCAATTGGCTTCCTCTGTATGCATGATGAAGGAACAGGAAGTTCTTTACAAGACTTGACCACCTGCCACGTTGATCATCAAGAGCATTTTTTCCTCCCTCTCCTTTTTCTTTTTGTTTTGTTTAACTGATTCGAATGGAAACAGAGCCAAGTTTTTCCTGCCTTGAACAGGAAGCAGGCTGGCATGTCTGTTCTGCAGCTCCAGCGTTTGTCTTGCCTGTCTCACCACATCCCTGTATCTTTCAGTAAGATGCAGGGGTCCCTAGTGACTTCCACTTCTAATGACATCTAGGTATTGACTGGATTTTTCCTTTAAATATTAACAAATGTAACAGAGCTACTGGCCAGATTCAAACTTCCCACTCTCTTCCCCAGGTCTGTGCATCTCAAGCCCATTCCTACTCTCCACCTGCATAATCTGGTGGACCAAGCTGTCACACCTCTCTCCATCAGATGAAACAAGCAACTGGATTTAATTCATACACTCGAAACAGCAGCCCAGATCCTGTGTGCACTGCAAACATCTCCGTCTTTCATTTCCCTGCAGACTCTTATTTCATTCTGCGTCCCATTATAACTTGCAAAATGACATCCTGGCATCACACACAGCTGGCTTTTTGCTCAACTGCATTCCCTTCAATCATAATTTATTTACTTTATGCAAATGTAAGAACAATAAAAAAGCCTTCTCACAAATTCAGAGCAACCTTTCTAGAAGGCACTAAGACACAACACATCTCCTTCTGGCTCCAAACCTTTGTTTCGTTCATGGCCCTGGGAGTCCTACGTATTGTCATCCCTCACTACACTGTTTAAATTAGACTGTGCATTCTTTGACAATATCCATGTCTAAGGTTCTGCTTAAAAAGTAATCCAGATTGCTTCTTCTGACCACAATAAACTAGGGAGAAAATTGGAGTGGTGGAGGACTTAGACCACATAAGATATAAACAGAAAACAGACACAAAAAGAAGACAACAGTGGATAGAAACAGATAGTGATCTCACCTCAGAAGTACCACACTGTCTGACAAGAAGGCTCCAACGGTCATATCTGAAATTTTTGTAACATTGAGACAGTTACAAAGGAGGCACACAATTCAGTTCCCTCAAGTCCACTGGCAAATTACGGAGCATATATATAAAAAAAGCATTTTTCTGATTTAAATCAGCCAGGTGGTCATAAGTATTATAAATGGAGAATTATGTCTGTGACATTAATTCACTTCTAATTCATTGTTTAGTTTTTATTATTACTATTATGTTATTGTCAACTTTTTTTTTTTTTTAAGATTATCGTCATGACTGGGCAACTTCCAGCCAACTTATAACCTTGGCCAGATAATGAAATCCTCTTCTTTAACACCTCAGTCCCTCATCATGACTGCCCAAAGACCCGAAACAAGCAATTGGCTCAGATTCTTATCTGGAGCTTCAAACAGTGGGAAAAGGAAGAAAATGCTCAGCTTCAAGGGCCTCCCACAATCGCTGGAACCAGCAACCTGGAAACGACCAGCTCCACTGTTTTCTCAGCCTGCTGCTGCATTTGCCCAGTGCTCTCACTGCCAGAGTAGCGGACGTACCTGGATAACCATTGCCATCCATATCGACTCCCCCTGATATAGACTGGCCGAACATTCGCAGCATCGGGTTTATTGTTTGCCCAGAGAGCTTCTGCAGCGGAAAACACACGAGTAAAATCAGTCAGTAATACAAAGAATCCTCTAAAAAAAAAAAAAAGGAAAAACCAAAAAAAAACCTTCAAGCCTGATTTTCATGGTCACCGGGGCTCTTTTCCGTGGGTGGGGAGTGCCGCACATCTGCAAGCTCGCCCTTCACCCGCGCAGCCCCGAGCAGGAAGGCTGCCGACTGCAGGAAGCCCTCCTGCTCTGGGCTAGGAAGAGGGCAGTGGTGACTTGGATTAAAACAGACACCTGCGCTACAACCCTCGTGCAGACCCAAGCCAAATACAGAACACATCAAGCAGATTTCTGGGGGGGGAGGAATTTAACTGCACCCTAGAGATTTTCTCTTTTTTTTTTTTTTTTTTTCTTCATTACCTTGATTTCTGTAAACAAAAGTTTTGAGCAGCATCTTAACAAAATTAATAATAATTGAAATGGAAAATCCTGGACATCCAGCATACTCAAAGTCAAAATGATTAATTTTCATCCCACTTGGAACTTCTGGTTTCCATCAGCTATTATGCAGTATTTTGTGTCAGTTTGGAAGCTGCATCTCATTTCTGTCTCCCCAACGCAAAGACAATTAACTTTTAACATAGCTTCTTTCTTTTAATTACTAACACAAAAACTGTCTTTAAAAGGTCTGAATTGTAAATGCCTTTGACTGAAGAAAACTAATATATCAAAATCTGATTTTCAAAGGCATCAATCAGATGTCTCCCAGCTCTCACTCATTATTCTGGACCACCAGTGCAAGACCTGAACTCAAACCAACCTCTGACTGCAGAAGTTACAGACAGAGGAAACGTATCTCACAAAGCAATTTCGAGGCTGGTGGTGGTGCTCCACAGCTTGTGACATGTGATCAGCTCTTCCTGGCCCTCCCATAAAAGGACATAACATTGGACAAAAGGTCAGACAGGAAATTCATGGAAAAAAAGACAAGTTGAGGGGAAGATATCCTACAGTCCTGACAACCAGTTTAAAGGGAAACCAGCGCTCCACCATGCACAGATCTCCTTTTCCTACTTGTGGGCAGGTAAGATTAAGACAACTGGGAGTAACTTCCTCCCCACATTACACTTGCATCATGTTGTTGGAGGATCCCAGTTAGGGTGGTAAATCCCGCCTGCAAACATCCCAGTGGACATCTGCAGGCTATTACAGCCTAGTAGGCAGAGGTATAACGATGGTCTGCTTTTAAGTGCCATGAATGAAAACAGCAGGTCACCAAGCCAATTAAGCTGCTCCTGCTCATAGCCACCACTAAAGCTGCTGAAGGGACATAAGGGAACAACACTGGTCAGCAATTTAAATCAATAAAAGGCAGTGAGGAAAGCTAACAAAATGAAAAGGGTGAAAACATATACCTTGCAGGACCCCCCTCCACCTCTCTCAGCTTATTTAAAAAAGGAAATCCAAGGCATTAAGATGGCTCAGGGGTATAGTAATAAGATACAAAAAGTCTTTCACCTCTGGGTTCAAATCCAGGGCAGGTAGGTAAAGAGCTGAAGCTGTTACACAGCTTTTTTGGTTGCACGTAGGAGATGAACCAGTGGTGTGCCTGGTGCCCTGCAGCAGACACTGGGAAACGGCACAGAGACACTACCTGTAAGTTGTGCCCCCTCGGTGGCCTCAGGACGTGGGACAACGATAGGAATGGCATCAAGAGTCAACAACCATGGTACCCTGCCACCCTCTTGAGCTGGGCTTTGTCCCACTGACCGAGCAGAAAGGCACGCGCCATGTCTGCTGGCCTTGCTCCAATGGGGAGGGAGAGATCACCAGCAGGATGTTTCACTCCCAACCCTGCTGATCTGACCTCTTTCAAAAATGCAACATTTTCCCATGAATGACCAAAAAAAATCCCACCCAAAATCAATTGATCCTTTTCAGTGAGAGCTGGAAAGCTCCAGGCTTTTCAACAGCCAGAGAACCTCCCAAATCAGCGGCTCACAGCAAGAAATGGGCAGAATCCTCCACATGCCACACATTAGTGCATTTTAGAAGTATCCATAAAGAGTCATTTAACTTCCTTTCTTCTAAAAAGCAGCACATGGCACATACATGATAAAAGGAAGAAGGACTAAACTTCTATGGTCTGTTAGAAGAGTCTCCAATATAACCACTAAACTCCTTAATTCTGCATAAACTGATTTACTGTGAGGGATCCCACCCAGCAACAAAACAAAAAGATCAGAATTTCAAATACACAGAGGGAGGGAAGATTCAGACGCTATAAACAAAGAAATGTGCTAGACAGAGACTAGGGGACACATGTTTGGCCGCACAAGCATAGATTTATCTTCTCTACTGCCTGGCTACAGTAGCTAAATTGCACTGTGTCATCTCTGCACAAGATGCTATAGCATATCCTAGCTGAGATTTTCCTGCAAAATAATGGTCAGGGAAATGGCAGCCAACAACAGCCTTGTGATATATTGTCACATCACAAGGAGAGGGCTAACAAGACAGGTAAAGAGGCTTCTGTGGGCCACAAAAGAAAACTTAGTACCTCTTCCTTCTCACTAAGCCTGCTTCTGCAGGAAGAAAGTGCAGCCTCCCAAAGCCCCACTGGTCTCCCCATAATTTGTATGCTCAACCTCTCCAGGGTTTTCGTTTCTCCTCTGCAGCAGAACAATCTCTAAAAACTGACATTCAAACCCCAAGACTTCATTTGCTTCAAGAAGGAATCATAGAATCATAGGTTGGAAAAGACCTCTAAGATCATCGAGTCCAACCATCCATCCAACACGACCATGCCTACTAAACCATATCCTGAAGTGCCACATCTACTTGGTTTTTAAACACCTCCAGGGATGGTGACTCTACCACCTCCTCGGGCAGCCTGTTCCAAGGAAGCTACAGCTGTTAACTGTAACACAAGATGGAAAAATCTCTCCTGACTAACATATTTCTACCCTACGGCACAGATATGGACAAACTTTGAGAGAAGCTATCTTCAAACCACAACTGAGGAAAGGATGTAGAGCTATGATGAGGCTACCTATAAAGAGACCCCTAAATATGGTTTATTTCTGCAGGCCCTGGGAAAGTGACTTCAGATAGGTATCGTAAATGACAGCGGCACATACCATAGAGTACTGAGGCACAACACCATTGGTGTCCCCATGGTAAATGTACACTGCTCCTATGTAGTTATCCTCCTTAGGCGCTCCAATGGCAACATCTGAAAAACAGTACAGATTATAAACATTTCACACTCTATTCCATTAATCCAACTTTTTCCCAATTTTAGAAGTCAGCTATCCATAAGAAAATAGCTCCCCGTGATGAAGATGATCAGCAGCTCACGTGAACCTGGCTAGAAGGAACTTGTTTGAGTTAATGAAGACCTCGTGTTAAGATAAAAGTTCAAAAAATATACAAATCTATACGAATTTGTACACACATGTGGCTATGTTGTGCCTAATTAGAAGCACATGGTTGTATGAAAATGTGTGTTTATTAACCAGCAACCATGCTCAAAAAGTTAATTTAGAATCCCTTCATATCTAAATCTCCAACCCAGAGGAACATCAGCTTTCTGAACCAAGACAGCATCGGTAAAACATTTATTGTAGCACTACAGTTAGGTTTGTTTGAATATTCAAGGCTCCAAAATCAGGCTGGGTATACTAAATGGATAGGAAGGAAATAAAAAAGGCTGTTGAGGGTGCACTTTCAAATTACATTTGATGTACCTTAACTGCAAACTCCTGCAGAAGAATTGATCCCACCTCACATTCTTCTTTCCTAGTTGGATCTAGCAACTACACAGCTGCTAAAATTAAACTTTTCCCAGTGGCTTCATACCCACAGACAGATCCAACTCACTCTGCAGTTTCTCCATCACCACACCTGACCCACGAGCAGCAGCAAGAACGCACAAATGCATGTCCAAGTGCAGAGGAAGAGCATGCCCACCATTTGTGAGAGCAACCTGCAATGAGGTTGGGTTAGGCTTAATGGGATACTGCACCCTGAGTGGCCCGTACGAAATAAATGCAGGCACACACTGAGTAAGTCAGCTTTTGTTTGGAAGTCCTTAACTTGCGCTGCCAGAAATCAGGGCAGAAAAGGCAGCATCAATACTTTGCTCTCACCTACTGCTATCACAGCATGGGGCCTCACCCTGAGCAGCCTGAGAAAGGAGCAGGGGTAGAAAAAAGCAAAGGAGAGAAATTATTAATAGAGTAACTGCTATCAGGAGTGAGAAGCTACTTCTTAATTACACTTGATGATAATAAACGTGATTATGTCAACAAATCGGAAAGGCTTGAAGACATAAGGAAATGGGAAAGAAGAAAGAAATGAGACATTGGCCTCTGCTTGGTTCAGGGTGTGGGTGTCTAAAGCCTTTTATAAACCGTACAGGGAAGAAGAAAACGCAACAGCAAGGAAAGCAAAGCAATGCTAATGAGACTGGGGTGCAAGCTGCATGGACATAGACTAAAATCACATTAAGGGCAATCAGCTACAAAAGGCTTTAGCAGACAAATCCTACACAACCATATTTATCCTCAGCGTAAGGAAGAGCAATGGATGCCACGTGGCACCAGTCATGCAAGGAGACTGGCAGTACCGCCAGCCCTGCTGGCATTTCCAGGGAAATGGCTCAGGAGGAAATTACACTGACCTGGGAATCCATCGTCATCGATGTCGCCAAGGGCGGCCATGCTCTCCCCAAAGCGTGCATTGTAGGCGCCATCACCTTCCAGGACAAGCTGCTCTTCCAGCACTCCCTAACAAGCAGGAAATAAAACAGGATCATGCAAATGGTGTGAGCCCTGGACGAGGTGAGCGCTCCCAGCGGGAGTTGCCCATGTGCTGTGGGAAGCACCTGGGGCAGGGCTGCAGCCTGACTCTTGCCCTCACTGCACACGGATTGCCTGGGCACCAAAAATCTAATTTACTTGGGTTTTTTAACCATCTTCTGTCTTTTAGTTTTAAGGGGGAGAAAAAAAGGAGCTCCTGAGTGATCTAACTAAAATGCTAAATTAACTAAATGATAACTCAGTGATGTAACAAAATGCAGTCAGGGGGCTTGGTGAGCTCATGAAGGTTTCCAAATGCCTAAAATGTAACAGCCCAGAGCTTGCTCTACTGCAGATTACATCCGAGGGGTGAAACCCTCAGTTTGGGCTTATTCAGCTAAACCCAGCAAGTTAAGGAGAATTTTCCCCTAAGCAAAGAACATTTGGGCAATTGGATTTGAAAACTTTTTAAGTGTTGGACAGAAAGATTAAAGCAAAGTCCCCAAAAAGCCTTCTGAAATGAAGAATAAGGAAAGGGACTTAATGCAATAAAGACAGAGGAAAGTTCAGAATAAAGCAGCTTTGTACTCCTATGCCATGAGAAGCCTTATATGGATCTGGTATTTCTTGCCCACCCACTTTCTGGTCAGATACATAAGCTTTAGTTTCTTGCAGTCTTCCCTCAAGGGGAAAGGAATATTTCCACAAGAAAACAAAATTTAGTTATGCAATCTAACCCTGCACCCATCTCCAGGGTTGTTTTACTTTGTTTTTGCTTCCTTTGTGAATGAGAGTAAACTGCCCTCTGGAACATGAAATAAAATCTTTTTCTCGGCTGCAGGGCGTTGCTGACTTTAAGAAAATCCCACACAATGAAACTGAAACACAACAGAGAGCAGACAGGCAGGCCTGCATGTGCAACTCAGTTCTTTGCAGTCCTCACAGTAAAGGGCAAAATAGACACGTATTAAATCTAGTATCACTATGCACGCTTGGATTATAATGCAGTTTTCTCTGATCCGCTGCAACAACCTCTTAAGCATTGGTGCTTGCAGAACCAGAGTTTAAAATGTCCAAACCTCAAAATAAAACCCACAATTCTGCAAGCCATTGGTCCTGCAAGTAATTATTTCTGCAGGAGTATAAGAAACTCCTACTAGCTTCTTGATTGTTTTATAAAAGATAAAAATTAACTCATGCACGCTCTCTCTGTGAGCAGGAAACATTGGCTATTATCTGCTTGGCATTCTGGACCCTAACCCGAGGACCCAGCAGCAACACTGCAATGTAAGAAATGGAACAGCTTGTGGATCAAACTGAAATAGTAAAGCTCATTTAAAGGAGGAGTCATAACAGAAAACAAAATTACACCAAAAGCAATTCTGAAGTCTCTCAGATGCTGCTCATAGGCCTTGTGGTGTATGTTAAGTCTAGTATAAACAAACTTCATACATTAAAGTTCACAAAATACTGACGAAGCAAGCCAATTTCATTTTAGTCCATAACAACTCCTCCTTTGAGACAGCAAGTTTGGGACCTGAACATTAAATATTTAAAAATACATAAGCAACCATCTTTTTCCAATAAACACAACATAAGAATAATCTTGTTTTGCTGTTGCAAGAAAGTTCAGACTTTTGCAAGACTGTTGTTGGGTCATGTGAAATCCAACAGTACCAGTTGATAAGAACTTCCCCTAAAGTCTATATATGGGCCATAATGTAAAGTTAACAGGAATTCATTTTCTGGTTTCTCTTCACAAGGTCTCCTAAATCCACAGACATATGTGTTCTGATTTGTAGGTCCTAGTGACCACCCAAAACACAAAGGAAACTCATTCAAAGCTGCTGACTCTTACTTGGTTTTGGCATCAAATTCACATAAAGCCACAAATACCACCAAGTTTCAACATCAAACCAGAAACTTTCCCAGACCTCCTCGAAAGATTCGCAGCTCTGTGATGAATGTGGGCTAGTGTCTTGGAAACCATGATACCAGATGATTTTTCCTTGACTTCATGCACTGCTAGAGACATCCAGAGCCCCACTAATTGAGACATCGAGTTTCATCATGCAGTGCTAGAAGGACATTAACGTTACCCTGCCAGACCCACGCCCTCGTCCCTTACCAAGACATCTCCTGGAGATACTCACGTTTCCTCTGTTGATATAGACTGTGACTTGACCCTCATCTCTGATCTCAGAAAACATAGGTGCTCCGACCAGCAGGTCTGACAACCCGTCAGAGTTCAGATCAACTGCACATAAGGAGGAGCCAAAGTAAGAGCCCATCTGCAACCAAGCCGAGTCACAACAAAGCATTCAGTATCTGCCCACACACAGGAGGAAGTCATTTAGGCGTTTGTTGGGGTTTTTTTAATTTCAAATGATGACTTGCTGCTTTATCACTCACAAGCACTCCTACAGAGAAAACTTAGGGGATAATTCTGGCAGGAATTAAACACTTTACTGTAACAGTGCATCAGCTTGGATGTTTCACCAACAGAATAAAATTTATACCCTGGGACATGCTTAAGTGAGACACTTAAAGAGCTTTCTTAGACTAGCTTTCACTTGCCAAATGCTTAAAACCAGGAAGGGACGAAATAAGTTTCCTAAACCGAGACCTGGCCAGTGATTATTCACGCCCAGTGCCAGAACTCCTAAAGCAACATGAAGTTGAGTACCACAGATCTTCTGGGGGTACCTTAAATAAATAAAGAAAAAAGAAAAATAGGCAAGGGGTAGGCTATCTATGAAAATAGGCATGTAAAATTACCTCTTGATTGTGAACTATCTTCCCCTGCTCTATCTGTATCCATTTGTATCAGTCACCTTCAAACAGCAGTACTGGCTGTGGGTTTTGATCACAGCCTTTTTGTCGCATACAGGCAGGTGAGTTGACACAGAAAGAAGACTTTCAATAAAAGCTTTTCAGTTGTTACACAAAAAACCTAAGCCACTTTCGATCTCCAGTCATCATTGCTTGATAAAACTTAATTGCTTAAATTTAAGAAATACATTAATTTCATTAGATAATTTTTGATACGGATTAACATTAAATGCTAACAATCTCCCAACCGGCACCCACATTAGGAATTTCAAAACACATTTAAACACAAACAAGAAACCAAAAGCAAGAGTGATATTCCACCCTTATTTCATCCACTTCTGCTAAGGAACCACAAGGCATACTTTTTGAGACCAACTACAAACCACAGACTCAAAAGCGACTTCCAAAGGAAAAAAAAAAAAGATACCGCTTCTTATTTGAATGAGAGCTGTTTACATAGCAGGAAAAACAGCTTACAGAAATAATTATTTAGGTTAAAAAGAATGAATCACATTTCTCACATGCTTTTACATTCCTCATTGCGCATCTCTGACCCACAGCCTTCCACACCTGAGAAGTTTAGATGCACAAGCCAGAGCTACTGGGCATGCTAGACGGGCAGCAGCAACCCTATTCTGTGCAGTCCATAACATTTAAAAGCTGCTAAATATATATAGTGGGGTGAGTTAAGGATAGAGTTTCAGCTTGTAATTCAGATTTTTGTGTTTGTGTGGGTTTAAGGTCAGACCTCAAACATCATTTGATTCCAGTTATTTTGTAGCTGAAGTTCCCTTGAGGATTTTTTATTTGTTTATTTTTTTAATCCACTAAGGTTTTAAAACAAATTTCTCATGGGTAAGGAGCGAAAGTTATGAAAAGCATTTCACTATGTATTCAGGCAGCTTTCAGGAAAAGGCTATTATTTACTTCACTGCAACATGGTACGTCTGCAGCGTGGGTGAGTTCATGGTGCTGTGAGAACCTGAAGTTTGCGCACTTAACGTTTGTAACAAAGCACTGCATTTTCTTTTTTCTTGTTTGCATTTGATTTCCTAGTTCAGCCTCCAGCAACAAAAAAGGGAAGAAAGAAACAGGCCTGCTTTTAACACCTTCCTAACAAGAATGTCAGAGCAATGAACTTTCACGCCACTGCGAAGGACGCAGCATTTTGTGAGAGCTCATTTCCAGGCAGTGCTCATTGCTGAGCATGTCTGGTTATATTCCAATCACAAAACAAAGAAAGGGTGATTTAGGGCAGCCTTCTCTTTAAAATAAAATTCTCATTTTGGATTTTAGAGGATTTGTAGAAGACAGATGCTAACAGAGAAGGAGGAGATGACAGCCTAGAAGTACTTGAAGGATGTAAATACTTGATTAGTTAAGTTACATATAAGAATAACACAATTAAATTGAAAAATGAAAGTTTTTGGCTGAGACCTGGAAAATTCCTGATAGCTCTGTTTATTAGGCTGAGGAATAGTTCTCCAGGAGCACATCCTTAGGGACATTAAAAAGTCAACAGGGAAATAAATTAACAGGAAGCAATCAAACACAGGAGATGCCTTGGATGAACTGGGAGGTCTTTTCCTTTCAAGATGTCTGCAATTCTGCTAGTGGAGAGAAAGACAAGTTTTGGAGAGGCCCTAATATACAAGTCACATCATCCATCTCCACATCCTTGCAGTTTTCCCCTATTCCAAGCATGTTTTTAAAGACTGCAACTGTGTTTTGTTGGGAAAAAGTAACAAAACATGCTAACACTCCCAACTTGATGACACAGTCAAACAGTTTAGATCCTTCTGAGGGTGGCAGATCTTCCTAGAGCCAGAAGCCACCACTAACTTTTTTCCTCTGTATTTCCTGTCCTTCCAGGAGAACACAGGCAACAGATAAAGGGTATCATTTCCTCGCTGTGTTATTCCTAATTAAGACATCTTTTTGTTGTTACCTACAGTCAGACATACTATCTACTTCTTTTCCCCTGCAACACATCTCCAGCA
>Ga0181612_113102_pt1 | contig 17989 bp, 15 predicted proteins | sample HoacroProtozoa21_FD_119630 | JGI IMG/M metagenome (GOLD analysis project Ga0181612, IMG submission 119630) | Hoatzin crop microbial communities from Cojedes, Venezuel. Combined Assembly of Gp0051906, Gp0051904, Gp0051908 | reverse complement strand
TCTGTAAGTTGCTGATATAATAATTTCTGAATCACTTCATGGATATGGATTAACACATAGAACACTCAAAGTGCTATTTATGCTCACTTTTCTTGCAATTACTGAAAAAAACCCCTGCTTTGTTCTAAGAATAAGGATCCAACTTAGCCATAGTGAACACTTCCCTAAAAAAGAAACTTACACTGCTCCTGCAACCTGTCCATTCTCTACCACATCTTTATCTTCTTGACAGAAAGGCTTGTATTCCATATAGTTTCTTTCTTCTAAATTTCTCAGAACCAAATTATAAAGAATGTGCTCATTGGGTTTTTGCAAAAGGTGCTCAAACATTCGTAAAGTCATTATGCTGATCTGCAACATAAAAAGTAAAAATTCAGTAAACGGGTGCACCGCTGCCTTACGCTTTTGCCTTATATCTGGTTTGTACATCCTGGAACATTGCAACTACTTATTTACATTATGGAAGGAAGCAAAGACCCTAAGAAAAATGAGGAAATTGTTATGCTGAATGTGGTATAAACATGGATGAAGAATTCACACATATTTGAAAATCAGTATGTGGATATGTTTTTTTCCTGTAAAACAAAAACTGTTCTAAAATCTGCCAAAATAACAACGCAAAGAACATCCAGAGAATTTACAACTTAGCTGTCCGTATTACAATCAGAACCATGTTGGAAGATGGTTATCATTGTGCAAGTGAGACACAGAACAGGACTGAAAGTTAGTAATAAATACCCAGAATAAAACAAAGTAATACTGGGATATTGTGACTACATCTATAGGCTAAGATTTTTACATGGACATATTATGTAGACTTTTAAAAGGAGACTGACTTTAAGCAATGCAGAGACCGCATTTAAAGACAGCTTTAGAGTGCTCGGCTTTGCAAAGATCAACTAACTTATACAGACAAGTGATTTTGACGGGGTGAGCAGGTAAGCATACTAAAAAAAATGGATTGCGAAGGCATAGATGTGTATTTCATGCAAGCTTGGTTTTTGTTTGAAAAAGCAGAGGGTGGAGGTTGTTTCATGGAAAAAAATGAAACAAGCAGCTCCCGAGGAGGGATTTTACTGAAGTCAATTATTTTACCAATGTTTACTGTGTGTAAAGTACTTCAAGTTATTATATCATCTTTTAATTGGCATTGTGTATATTTTCAGACCACACTCACTTTATATAAAAAATAGTAAGTTTTTAACTATGCCTTATGTGATAGCACGACAGAATTGACACAACACAGAAAATAACAGCAGTGCAACATATAACAAAGCACAAATTAAAATGCATCTACAGAAATCAATTTTGCTCTGTCTTACAGATGAGCAAGCTCAACTAGATATGCATAGGGGGCAAGCAAATTTAGCAAGGAATCTTGGTTAATGGGAACAATGAGCTAGCTGGGCATAACAGCTTGACTTCAACTTTCTAAAGGGAATTTGTAGGGCTGGCAGCCAGAACTCTTTTCTTTGGCCAAAGAAGTTAGCGGACACAAACTGGAAAAAACCTCACAATGGCGTTTTCACAGACTCTATGCAAGAGAGAACTGGCCAGCAGACATTACTATCTCATTACCACTTCTCACCTCGTCAGAAATATGATCACAGTGTTCGATTAACCTGTGTCGCAATGGATGTCTGTTGATGTCTGCCAAAGTTTCTGGTTCTCTGTGTTCTCCAAGTATAAAATAAACTATTTCCTGCAGCAGGACATCTGAAGTCACTTGACGGACAATGCGATGCAATAGAGCGGTTGATGTGAGGATTCCAATCTCTGAACTGAACAAAAAATTTCATGTCAGATTTGTAGTGGATTTCAGCTGAAAAAAAAATCAGCCTGATTCAGATTCTATTCTGTTGTGCCCTGTAAGATGCTACTCACGTTTGCATCAACTGGGGTTCCATAACATCATTGAAAAATCGTTCCCGCACAGCTTTTGCCATAGCAACAGCAGCAGTCTGAAACAAAAGTACAAAATGGTATGTCTCAAACTCAACAGCTAGGAAACAACTGGAACTACTTATTTGCTGAATATACTTGTATCATCTGCAAACATTTCAAACCTTTTGTGCTTCTTTGATGAGTTGATCACAGTAGTCAAACCATGAAAGAAATGAAATCAACGCTCTTTTCCCTGGAAAAGCAGATGCATCTTCTTTGTGGCTATAGGAATCCAAACTAGAGAACACAGGGGAAAATACTTAATCAGTCTTCAAGTAATTGAAGAATCCTGGACTTTATTCTTACTGAACTTAACAGAATAATTAATGATCTACTTGCAGTGAAGTGAACATTAAAACAGCTTTTCTGCCAGTCTCTACTAATCTGGCAGTACTATCATTACATGGGTTTTCAGTGGAATGCTAAAGAATACACAGTACGCACAGCAGAAGAACTCTGTCTGGTTAAGTATTTCTTGAGTCAGAAGAGAAAACTGATACCCAAGGCTGTTCTCCCAGGAAACACAGACCACCGAAACTGAATGAGTAACTCTTGTTGTCAGAGAACCATAAATGAAGGCAACTGTTCTCTACTTTGTGAGCAACCTCAGTCAAGTCCACCAAAATCACACAGTGTATATCTGAACTAGATTATGTCTTTCAGAAGAAAAACATGTATCTCAATTTAAATGCGCTACTGAATAATAAATTCACCATTTTCTTTGGTAAAGTAGTCCAATAATTGTTTATCCAACTATTTATTTTTTCCCTTCTAACTTCAAACTCCAGCCCCTAGAAATTTTGGTAGTTATTTTGCATACACCTACTTTTTGTCTTGGTACTAACAGATCATGAACAATGCATAATAATGAAGGCAGAGTGGTGAAGAGAAGAATTTTGAGAATTGAACATGCAAGCAAGTTAGGATAACAGGCATGTATCTTTTGCTTCATGCTGATGAGTTATGCAGTAACTCTTTCCTTCTTCTTTCTTACTGCAAAAATTGTGCAACAACAGCCTGTTATCAAAGACACCCTTCCTGCACCCCACAGCAACTTGCAGTGCTCACTGTACAGCGAAAAGTTTATGTTTCCTAAATCCTTAACATCTAAACAAGAAAATAATTTGTACCTGATACTGCAGCTACACCAAAACAAAGTGCTAACTAATTCAGTGGCAAAACTTGCTCCCTGAGGAATCTCTGCAAGGGACTGGCAGCCAAACCTGGCCCCGTGTCAGAAATCACGCGTACATTGGATGCCTGAAGTCGCATCACGGTGCTGCAGCCGGGATCTCAGCTCTGCTCTTGAGACTCTAGCATGGGGGTGTGAATATTTTATACACCTTATCTACCTGTAGAAAATTAGTTTCAGGGAGGGGTGTAAAGTCACCTTGGGTATTAAATACAAAAATAAAATTCTTACCCCCAGTTAATTGCCTCCACTGTTTCAATGTCTAAGGGATCCAGTGACTGAGGCAGGGCTTTGTAGAGGGTGGCAAGCCTGTCTGTCAACAATTCACATAAACAAGTGCTTTGAGTCAGGCACTTGGCAGCTGCTGGTTCTGGCAAACTCACCAAAAGCATGAGCCCTTCACAGGCCTTCACTGCTATCCGGCCGTCCTGGCAGAAGGGCATGGAAGAATTAATCAGAGGCTGAATGAAGCTCACTTGAAATCAAGAAGCAAACATCTTTCAAATAAAACCTCTCCATTCCCCCACAGTGAGTGAATGCATTTATTTTTGTTGCCTTTCCAGTGATAATTTATTTCTACTGAATTTGGATAGTACAAAATAAAGAATCTCACTTGAATCCATGTCAAATACTAAAAATGCAACTGCAGCCTTCAGGCTGACAGAACTAGTGCTGTAGGTCAGCTTAAGACCAACATATTAGACCAACTACCACTTAACAGCAACAAGGTACATCAGTAGATTCGATTTTCAATTACAGGCTTACCCAACCCTCCTCTAATTTTTCTGAAAGAATCTGAGTACGAATTTGAGGATGGAGCTGGGTCAGACATACGGCAGTTGCTTTTAAAAGAAATCATACCCCTAGAAACAGCCCGATGAGTTTACTAAAAAAGTGAGTTTAGTTAAGTACAATTGAAAGTAGTTTTTTAAATGTTCTCTTGTGGTATACTTAACCTACTGATTATCCCATGTCTGTGAAACATGCAGCATCCTATACTAATTGCTCAAAAAACAACTACATTAACCATCAACAAACTTAATACTCATTTTCTAAAATAGTATTCTTACTTTAATCTGAATTGGTGAAGAAAATTGCTAATTTACAAAAACTGCCTGCAAAACAACCCTCATTTTACTTTTCATGGTTAAAATACAGTGTGCATGTACAGGTTTATTCACCCCCTCTGTCCTCTTCACACACCTTCCAAACTATTACATTTTATCACATTAAACAGAACAAAAAAACCACAACTCACGGGACTTTTAGTGAGGTTTAGTAGAGAATTCACTAAATTATAGTCTTGATTAGGACCAACAGTGGAGGACTCGGGTGATGATGTGACATTTAGTTCATCCAGATTGAAAGTGAGATCATCTGCCTGTTGTGGCAGGTCATCTTCCTTCTCCATTTGCTCCGCTCCAGCAGCAGCAGACATTTCTTCAGGCTGAGCCGGCTGCCCCATGTCTGTTGTCAGAGAGTCCTGGCCTTTTAGCATGTCTTCTGTGATTACGCTTGCTGATCCTTTGGAAGCCATTGCTTTTAACTTACTCTGCAAAGCATTTTGTTGGAATTACACAGTTGAAATTACTGTTATTCCCGAAGCAGAAATTTACTAAAAGCAATTTTTTTACGTTAGCATTTGAAGCAGCTCTCTACAAGGCTGGATACAGTAACCATGCAGAATGTAAAGGGTTGCGGGAGCATGGGAGTTTTTAAACCTAGAACATTTTTTCATCTGCTCAGATTTCTTTTAAGCCCTGTACCGTTTTGCTCCCAGGCTGAATACGCCCTTTACAAAGAGATGGCATCTTTTTCTGACCACCACTGAAGGCACATATTCACTTAATTTTCCCACTATTTAATGGAAGTTTTTCATTTACCTTATGAGTGCACCTTCAGACCTTAGGACACACTGTAACACAGCCCTTTCTAGGTCAAGGCCTCAAATTCATCTAACGTCTGAAACACTATTTCCAGTTGGAGTCATACAACTAAACTCATTCTAAACTTCTTGAGATTTTATCTTCAACAGGAAAGGGGAAAAAAACCCCATCTTTTATGACAGCAGAATACTCTCAAGTTGCATTTCTCATGAAGAGAAAGTTCAGTAGACTAAACGGACAGAGGATACAAGAAGTCGGTACTGGGTACTGTAACAGACCACAGAGAACCTTCTCAGAAGCTACAAAGCATCTCTACCTAGCCTGAGAGAAAGCAACCCATCTGTCTTCCCAGAAATCTGTCTCCAGCACATAAAAAGACATTTAAATTTGTGCTCTGTGATACCAAGAAGAAACTCACAGCAAGGCAAGAATTCAGTGTTCTTCTGGCATAAGCACAGGTGAATAATACTTTATTAGAACCATAAATTAGACTTCAGCACAAGACATTTTTTCAAGTGAGTACAGTAGTGAGATTATAAATCCAAATGGTTCCTCTTCTCTACAATAACACCAAAATTATTACAAATATATCTCAAGCATTAATAATTTAAAAGCGCAACCATTTGGGGTTAATGGTGTTTAGTCCGTACAAACCAGCAGGGACTAACTACATGACAGTCTCAGGCAGGAACTAGAGAACGGCTGCGAGTGCTTGCTTGATTGATGTGCATTCATTGTGGAGAACTTGTACTGAATGTTGCGATACACTCATATAACCAGTTCCCTGGAGAGCCAAACCAGTGGTAAAAGCAGCACACTGCATGCTATAAAATAAGTATGATTTTTGACTACAGTAGAATAATTGCTCCTTCAACATATATTTCTTTTTTCACAGCGTGAAATGCATAAGGCTGCAAAGCAACCAAAATGTGTCTGTCTGTACCATGTCTGTCTATCCCTAAATCTTCTAAAGTCCCCCAGTATCCTCCCATGTATTTTATCGATACACAGGAATATCTGAATCACAACGATGAGCCCTGCACATAAAGCAGAAATAAAGGCTGGAATCACATTTCAGTCCTGGATTATACACCGTTGCTGGGCACTACTCAAGTAGCAGGCAGGGTTGCTAAAGAGAAAAGCTACTTTTTTTCAAAAATTAAATAGCATTTTGTAAAATACTTATTTGATCTTACACTAGCCTATGACTTCATGTCTGGACTCTTCCACCATTTGAAAGGCCACAATTTGTTTACATAAGACATCGATGAGAAGACCGAACATCCAGAAATGTGTAAATGCCCCTAGAAATTTGTCCATAGCTCATTACTCTTACATTGGCAGGTGACACAAAGCAGTCTGTACACTGAACAACACACAGGCAGAGTTTTTGCGTGTATTTAAGCTTGTCGTTGTCTAATCATGCAATTTTGCAGCTTAGCTGCTCACCTGCCTCCTGTAAAGGTGCAAAACAGGATCCTGAATGACCTAATAGAAAAGGTTACATGAAACACATACTCAATGCTTTCTGGACAAAGTACTCCTCTAAGTGAATTCAGCATCAACAGAGAGCAGACAATATACAAATACATTTTTACATTTTTGTGAGACGTAACTATCAAGAGTTTCAAAATCTGTGGTGGATAATGCCATGTCTAAGTTCAGATAGATTTAAAAAGAATTCTATGAAAAAAATCAAGTGATATCACAGCTAATGAGAATCTCTACTTAATTCATGGTGAGAAATATAAAGCTGGTAATTCGTAGTAATGGAAGTAGAAGTGAATAGTGAAACTATTGTTCATTTTATAAAATGAAGGTACAACTTTTTAATGGACACTATATTAGAACTCTGTTAAAGTCTCAAGAGCAGAAAATGAAACACGGAGAACCAAGTGTCCCTTTGCATGGAACAATCAGTTGCAAGGAGTATCTCGTGAAAGATGGGATGAGATGGGATGGGGCAACTAAGGAATAAAGGAACAAGGAAAACACGAGGTAGCAAGTTTAGCATAAAATAATGACTGAGATAGAGGGGATACGTCAAACATTCCTACATATGCTCTTTCTCGCTACACAAGCACAAGCAAAACTCAGTTTAAAGAAAAGAATAAATTAAAGCCAAAATAAAATGGTGATGTGGATTTTAAAGGTTTAAAAAAGTAAAATGCAGTTCTTTCAGTTCTTATTCCCACAACAAAAGTAACTTGCCCAAAAGATACAGTTATGCCATATAGCCTTATTGGTTAAGCAATATAGGTGAAAGATTTTACTAAAATATAAACAGCATTCTATCAACAAACTATCTGATATGGAATCATACAAAGGAAATCTGCGTTTGTACATACTCAGTTTTTTATGTTTATGAAATACAGCAGAAACTGATCGGGAAAAGTCAAAGAAGGAAGCAAAACTAACAGATACAGACTGCTTTGGAGAGATGTATCTGCATTGCTGTTTATAAGTGTTGGGGATTTTAGAGATAAATGTTACACAGAATTCTGTAAGTTTACCCTTTGACGCATTTGCAGGTCAGAAACAGCTATCCAGTCACCACAATAGCACCTCTAAGAGGCACAGATGTGAACAACCAGAATATTCTATTCTAACAAAGGATAATTCTGCACCCTAAATACCTTATCTGGAAACAACTGTCAAAAGTTCTGAAGACATATGCCTTTGGCTACAACATTTAGAATAATGTTGTGAAGGAAACAGGAGCTACAAGAAATGTTTTTCAGCTTGCCTGAACTCTATAGCCAGCATTTGGTGAAACTAGAGATCTCTTTGAAATTCGGAATCATCTGCTTTTCCATGTCTGATTTTTAATATTGTAATCTTGCTGTTTTGGGGAAGAACACTAACATCTGACAAAACACTTGGGGTTCTTATGATTGGGGTTCTCAGGTTTGATTTCAAGGGAATTATTTGAGTATGAGTCATTCAGAGGGTTCTGTTCAAATGATACAACTTACACAAATGACATTAAAAGTAATCCTGGTTTGGTCTACCATATCCTGGATATACTATATCTAGTAGTTTGCTTCCAAGTGCTTCTAATGCTTAAACATTAACTTTTCAATCCTTACACCATCTCTACTGCTTGAACAACTACAGTGGATACAATGGCAGTCAGGGGGGTATATAATTAAGGCAAAAATAAACTCAAGATGGATTCTTTACTACTGACTTACAAGTGATATTCATATACTCAATGGAAAATAATGTATCTTTGCAGTTTAGCAGCCTCTGCTGTTACAGATCGTGTTTGCGGAAAGCTTGTAAGATATTCCCGGAGGACACTGTAGCTACATCTTCTACGTATCCCATGCTTAATAGATCCTGTGTCACCATAGGAAACATCAAAGTGGGAGCAGCAGGCATTTCTAAATGGACTTTTATATATTAAACTTTTATATGCTCCTTCTAAATGGGAACAGAAAGTCAGTCTAGAAATTCTTTCTCCTCCTATTCTGATTTCATCAATGCCACATGTTAAGTTCGAAGAGGGAGTAAAGATACTTGGCTTTCTTACAGATAGAAAATAATGTCATATTGTAGATTGTGAGCTGGCACTGCAGCTAGACCATATGCACCACTACCAATTAAGGGCCCAATCCTGCAGAACACTTAACAACTTCCAAGCTTTCAATGCCCCATGCAATCTGTCCCTTAGTCTTTACTGGGTTGAAAACAGAACAACGTTAAGAAATTCAAGGTCTCCCTCACACAGTGTTTTACATTACAATTCATATCCCTACTCTAAAGGTACTTTCACTACAACGGATAAGGACCTCAGGCAGGTATATTTGTGATCCCTGAATGAAATTCGTGTAAAAATAATGAATCAGATGTATCAAGTCTCCAGAAGAAAGAAAAAAAAACACCAAACCACCCTTCTAATATCACAGGAGGAAAAACACAGAGTGAATGAGAACTAAGCTATGAAGCACAATACCTCCAGTTCTCTATTCGATTTTGTCTGTGATCCAGTAAATACACCTGGAAAAATTTTATTTTATTTACTAACCTCAAGGAAGAAGTTGACTAGGTACGGATCCTGTTTCAGCTTTGCACATACTATACAGAGAAATTGAATTTCTTCATTTTCCGTTGGTGTTGCCAGAACTTCACCACACAGCCTGATCAATTTCTGTCATGTAAAAAGTGAACAATTAAGACAAAGAGTAAGTTATAGCTTTTTCTAGGAATGATGGACTGAACTCTTTTTCTATATACATACTACAACGATGTATGATTATTGACTTGAACATTTGCTCTAGATTTAGATTGCTATGAACAAGACTTCTTCATTACTTATGACTTGCATCACAGCGGCGGTTCGAGGCTGTAATCATGAATACATTAGAGCTGATATTGGACTTGAGCAGTTTCTTTAGCTCACTTGACAATGGAAGAATTAAAGGTAATATTAGCTCAGCAGAATATGAGAAAGTTGTCATGCAAAAATACAATTTACTTAAAATTTGAACAGTACCTGCACTGGCCTATGCACATTTATGTGGGGAAGAAGAGGCTGCCGTATTCTTCCAAGAAGTTTTGTATAAAAAGCCAAAACTTGCTGTTTCATTCCTGGAGGACACTGTCACAAAAACAGATGAACAATAACAAAAATATAACCAATGCGGAGAGAAATACAGATGCAAACTTGTCACTCAAAATGGCCAATTAAACAGCAATAATTTATCCAAAAGTATTTTTTAAAAAATCATCATCTGTTAACATATTACTTCTATCAATATTAACAGAGATCAACAAAAAATGATGCATCTCATTACTATTTTCTTTTTCAAATTATTCATATTTTCAGTTAATTGCTCCAGTGTAGACTTCTACCAGTCTTTCCGGGAAATATTCCCTATCAATACAGTGATCAGGGGAAATTAACTCCGAATTAATTGGCTACAGGTCAGCTGTCTTTTACAGTACAGTGCCACAGAATCTGGCAATTCAGTGAGTCAGTACATACAAATATAAGATGATAAACTATAAACATCTTGATGTCTACAAAAGATTTTTTAAATTCATGAGCAATTAACCTTAGACAGATAAAGTGTTCATAAATGCACCGATGTTCCTTGACAAGAGAAAGCTGCTTTTTTCCCTGAGATTCATCAGAATATAAATCACAAATATCTGTGGAACATCCAGACCCTCGTTCTACTGTCCCTCAGGCACCCTGTCACATGAAAGTACTTTCCTGTCTCCATGAGGTCTGATGGCTCGTGGTCCTTTATGTACCTTTGTTTCCAGCTAAATCCCCACTGACTGTCATGTGTTCCACCATGTTAATAAATGCTGTTATTCCATAGGTTAATTTAACCCACATCATTTCCCTCATCTTGTTCACTGCACAGGTGAATGGAGCATGGGTGGCAAGAGCCAGAAATGACAACTACCTAACCTGGTTCTGCTTCCGAGGTAATATTAATCCCTAATTATGACTGATTTGTCAAGTAATCCATTGAAAAGAATGACAAAATGGGTACCACCAGGGTGCATCTACAATAACGTAACAAGTCTAACTGATTGCTCTGAAAGCATATTATTCTTTTTGCAACAGATCTTTGCAACATCTTGCAAGCACTGAACTGTGTGTTTACTTCAGATGTGTAAACCCACAAGTGGCAAAGTATAAAGACAGGTTGTACAAGAATTGCTTGTACAGGCATATTTGCATGAGTGCAAAATGACTTTTCTCAACTCTTAGAAACATACTACTAATTACCCGCTTCACATATGTCACCATTTCATCCTGGTTTCTTGACAAAGGTTATAGATTACAGAAAGCGCTGTATTTCTGAGCAAGTATGAGCAAGTATTTTCAATACATCAGGCATCTTAGCCTGATTGTAGGACAGCTGGTATAGCAGCAGGAATTGTAGAGCTCTGGTGCTTCCAGAGCAAGGAGCATCCCAGGCTCAGACAGCTAGTACCCTACATTGTCTATATATGTAAAATCAAGTAGATCAAATACTCACAACAATGTGTAAAAGACTGACTGAGAAAGAAACTACGCAGAGCTCCATTAATCCTTGGAACAGGATACACCACACTTGCCTAACCGTATCTGCATCATGATACAAGAAGTTCTAGCAGAAGGGCTGCCAAGTTAATTCAGGCCATGATCCACCCAATCTCACACATTTCAGCTCGTAAATCTGCCAAGAAAGGTGGCAACAAGAATGCACCAACACTGTGAAGCTATTTTCTCATGTGCCACAAAGCAGACGTGAGAGAACCAGACAACATTGCTGACTTGGATATGAAAGTTGTCTGGGGATCAGCTTAAATTAATGCTTTCTGACACGGAAATCTTTCTGAGCAATAACTTACAACACTCAGAAAAATTAAGCAAAATTTGTGTTTAATACAGCACTTTTCACCCAAGAATCTCCCAACACTTAACAAAGGACAGAGAGGGATAATACTGTCTTGTAGAAGCCAGAAATAATCTAGAACGCACAAAAAAGTTTCTCCTACTTCTAGCTTCCCAGGCAATATTCTCAGTGGTGAGTAACAAAGCTCAGGGTTCTGCCTCAGTCAGCGTCTCACTGGCTGTCTCACTTTGATCACGCTTGTAAAAGACTGTTATTTGTAACATAAGCAAACAGCTACCTGCTAGAGTTCAGTGTCCCACACTACCACCTACTGTAGAACTTCAGTCCCTATTGTATTTAGGAGCTTACACAGAAGATAATCTGCTCTGCTGAGAAGTACATACATCAGCTTTTCCTAGTGTGTAGAGTGTCTCCAAAATCTTGTGATGTAGCAAATATTCCATACATGGTCCTGTTTCGCCTGATTCCCTCTCATTTTCCTCTTGAACTAGAATATCCAACATCTGTTCCAGGTGAGAAGGAATGTTGGTATCAGTCACAGGAGCTTTGTCATCTAAATAGAAAAGATGCGCAATTAAGAATGATTAAAATATTGTCCTCACTTTTCTTAAGTTCAGTTCCAAATTTAAGACTTGAAAACATGACCACTCATTTAAAGAATCTTATATATAGTACATAAGTTTTTTTAACATGTCTTACATTGAATTTTCAGAATGGTATCTGGAAATGTAAACTGGAATATGCATTAGGCAGATACCTAACCTTGCAATGGGGAAAATGTGAAATGCCAAATTTCAAAACCTGCATTAATTACACAGTCAAAAAGGAAACCTTTTACAGGCAGATACCAAGCTTAGGGAGAGAAGGGTTCAACTCTCTATCTTGTGGTTAGTATCTGCCCTGTCTTGACAACTTCCTCTTTGGCTCTTCACATAGTATTCTGAAATCTATAAACAGCCTCTGACATCAGCTTAATTTGCAGCTGATCAGTTCCTTTACAAAGTAGAAGACTAAATAAATGTTTTTTTTCTAACAATACCAACAACGAAAACCCAAACTCTATGCTGCTTATTCTTCAAAAGTTTTTAGATTTGTCTTTCATGCTTTCTGCATTACGATAGCATTCTGTCAAACTTTATGAAGGAAGGGGTAGGACTGATTTCATTACAATAGTCATGAAACTGTTGTGGATTTATGCCACTGGCAGTGGGAGCTGGCATTAACATGTTGTAGAGCATGTCCACATGCGGAGATTTTCCTTCTTCAGCTAAATTCTGCTTGAACAAATATCCCATTAGGGAAATTGTTACCACTTCTTATGCAATCATCTAAAAATAACTGCCACTCACATGCAAATGTCAACAAGACCACAAAGGAAAACTGCCATATCAGAGTGATTTTGGTCTCCGCCACAACCTCCAGTTAGCCTAGAGGGTTTTGCTTGCCTTTCCTAGGCATAATTCTGCTCCCGCTGCAGAGGACAGAAATGTATCCACTGAGTGGAAACTTGTTTTTCAGAAGACTTTTGGAAGCTGGAAGAGAGCTCAGCTTTTACACTGCCCCACAAAATTGCAGGTATCAGTTTTCCCCTACCACCCTGTCATTTCCACCTTAGGAAACATCACATAGCGTTCCAAAAGATGGGTATTTAGAACCAAGGGTCGGGTTTCAGCTTGTGAGAGTAAATATTGATATAAATGAGATTGCCAGTCCCAGATGCAAACATAGATTCAATAGCTACTCTAACAGAAATGCAGAACTAATAAGTTTGAAGAAAGCATGGTAACATTCACTTCTAAAACTTAATAGTTTAATAACTAGGACCAAACCCTCAAAATTTAAATGTTGCATAACCATTGTAGGAAACCAGGGAGAAGTTTAAGAAAAAGCAACTGCAGCCATATTGCATCAGAACAGCCATTTTTCAGAAAAGCAGAATAAGGTCTGGAAAATTTTTAACAAAATGTGTTCTAAATCTGCTCACAAATTCACTTTTCAGAGCTATGTTATCAAAATGCCTTTCATGGAAACAAGAGATTAAGGAAAAAATACCTAATACTGAGCACAGAGAATGCAGTTATGTCTGGTAAAATCTATGACCACAAAACTACTTTTTCTAAAATCTTGGAAAGAAAAAGAAACTCCCTGATAGAAAACAACAAAAAGGTTAACAGCGGGGACTACATTTCTGCAGCTGTCTGTTTAGATTAAACAGAATACGTGAAGACAGAAATTGGGTCAGATGTGGAAAGGTACAATTCTCTACACGGTACTCAGTAAAGAAGATCTTCCCTCGATTGTTTTACATGCCTGCTTTTCAAGGGATGAATGGAGGTACACAGTATTTTTAATTACTAATTGTTATTGTTGGCATCTTGGTGAAAGACATGACTTATTTCAGTATTTCTTAATCTTTACTTTTTAACAACACTGAAATTGGGAATTCTAGTTTTCACAATAAACAGACAAAACCAGAATGTTTCCTTCTTTTACCTGACGTCTCTATGTAGTAATGGGTGATTGCTTTCCAGTGGTAAACAAAATCTTCTTGTAATGGAAGGGAAGGTGCGAGCTATGGGGAGAAAAAAAAAACAACAATGAACAACAACCAGTTAGGAATGAAATGAACATATTTCCTCAGAAATTAAATTTAATTTTATCTTCTACGTGGAAGTAAACTGCTGCAGACTGGTGCTACAATTCTTACTCTGTGCTCTTTTGCCTTTAACAAGGACTACATCCATTATTCATGGCATAAGCCCCATGTCACACTGCCTAGCTTGTGAACATCAGTAATAATCTCTGCGATGTCTCTATGACCAGACAATCTATTTGAAGCAACAAAAGCAACTGCTTATACAGCAAAGCAAGGCTAGAAATGTAGGTTTGAATTGTTTAGATCTCAGAGTCTCGCCCTGTAGGAAAAAATCATGTTCTTTTATATCTGCTCTTGATGCCATCTTCCCTTTCTGTATGCTCTCTTCGCCTCTCTCCCTCTGCTCCCTTAAAAATACTGATTAGCTGCTTCATCTAGGTTTTGCCATGCCTTTTTTTCCAGTTAACCACAACTTCTTTTAAAAGATCTTTGTTTCATTTTCTTTGCACATCAGGCCCACCCCCAGAGCCTGACAGGTTGTTCTTTTTCTTAACAAATACATTTCTTATTTAATTTCTGAAAGAAAAGGAAGTTTCTTCTTTTCTGGAGCAATTTGGGATGGCCGGTTAGGTGTGACTGGCATCCAGGAATAACACGCTGCAAGAACGAAACACAGCCTCCCACCCAGCCAGCTTCGCCACTGCCCTTTCCTCGCCGAGCTTGAGAACTGGGTGCCCTGCAGCCCATTACACCACCAGCACAAACGACCGCCACACCACAGGAAGCACGTGAAAAAAGAAGGACCACAATCATTTCATCATTCTGCTCTCCAAAGTGAGAGTTGAGGAAAACACTGAATCTATGACCACAGTACAAAATGTTCAGAGGTGGTAAAATCCAGAATCCTACGGGGAAAACCCTGCCACCCAACAGTCGTATGAGGGTCTGTTGTTACTGAAGCCTAACCCTCCTTGCTTGAGGTTTTTTATTTTGACAATCAGGTCCTCAAGTGCTTCTTTTATAGGCAATCCTGAAATAAAGGATTATCACTTGGCATGACGGTAGCAACGAGACCTGTGGGCAAACAGAGAGAATCGCGTGTGTAAGTTGGTGTGCCCGTTTTGGAAGGATACGGAGCTGAACCACCCAGACAGCTATGGAGTCCAGTCCTTCAGAGAACCACAGAGTAGATGAGGTTGGAAGGGACCTCTGGAGCTCATCTGGTCCAACCCTCCTGCTCAAGCACGGCCACCTAGAGCTGGTTGCCCACGACCATGTCCTTCTGGTTTCTCTTTTTTGAATACCTCGAAGGATGGAGATTCCACAACCTCTCCAGGAACATGTGCTAGGCAGGGCTCAGTCACCCTCACAGTGAAAAAGTTTTCCCCCCAGAAGCTACAGATACCATATTTGAGATTAATAACTCTGAATTCCTCTAGTGCCTCCTCGTAGGGCTTAAAAAATGCTGAGTTGCCTCAGTTCTTGAACAAACAGAAGCTCAGATATCTGTATACTCTTCACTGGGGAGCACCAGTCTAGTTGAAACAGCCTTCAAAGTTTTCCACATCAGTCTTTACTTTTCCTTGAATTTAATGACACTTAAATTTATCATGGTAGAGACGTAAAGCCCAGTACACGAACAGCATGCCCTGCCATGATAAGAAAGTGGAATGCTAATTATTAATGACCCTTTGCACACAGGACTTTGAAATGTAAGACTTTAAAAGAGTAGTGGTGCTTGGTAACTATCTACACCTGCATCCGGTGTGGAAATGTGCCCTCAAAAACGGCAACTAGGAAATCAAACTGACACTGCTTGTCCCTTCTCTGACAGTCTGTGGACTCATTAAGTCTTCCATATCTCCACGGCTGGGCACCAGCTACCGCAGCATAAATATCAGGACACCGCACACTGGACAAAACTAGTTTATTTTACTATGAAGTTTACCAGGCTATCGAAGTTCAGAAGAATAACTGAACAAACTGAAGACTGAGCATACGATGTTTTGTATCATGCTTTGTATGTCACGCTTGCTGCTGTAGATGTGTATTTCAAGCAACGCAATGATCGTGTTGCATCTTTCTGTAACAAAACTACATCAAAAACTCAACTCTGGCTGATGAATAGTACAGAGACCACTTTTGAGGAATATCAGGCCTTTCACACCACTCTATTTCCAAAGTAACACATGATAGAGAACATTAAAGATTTATCCCTGACTGATGTGATTTTCCCCTTCACTTCTCCTAGCCTCATCTGCCTCATGATGAATTTAGTGCCTCTGAGCAGTGCCAGGAAAAGGATTTCACTTCTCAGCACTGTCAATAATTTATCCACCACAGGAGAGAACTGTGGATACAGACATTTCCCCTCCCAACAAACGCCTCCAGGGACTCCTCTCAGAGGTGAAAAGGTAATTCAGGGACAGGTCCTGCCCTTTTTAATTAAAATACTCAGTGATTTCACAGTCTTCTCTGATCAAGGACCGCAAGACAGGATACCAAACAGAGATACTATTAGCACAGGGATGCACCCATGCATGTATGTATATGCACACTTACTGGGAATATACGCTCAACCTTGTCACCAACAGGACCTGGTGACGCAGAGCTGTGGCAGTTTTGCCTGCATTGGGCTACCAGACTCAGCAACTCCTACCAATATAGAAAAATTGTATTTCTTTACTTGTTCAGTTAAAGTATCCCCATCCCTAAATTTCTCTTCCCACCACAGATGGACCTAGTATAAACCTGCTTTTTACAGCACAGCCATTCCAGGGAATATTTAACCGAGATGTAACTCCAGCAATGCTATGTACTATTCTGAGAGAAGTGTTTTACTGACAAAAAATGAAAAAAACCCCCAAGCCTCTTAACTTAGCTTTCAGACACAAAATCCAGGTAAAGACCAAGAGTAAGATAGCAGCTTATACACAAAGCCCAGCAATGGAAAGCATTAGGAAAATGTAAGCTCCCAAATACTTGATTGACGTGCTTTAACCCTACTAGGGCAGGTAATTCCAGGATGAAGTTGTAGTTCCTATTTTAGGATGAATTATTAGCTACCAGCTGAGATGAAATCTGTTACAGTTGCCAATCTGAACAGTCACTCTTTTGTAAAAGCACACAAATTTAATATTTCAAGATTCTGAAGCAAAACAGAATTCATTGTGAAGGCCATTAATTCCTGCTATTTGTCTAGTTTGAAGGAATTACCTTAAAAGTGCAGTTCTTTCTTGCAGTTATATTCATTTTGACATAATTATATATGTTCTTACTAATTTTGAGCTATTGATTCCTAACCTCAAAGTGAAGTGCTCCTCCTTTGTGAAAAGAACTCCAACATCTTCAAGACTGCAGTGTGGGTGTTGGCGTATCAAATAGCCAAAACTCACTGAATACTACTGAAAACCAGCCCATGCGAGCAGGCACTGATTAGTTCTCCCATCTGGTCCCCAACTCCAGCAGTCAAACTTCCTGGGAGCGAGCGAATGAGTGTTCTCATTTACAAGCTAAACTTAACACATGCTGCCTTATCATTCTGGTGACAATACGTCACTAATGATCAAACCCTATTCCTTCCAGGAAAAGTGCTGTTCTCAGGAGAACTACAGATCTTTGACCAGAACTACAGCCTGCTTGTTATAAAATCTGTCCAAAATACAATTCCACGTAGTTTTCAAAAGTGTACAGAATTCGTGTTTAGGCAGGGAAAAAAAAACACCAAGAGCAAAGAAACCTATAAATATTCAGTATTTTACAGCAATTCCTTTGTGCACATAAAAATCATTGCCATGTTTTTCATGTATGCTTTTCAGAAGTGCAATTCAATACTGAAAAGAATGGAAACAAGGGAAGCTGGTGATATCCCTCAATATCTTTTGGACAAGTTCACAAAGTAAAGAAAACACTGTATAAAAGAATAACAGGTACTGGCTGGTCAGATGCCAGAGTAAAGCAGAAAGCGGAAACTGAGTCAAAGAGAAGCGAAGGGGAAGTGCACGCACAC
>Ga0181612_168408_pt1 | contig 17991 bp, 6 predicted proteins | sample HoacroProtozoa21_FD_119630 | JGI IMG/M metagenome (GOLD analysis project Ga0181612, IMG submission 119630) | Hoatzin crop microbial communities from Cojedes, Venezuel. Combined Assembly of Gp0051906, Gp0051904, Gp0051908 | reverse complement strand
CTGGTTTTCTATCAAAGCCATCAGGGAAGAGAGAAGGGAGTTGTACTATGTGGAGGTGCTGCCAGAAGCTCAGTTGCTCAGGCAATAGAAGTGCCTAAAGCAGGTGCAAGAAAATGGAGGTGATAAAGAAAGTGTCCTGTATTTTAAAAATTACTTTTTTTAAATATCTAATTTGATGCAAATCTGTTTGTATGAGTCAAACCCAATCTTGATTTTAAAGCAAATGAAAACACCAAGTCCCCAACGTTGCCTGGGCTGCAGGGCAGCAGTGGGTGCCCTTCGGAACTTTCAGGCAAATGAATGCTGCTCTGCTCCCTATGCTGGTATACTGTCTGTCTGCAAGTTGGTTGTGATGGTGGCATTTTTCTTTTGTGTCAGGAACAACTTTTTGTCTTAATTCAAGACACAGCTTTGAAACGACTTTAATTTATCACACAAATACCACTTAACAGTGTACTTTTGTGTGCCTATCTATCTTTTCCTGGACTAATTCATAGATAACCACTTATTTAGGGTATGGGTGATGCTCAACAATGAGAAAAGGAAGAAAAAAGGTGTTAATCAAAAAGAAAGACAATTATTTGAAGTTTTTTTAAAGTCTGGAGTAACCTGCTGTAGGACAAAGTTGTGACAATTCCTGGGCAATGACTTGGAGCTGCTTCTGGAGGAAATGTTAGTGAAGGATTTGTATATTTGATAATTATTCCATAGTCAGGATCTTAACTGAACACCTAGATAATGGGTGTTCAAAGCTGGCATTATCTTATAGTTATCATCACTCTCTATGAAAGAGACAAGCACTAGGTTTGTTTTTTCATTGTCCTTGTAAAGTAGCTAGTTTCTTAATGGGTTATAACTCTCATTTCAGGCCATTTAAAAAATTCTTTCCCGTGTCCCATGTGTTGCAGACTCAGTACAACGGTTTTTTTGTGACCATCTGCTGGAGGATCATAATTTTTTTTCTCTTTTTGTACGCAATATTCTGTAGCATATTTTTAAATGTAGACCTCTACAGACTGTATTGTGAGAGGGTGTCAAGGGCAAAAGTGAATTATATTTTGATTACCATTTTAGTTACATCCATAATAATGTGAACTGTTATTAGTGAATATACTCAGGCCAAGGACAACTGTTTAGGAGGTTATCACTTGAAAATCAGTGTTTCAGACCTAAATTGTGCTTTTAAATTCCCCTGCAGATTTTTGTGGATGTAGAATAAAAGGTGTGGTTTCCACAGTTTAACAGCATGCCTCTACAGGAATGATTACATAGTAATAGTATGAGGAGGAGAAAGTGACACTAATAACTCTCAAGCCCAGTAAAGAGGAATCTATCATTAAACCTTAACAAAGTGATACATAGAATTGAAACTATAGCTTGGCTTAAATATCTGTAGTATACTGGGACAGAGTTATTAAGGTATTAAGGAAAAATATGTAGCTTCTTTTGTCCTATATTCACAAAAACCCTTAAATGGGCCAGTTTACTGATTTAGATGCTGTTGCATCATAATACAAGCAAGTGGTGTGTAAAGCAGAATTCCTCCGGGCAAGCACAGGGGCAAGCCCATTCACTCCCAGATCCTGTTCCTCCTTCCTTCACACCTGTGAGAAGGGCAGTGATTATCATTAGTTTGTCTGGGGTCAGATTGGTTCTCTTTTGTTGTGTCTGACAGATGGAGAGTGTGATTAAAGTAAAGGTAACTGAATGAATGAATCAAAATAACTAAAAATTTTGGATTTCTGCATAAAGCAAGCCCCATACTGCTTTCTTTTACCATGACTTTAAAGCACATTTTTTTCTTCCTACTCAGAGATGCTTTGCAGCTGACAGTGATGCAGGCACCTTCTTTGCCTCCATTGCCACTGTTTTGCACCCTCAATTCAGTTTATTCCTTTTACTACACGTTACCAGGGGACTCTGATCCCTGTCATGTCTGGCAACCCCAGCCATACTCTTACTTCCTGGAAAATTGCCATAATTTCCCACATTCCTCATCAGTTTGTCTGTAGGCAGGTCTTGGCAAATAACTAAAGAAGAATTCTCCGTCTCCTGGTGTCTCCTCTTTAAAAATTGATAAGGGACTGTTGTAAATACCATATTCAAGTCCCTTTTGTAACCTCAAGTCCCAACATTACAAATAAGCCTTCTAGAAAATTTTGCTTTTCACTGTCTCAAAACAGACACTTTATAGTAGGCTTTTTTTTTTTTGAGCTATTAGTAAATTAATATAATTTACAGAACAAATCAAAATGTTTGGCTATGATGGTATTACAAGATAATTGACATGAATGCTGGTTATTTTCCAGGCTTAAATGACAACTGGAGTACTTTTTCTGAAATCCTTAAGAGAAGGAGGTTTTCTTATTAATTAATCTTTGACAGCTGGGATATTAGTTGTGAAATCTGTATCAGCCCAATGCACAATTGTCATGGTTTGGCCCCAGCTGGAAGCAAAGGACCACGTGCTCACGCTATCGCCCCTCCCCATGCCGGGGTGGGGAGAAGAATGGAAAGAAAAAGGCAAAACTCGTGGGTCGGGATAAGGGCAGTTTAACAGAACAGCAAAGGAAGCGAACAGTGACAAGAAAGGTACTGACAGAATCTACAAAACAAACACTGGATTTAATGGAGCAGATCTTTCACTCCTGATGCCCCGCGCCCTCCCGAACCGAGACTGTCCTCCCCCCAGCCTGCTCCCCAACTTGGAACTGTTTTGTTTGGCCATTTTGGGTGAGCTGGCCCAGCTGTCTCTCCTCCTGGCTTCTTGTAAAAATTAACTCTGTCCTGGCTGAACCCAGGACAATTTTTCGGAACAGAAACTGGAGAAATATTACTTGTGAAAATGGACATCATCTTCCTAAACCATTTACATTTTCCAACTGGAGCATTTTAGCTCTTCAGGGAAAAGTTTTATTCAGGTCGTGAAAAAAAAGGGAGAGAGCTTTTTTCTGGAGGAGCAGAAAGCATGGACTTACATCTATAACTTTAGCTCAGGATCCTGGGAGACAGGGGAGAGGACTGCATCCAGTAGCAGAATAATGTCTCCGCCTGAATTATAATTTAAATCTTTGATATCCACAGGCCTTTGGACATGGAATTTTCCATGGAAGTGTTCCTGTAAAAGATAGTGAGAGGACACTTCCTAATAGATGTTTGAATTATAATGATGATTTTCAGATAGTCTGCATAAACAAATTTAACTGTCTTGAATCTATGCTATTTCACCACGCTAAAAAACACATGAACTGAAAAATGAACTGTTGCACAAAATTGTTTCCACTATCATGTTTGCCTACTAAAGTGTTTGATTTTCTTATGAAGACTGTGCAGAATACACTATGCTTTTTATCTTCCAGCCACCCCCACATATATACAAAAACCTTTTATGTAACTTTAATGTGTCTTTGTTGCAGATAAGCCCCTTTTAAAAGGGAGAAAAGCAGAAAACAGAATTACATGAGCTTGTCTCCAACCTGCATACATTCATCTATTTCAAAAAGGAACAGATGTTCACATGTGGTTTGTAGTAAGGTCCTCCAATGTGTCTCACAGGTCATGTATTAATAATAATTAAAAAAAATATATACTTGATTAATCCCATTTGAAGTAAATTCCAGTACGTATTAATTACCCATCATTTACGTTGTCATAAGTCTCCCTTACTTTTACTATTTGTGGTCACATTGTGGAAAAGGATGTTACTGAAAGACATCTATATACCTTTATGTCAAACTGTATGAAAAAAACTTAGTTGGAAAACATTCTTATGGGTATAAATGGTCAGTGTACAACTGACTAAGTGTGATAGCTTTTCAAGCAATACAAATATGCTTGAAATATGAAATTTCTTTAAAGGGTGACATCTTTCTTCAAAGGAGTATTCAGAAACTGGATTACTTTGCAAATTAATTACATGACTGTCGGCATTAATGTGAAGCTTCTTCAGTAATCTTTCTTCTGTTCATCTGAGGTGGTGAGATGTTCATCACACGCAAATCTCTTCAGACAGTTAACAGGAAAAAAAGCCATCTTTCAAGAGTATCCTGAAAATATTACACGGAATTTATTTTGCTGGATTTTGAATATTCTATCAAATTAATATCTGCTCTGAACCTGTCTGTGCTTGTCTGTTAGCATTTGGCTTTTGGTGTATGACCTGCTGAAAAATCTTGTTTGCAGGTTAGGCATACTTGAAGTCTGGATTGTGATTGCTTTCACAGTCTGCTGTGCTCCATGAAGCACAACACAGCACAGCTGAGTATGTTGGGATATCACCCAGGAAAATCACTATTTTGAATGCTTTGAAGGATTTGGAGACTGTAAGCAGATTTTGTGTACCCTCAGGAGGAATGCAGTCAGGAGCGTGCTGTCAGTATATGAGCAAGAACACTGGCAGAAGGTTGGAGGAGAGTAACATCCCGCCAAGGCAGTGCTGAGAGATGGTGGAAATTAATACCAAGCTTGTTGACATCTGTTTACCTATGCCTGTTACTGGGAGTTTTTCTGGGTAGAAAGATTTAACTCAGAAGAATGGCATCAAATAAAGCCCCTGGAGACTATGAAGGAGTCAAAATAGACTTTGGTGTCTTCAGAGCTGCAGGAAATATGAGATCTACAAGGACAAGGCTTCAAGGATAATGAGTTTTCAGAGTTGTATGTGATTTCTTTTCTGGTAGGAATTTGTGCTGTAAGTTTTTTTGAAGGAGTTAAACTGCGTTGTCGTGTCAAGAATATAGAATACTTTTCACAACAATTCTGAATCTGAAGGAGTCAAAGTAAGTGAGAATGTAGGTATTGGAAGAAATTCTATCCCTGGAGGAAAGGAATTCAGGGTTTTTGCTTGAAGGTATTTTTGTTTTGTTTTGTTATTTGCTTCTTTTCTTAAAAAATAACCACAAAACAATCCCCAAAACCCAAACTAGAGGCAAATGGTCCTCTGAAATCCTATAATTGTTATTTAAATGGAGTGAGGAGAGCCATAGAAAATGCAGCCTATAGGTGGTTTAACTCCTGCAATCCCATCAATGTCAAAAGGACCGAATGGCTGGGCTGACACTTTGATCTTCTGTACCCTATGATGTAGGGGATGAATTCATTGTGGCTTGCCTTGGCTGTTGGATTTCAGTGTAAAATATTTGGATTAGACTATGGTTGTTGCCTTTATGTAGGATTTTCCATTACTAACCCAAGAGATTGGATCTCAGTAAATAGAAAAAGGACTGAAAAGAAAAATACCAAAATTATCAGTAAGGTAAACATAAAGGATGTGCTCTTAAGGGAAAAAATATATAATGAATTTTTTTTGATTAATCACAGCAAAAGGATAATCATTTGCTCTGTTCATACAGAAAAATGTGTTTCCTAGACAGTTGACGGGCTGTAGGGGCATATAAATAGCTTAAGAAGTAGTCTTTAAATGTAATCTGCGTCACACAGTGACTTTAAGGCAGTAATGCCATGTTAAGTCTGCTTCATTAATTTTTTGGAGGCCACTGTAAAGAACTCTGATAGATGTAAGATGAATGTTATTGTTCCTGGCAATGAGTAATTATGCCACTGCTTTTCATATTCATTTAATTAAAAATTCTGCAAAAGGCTTGTATATGAACTTAGTACAGTCTAAAACTGAGTGGAAAAACTCTCAATGACTTTTCCAGGCCTTCATTCAGAGTAGTGCACATCCATGCTCACATGTTCACATACGTGTTCTGCCTCCATCCTTCTGTAAAAAACTGCTTTACTTAGTGTTTTTATTGAATACTGAAACAAAATAAAGCTTCCAGCATTTATGCACTACTGCCTTAGTATCTGTTACCACATTTCCCAGTTCTGCCCAATTACATTACTTTAGAAAAATAATTTCAAATATATTTTCATTGGAAAATAAAAGCAAACTGAACTATTAGTGTCAAGGAATAAAAATATTAGTCTGTATTTCCTTTAGCTCAGCTGCAAATTTATGCACCAGAACCATCTGCACTGGTGAATTTAACCTACAGCTGCTGTCATCTGTCCTTTTTTATGTTAAATATCTGCAAGTAATTCAAGAATCACAGGATTGTGATTCTTTTTAAAAACAGTTTTAAAAACATTTTTTCCCCAAAATAACAGATTTTTCTGATTAAAAATTAGTACAGGAAGGAGAAGTAAAATGCTCTGTCATTTGAACATGTGGAACTGTAAAAATATGTATTGGTCAGTAATATCCCCTTTTGGATGAAAGGAAGTGATTTATATTCCTTCTGGGTTTTGGTGGCGTTTTTTATTTGTTGATGCTTTTTTTTTTCTCCTTTCTCCCAGAAACATTAGAAGTGTATTCAGCTCTTGTACATTCTCAAATCAGAATTTTTTTAAACTAGTTTGTCATGGAGTTGCCCTTCTTTGAAAGTTTTTATGTATCTTCTCCAAACATTGTAGAGTTGTTATATCAGGCTTAAGACTGCAAATGACTAGGCTCCAGAGACTTCAAAGCACCACAAGTTAACATGTACTTTTTTAGAGGAAAATATTATGCTTGAATTTAAGAAATGGAAATTAAGGTCTTTACAATTCTGTACTCAAAATATAATGGAACGGTAGAGGCAGAACACAGGGCACAAGGATGAATACAAATCATTGTGCAAGGGACTATTGTGGAAGGGTGGAAATACAAGAAGACTGGAGTATAATTAAAGGGTGGTGTGAGCATTTTGGTAGGACGATGATAGAAATCATTTCAGTCCCAATACAGAAGCAGTAGTGGATGCAAAAGCTTTGTTGTTGGGTGGGCAGTAGCGGTGAACTCCTGAAGATTTCCAGTTGATGTGGGTGTGTGAAAAATCGGTTGAACAATACTAAATCAGTTATGGCTATTGTGAATGTCATTTTGCTACACTACTGAACAAAGGACCACAGAGGGAAAGAAAGAGGAAGGAATAAGTGGAGAGTAGCTTGAAACACTACCAGACTTTAGGATATCATAAATATTTAATTCTATGAAGTGAAGAAGATGTGGGTTTTGTCTATAAGGTATAATTAACTACATGAAAATGGCTGATTAGTTTCTGCACATTCTGGCATCCTCGTGAGTGTGAGGTAAGCTGAACTTTTTCAGTCTTTGTGATACACATGTGCTAAGTTTTGCAGGCTGCTCCTGAACTTCCTTCAAAGCCTGGGTCTCAACTGAATAGACATGAAGTTTTTAAGTGTGGTCCTGGGCATTGCTGGAGGTCATTGTTCCTAAGGTGAAATTAGCACAAGGATGCACGGGAACTTGGTATGTCACCAGGAAAGGTTTAAAGAGCAAATTTGAGGTGTACATCACAGCTTCATGTTCTTGTGCTGCCTTGACAGTCAATTCAATGTAGCCATCACCTCTGAAAGTATATATTTTGGGCCGTTTACTTTTTACTCTTATCACCTCTATGCTGAATTTTCATTAGCTTCTGAGTTGTATGACTCTTGAAATACTGTAGATCTGTGTAAACTCACCATACTTATCTACACATTTGTAATCTTAGTTTCAGACAAGCATGTTTCTGTTGTCTCTGTATCAATTAATTCTAAACTATCCAGGACTTGTATCTAAATCTTTGCAGGATTTGTTAGTAAAAAACAGGTTACCGGAGCAGCAAGTCAACGAAATTGTGTACTGTGGCCTAAACTGGGTGCTAGCTCATGATTTTTAAAACTGTTCAGAGAGTTTTCTACTCTTTGAGCCACAGAATCAAGAACTCCAACTTAGAGCTGCAGTAGTTGAGCAATGCATATTTTCAATCAAAATGTGCCTGGGAAGAACAAAATGCAATGAAGACACTCTGTGTATACATAAAATGGTGCAAGTCTGGAGCAAAAAGGTGAGTCAAATCCATTGCTGTCACCTCTCTCCTGTAATCAAAATTAGCTCTTAATCTGGAAGAAGCCAGCCGAAAGACCTGTACATCTTTATATTAACACCAAGTCACTTTGGTCAGATTCTTAAGCTGAAAATAATGGGATGTAAGTGATGGTCACAGGTCTTGAAGATGGTTAAGGGCTTGTTTTCTTCTGTCTCAGTCCAGACATCACAAACTCTGTTTTTAGTCAGTCTGCCTATGTAGTATTTGTAGGATTAGTGTAGCATGCAAAGATCACTGTGGTTCAGAAGTAGGCTTGGTGTAACACATTCCAAACGAAGGAGAAAGCAGGGACTGCTCTCATATTGTATCGCTTCTATATAGGCTACAAATACGTTCCTTTTAAGTCATAGTTTTCACTGGTTATTTAAGGACAAACACCTCAGCTTACTTATCTCCCAAAGCTTGAGATTCCAGAGGGAAAATCCTTTTGTTTCTCACCTTACCAAATATTTCTGGGTCAGCAGAGGACACTAACTCTGCCCCTCAGCCTATGGGGAGAGGAAAGCTTTTTCTCTGAAAAGCCTAGGTTATAATAAAACTTGTTTCAGTCTGCTACTGTTCCACAGTCCTACTTGAAAAGATTCTTTACCCTTTGTGTTTCTATTTCTTCCATGTGCATGAGACTGTCTGCTTCTTGCTACCTGAGGACAACAAAGATAGCTGTGGATTATGGGATGGCATATGTTGGAGACCATAGAAGAGCACTACATCATGCATAGATTGAAATATTAATGCTTTTTTTAGTGTATTTTGAAGCTTATTTGGTCTGGAGATTTGTCCTACAATAACAGATGTAGATATAGCAGGTACCAGCACATGTCTAAAAGCCAATTAGCAGAGCAAGAACAGTCCTCAGAAGTAGGTATGTTTGCTTGTCCCTGGTTACAGAAATCTTGAAGAAAATTTTTTCATTTGTTATAGCATTTAAAAAAAATCAAAGTAAAGCACTTCTACTCAATGACACTGCTCCCAGTTATACTGCCATCAACATTGACATCTTCACTACTAGTGCAGAATTTAGTTCATGGGTACTGATTGTGTTCTGCTTTACATTACAGAAACACTGCTATTGGTATCATTAGCTTTGGTTCTGCCTCTTGTTTACTGCCCTTAACACTTTTATAGCTTAACATGTTGGCTGTTTCCTAAGGATGAAATAAACAAATGGAATCGTTACACAGCATTTAAAAAAGGAATATGAAATACTGCCTGTGAGAACAAAAAGACTGAGCTGCTTTACTGATCTGAATGTTGTGTCCTACTTCCAAAAGAGAGTTTGCTTATAGAAACAGTGGTCTGTTGGAAAAACAATGCTTCTGACTGCATTAATTCTCTCAAGAGCTATTCATTCTGGTTTTAAATAGTGCCTAGAAATGTATGCGTAACAATAGAGAAATGCGTCTTTGTGGTAATGATCCAGCCTATACTTCCCTCCACATGCACTGAAACTTGAGAATTTCCAATGTCTGTCCACTGTCTAGCCAGCAGTATCATCTTAGTCTCTACCCTTTTCAGTTGGTAAGTCCATTTTGTGCAGGAAGAAATTGCTTTTCTATGACTGAAACTTCCCCATACACCTTTTAATGTTTGTATGTTGTTCTGGTCCTCAGCAATTTAAAAAAATGGAAAGTGCAAGGTACATGAAGAGTTGCTGTAGTGTACATTCAGAATTTAGCTGAAAAGAAAGAGGGTAACTATGACTTTGATTCAATGAGATTTGTAAGCATGTGTATAACAGCAAAAACTTGACTGGTCCCTTTTAATACCTTTAAATTGTAGTTGTGGATCTTGTCCTGCTCATTTTAGGAGCTTTGAGTGTATTTCCAAGTATTCTTCTTTTATGAGACTTCTTATATTGCTCTATGAATGTCACTTGGAGGAGGAGCAAATATATTTCGAGAGCCTCTTGTATTTTTCTAGTGTAACACTAAGCATATAAGATGCTTATAAATATCCAATCAACTATCAAGTGCATAGACTCTGGAAATGTCAACTGCTTATTCTGATCACTTTTGAAACAGCTGGAATTTTGGCATTGGTATTAATCACTATAACAATTCTGTTGACAAAAAGCATTTCCCATATTACACTAGCTACGGAGTACAGAGAAATCCAGTAGTGCTGTGCAAGGTGACAGAGATAAGGAAAAGTTCTGGGTTTTGTTCACTTTTGAAATGTACTACTTGATTGGCCTCTCACTGACATTATTAGAAATATTGGAATTGTATACCAAAAATAGGCTTGGGCCTTTAGTGTGCAAAGTGTTTGCTGTCAGGTTCTTGCTTATCTTCTAGTGCCAGCTATGTAATTACCAAAATTTCTCCTAGTTTTAAAAATTCCACATTGTTGTGTAGCGTGATGCAAATAAAATTACAAATGTAGTTTGCTTTTTCAGAAAGTGAAGACCACGTCTATTTAAACAACAAATGTTTGAAGACAACCTTTAGGGTGGTCTGTCATCCTTTTTGACATGTGGTACAGCTTTGCTGTGAGCAACATTATTGCCTGGAAGAATATATTATTGTTTTATATTCTTATTCTTATTTCACGGTGATGTTAACAAATAGGTATTGTCCTTGGAAGCTTCTTTAATACTACCTGGCTTTAATTTCAAATATTTTTCTCACAAGAAAGTTAAGATGTTAAATATTCTTAGAAAAATATCAACAGAGAATAAACTGTTTAGGTTTTGTACAGAACACAAGTTCTGACGGCAACTCTTTACAAATGTTTTGCTTCGATGTTTTTATTAAATCACATAAAATCATGTAACTTGATGATATTATCATAATAAGAAAGCCTTAAAATACTTCATTTTTCATCATTATTTTGAGTCATTTGATTTCCCTTGTATTTCATTTACACTTACCTCAATATAAGTGGAAAAAGTAATGCATAATCACATGATATGATGCAAGAATTACTGCCCAAAACTAATAAGAGCATAGGAAAAAGGTCTTTCAAATCAGCCTGGTAAATTCCACTTCTTTAACACACTATCAAGAGGAAGGACTGCATTGTGTTTGATCCATTCGACTGAATACTGGAAGTCTGAACAGCAAAGATCATAAGACAAAAATGTTTATTCAAGAGTTTTGTTTAACAGAAGCTTATTACAACAGGAATTTGTCTTTTCATATGCGTTTTATATGCAGTGCTATGTTCCTCAGTGACTGAAACTTAAAGAAAAAATACAGATAAGTTCATGTCATTTTGATATAGTTCATTTCACTTAGAATAATGTGTAGTTCACATATTGAGATTTTTATTTCTGTGTTTATTGACACAATTTCTCACCAGTGCCAACAGATATGTAAGAAACATAGACGTCTTCTACCATGCCAGTTTAAAAACGTCAATGTGGGATAATTTCGTTTGTGTCTTGATGCAAATTTTCATATTTCCATTCTGTGTTTATGTAGCTTTTCTAGTGGTGACACAAGGTAGAATTGATCTATTCGTATACAATCACTCCCAGTTCAATGAAACGTGGTGACAGTCTTGCACTGAGTTGTATGTGCTTTTATTTTTCCACTTTTGCATCGCAGATAATGTTTGTGAGTGCATACGGAAAAAGCAGTAGCGCCCAAGAAGGAACCAGGAGCGACATGCCCCACTTGGCCGGTGGCCACTGCAGCTAGATTCTTCCCAGGACATGGAGACTGCCTGCAGTTGCCGGAGTTCCACATGCCCACAGGGAGATGCTTGCTTTACAGCTGCAAGATGAAATCTCTGCTACTCTCTTACATTAATTAGAAGACCTCATAAAATTAGTGAGACATGTTTTTACAACCTTCTTTCAGACAAGGCAAGAGTAATCACTGTATTTTATATGATAGTGTTTAAACTGTCAGTATGGAAAAAATTCATACAAATCCAGTGTAAATACTTCAAGTTGCATAAAGTAATTATTAATCTTTAAAAATCATAAATTATGCACAGTTAGCCAATAAATGACAAATGAATAATTTATTCAAAGTGAAAGAGAAGGGAAGAGAGGTATTAACATTATAGCCACAGTTACTCTTTTTCTTTGACAAACTATTACGGAACCTTTAGATTTTTAGTTTTGCCTTCTTTATTCAAAGCCTTGCAGCAATATGGAGATGTGTAATGATTTTGAAGGACGTGTGAATGTGTCTTTATCTGTGTATGTGTGCCTCATATAAATAGATTACATAGAGAGAGGGGGGACGTTTTGTACTGGTTTTCAATCATTTCCACTCACACTAGTTGGAGGAAGTTAGTGGGGTTGTAAACTAACATGTATGTTCCCTAAAGAAACATATTTTCTAAACTACTACTTTTTTTCTTACCTCAAAATTCCACCATATTTCTGCACACATACAAGCTGGTCTCTTGTGAAATGTCCAGAGTTTATATTTCTGAGAAAGTTTTCACAAGGTTGAAAAGATCCCAGTGCAGTTCCTCAAATAATGTCTCAATTTTAGAGCTCAGACAGCTCAGTTCACAATAGTTAATGAACCCACAGTATTAGCTATGATAGAAAGTTAAATGTTTGTAAGAATGTAAGAATGTATGTTAATTAACCATAAATATTAATTTGTCAATAATCCAGGATAGCCAACATCCAGCATTCAAAACTCATGCATCGGTCCTCAAAAAAAAGGAAAAAAAAAAAAAAGAAATTAGGTAAGATTACTTTTTAATAACTAATTGTGATTCTTTGTGTCTGCCTTCTGATTTTCAGCCTGTAGTCTCAATGCTTTCCTTGCAACACAGAGGAATAGGAAACAAATCTAAAATTTTTACATTAACATGTGACCTCATGGAACTGAAGTTTGAAGAAAAATACCGACTATTGTAAGTCTTGTGGTAAAGCCGCTGGAACAGTACATCTCATTCTTTTGTGTGTCTTCGATTTTAAACTATTTTTCCTTTTATTTTTGTTCCTCGATTTTAATGTTGTGTTTGATACCATGTTTTCCTTAAGAAGCTCTTAGGTAGGTATTCACTGGGAAGCTCACTCATGTTCTTTTTGGATTCTCTTAATTATACAGTCTTAACGTAACAAGTGTTTAAAAATCTATCTCCTAGGCAGGTAAAATCTTTCACCAGTTCTCTACGGATGAGTAGATTTTGAAATTATTGTAAGATGGAAGGACTGGTTGACATATTCAAGACATAGGAATTTCACTCTTATTCTTTCTACAGAAATGAAATGGCAGCCTTCGCCTGCCTGAAAAATTACTTTTCTTTTTTTCTCTCATCAAGCAGCTAATAGAATTCACAAGGTGATTAGAGACACAGAAAGCGCTCATAAAGACTAGAAATGGTGAAAGATATTTTTAATGACTTGCATATATATGGGATGAGAAAAGAAAAATGTCACTAGTAAGGAGGAACAGAGAAAAGATATGTAATTTCTTCTTTCCTCTTTATTCAAGGAAAAAGGCAAGTACTTCTGAGATCAACTTGGAGATGACAGGAGACGCCATGCTCTTCCTGAATGAACTCTTCTAATGAAAAAAACACACCATCCAGAAAAAGGAAACTTGGATGTCATGAATATCATATTCTTCAGTCTAGCTTCATTTTAAGTAAAATTAGGAAGTAATGAAATGTTATTATCTTTCGGGGTGTCTCCTTGCATTTCGGAAATGAAAATGTGCTCTGTGCTTTAATTTGTGAGCCCTTAGAAAAAGATTTTGGTATCTATTTTTGTTTTGTTTTGTTTTCCCTGCTTGAAGCTTTGCACTTATTTCAATATTTCTTTCAGGAGAAGAGCATGAATATCACCCAGAACTTGAATGCCTTAAGATCAAATACAACAGTATGTGAAAAATTCAAATTTGCCAGCTGTTCTTTTTATTAATTCTGTGAGCAATTAAGAAATCTTGAGGTAAGGTGTTGCCAAGAAAAATATTGCACATTATATTTTCAGAATCAGAACCTGTACAGTAATATCATCCACATGAAATAAGAAAACCAATACATTAATGTGTGGCACTTTTACTGATGCAACTTACCTCCTTTTTTGTCTGAAGAACTTAAGACCAGGACTTCAAGGTCTTCAGAGCAGGAGCCATCAATTCACAACTACCCAGTCTCTGGATTCTACTGGGGTTCTAAATATCAATATAGTAAGCAAGTATTTAAAACAAATCAAGAGCCCAAATAACATTTCTATTTCATTCCTAAGTGACAAACTTTTACAGGTTAATAAACTCTTGGAAATTTTTCTGCTGGGGTGATGGGAGAGTGCATATAGACATTTCAATGATACAAGCTGTACAACAGTTTTCTAAGCACAACACAGAAAAAGATGTGTTAACTTTAGCCATTAATTTGGACAGCAAGATTAAGGAATGTAGTGTGTACACCTTATCTGTGTTCATAAAACATACTGTTTACATATCTATAAAGACTTTGTAAAATTTTCAGATACTTTAATATATTTAGATGACATAGGAACACAACAGTCAGCACAGTTTCGGATGGACTGACAGGTTCAAAAACCTCAGGCAAAACCAGATTGCATTTAACAACATCACCTCTCTTCAGAGCAATATTTGTTGCTAAAGTCCAGTTTGTATCTGAAATCAGTTCCATCTTACTACATCACTGCTTTGTTTTATCTTTGCAATAGTCTCTGTAATTTGAAGCTTGTTGAAGCAAGCCAAATATCCCATTAAAATCTTCTGCTTTTTAGGTACTGGCAGTGATGGATTAAAAAAATATCAAAAAATATTCCAATAACTTTTGCCACTGATAACTGAGCAATAGTTTTGAATCCTGTGCAGAAGTGATTTATAGAAAAAAAGTTGGAACAAATTTTTTTCAGTGTTTTGACTAAATTCTCCAATATGCTACTGACACTATTCAGAACAAATCTGTGCCATGTGACTACAGAATGGAATAAATAAGCACTTACAGATGCAAATTGAATTAATGACAGCCTGTGTATCCCAGAGTGTGATAAATTATAGTTTTCTGCTGGCAGCAGGAACTATTCAAACAAATATTTCTGCATTATGACTATTTCTTAAGGCTTCTGTGGAATTCGTGCATAATAGGAGAACTGCTACAGGGAAGATTATTAGGAAACTTAGGAAAAGATTTTCATTTTTTGATTTCAGCAATGTCTGTAATTATCAGCATAGCCTATCATTTACTAAGTGGTTAGCTGTATATACAAGACCTTTGTCTTGTACTGTAATTACAGTATATAGAAACAATATACTTGTTACGGGTGACTGCACAGAAGTGGGCGGTTAAATGTCATTAAAGCTGTTTTGGAATATATCTATTTATGAATAAATATTTTCAGTTTTCCTTTTAGAAAATTTTAGTATATGACCCTTAGAAACAGATGCCAAATAAGAAATTTCTGTACAACAGTAATATTAGCTTAAAGCATGTCTTGCTGAGCACATTAGAAACCCTGCTGATGAGATTTTAAACCTGACCAAAGATGAACCCTATATTTATCACTACCTTTTATATCACATCTTTTTCAAAGCTCTTCTATGCTCACTGCATTTTGTCATTCCTTGTTGCCCTTGTATTTTCTTTTTGTTTGTTTGAATTTGGAGAAGGGTTTGGTTTTGTTTACACTAATTGCTTATTGTCAGGAAAACACTACAAATATTGTTCTAATATTAATGTGGACAACCCTAAAACTTTAAATGAATGCTTATCAACTCAGTATTTTGACTTCGGAAGAATACCAAGATTATGCTTTAGAACTTGGTAGGAAAGTCCTGGAAATTTAATATGAAGTTTTGATTTGATCAGCTTGAAATACCAGAAAATTATGCAAGCGGGCCATATCCAAAAAAAGGGCATTTAATTGCAGTCACTTCTGACCTTCAACTAGTTACAAAATATTACTTCAGAACTTTGATTAAAATTGCCGGTATGGATCTGCCAACACTTTCCCATGTCAGACTTTGCAAACAGACAAGACAAAACTCCTGCTACTTTAAAATATTATAATTAATAGCAGATAACATTGACCAGAGAAACTTCTCTAAACTAATGTACTTGATATAATTATCTTTAACTCAGATCTGTTACGTTTATCTCTTTTGTATATTTGTCTGTTATGTTACGGATACAATAATGTCATATTTTAGTATAACAGTTATCCTTTATACAGATAGAGGACTTCAATAGCGCAGGTCATCGTCTGTCCCCATTTCTTCTTCTCCTGGATGTCCTGTATATGTGGTATGGGAAAGAGGAAGGCAGCTAACAGCCAGTGATTCCTTTGCCCCTACCAGCTTTACATCTGGATCCATTTACCATCTGAAAGAGCGGACTGGCTCTCTGCTGGACAGGATATAAATATTTCAGGTATTTTATGTTGTCTCAGAAGTGCTAAGTGGCCAGAGTAAACTGATGAATCCAGTCAGTACTTTTTTTCAAGGAGCCAATCATGAGTGGGTTTACCTTTTTTAAAATGAAAATTTATTTGGTTGATCTAGTGTAATATTCCAAGTTTGCTGTAGACTATGTCTGATACCCTTCCTCACAGTGATTAATGTTACATGAAGATATGGATTGTTGGTGCGAGTAAAATGGCTGAGTTCAGCTTTCTATCTCCTTAGTGGTCTTCAAGAGGATATAAAACTCAGTAAGACAGCAGATGTGGTTTATTAAATATATAGATGTTTTGTTTTGTTTTGTTTTGTTTTGTTTTGTTTTGGTTTGGTTTGGTTTGGTTTGGTTTGGTTTGGTTGGTTTGTTTTGTTTGTTTTTCTGAAGAAAGTAACTCTATTTAAACTTGACTATTTCCAGTACTTAACTTCATTGCAACTTAGCCAGCCGTTCACCAGGAGTGTCAGCTCCAGTATTTACTTGCTCACCCAGCCAGTTATCAGTATCTATCTGCAATTGTACAAATACGTGCATTTCTGTGTAGGTATAGGTGTGTGTACATACATATATTAAAATATTGAAAATAGATATGTCTGTATGAAGGCAACAATAACTGTTGGCTATAAAGTGAACGGCTGTTCTCGTCTTACTGCATATCAGAATGCAATGGTGAGAGATAATTACACAAGGAATACATCAAGTACTTTGTAAACATTTAGTGTACAGAAAAGTCACTTGTGCTCAAACATTACTTGCTTTATGTTTGGCAGACATAATCTTTGAAAGAAAATACCACTTGCTTTTCTTGTTTTTTTTTAATTTTTGGGTTTTTTTTAATGTTCATATGTTTCCTAAAAGATCAATTGGGAAGAGCTCCACAGTTGCTGCAGCAAAACTAGCTGTCATTTGTGCTCTTGGACAGACTGGTCTACCCAAATTGTATTCCTCTTAGCTAATTCTGGTGGCTAACTTTCTCCAGGAAAATTAATTAGTGCATTTTTTAATATCATTCTCATGAACAGGCAAATTAAATAACCAGTGTACAGTGTACCTAGTAGTTGGATGTGCCCTGAAGATACTGAAAAGATACTTTAAGCCATGTCTCTATTAAAAATTAGGGATTGTGGGACACAGTAATAAATGCCCACATAGTTCTAGTTTTGCTTGTCTTCTAAAAACAATACAGCTCGTATGCATTTGGATAAGCTCTTCTTACCTGGCATATGTATGAAGTGCAAGTGCAGCATCTCATGGATACAGCTGTGACCTCCAGTAGCTTACCACAGATACCTGGGGTATCTCTGTAACATGCTGCATTTTATAGCTGCTAATGTGACTACTTTGAAGAACTTGGTAAGGCGATCATTATGGGGTGAAATAGGTCGTAATTAATTATTTAATGTGAGGTATCAATAACATAATTTGTTAAAGATATGCAGAGTAATTCAGTATTTCACTATTTGTAGCAGTGACCATGCAAGGAAAATCTCACCCAAGCCCAAGTCTTGTACGCAAGTTCTAGCCTACTTAGTTTCTATAAAAATACATTTTAGTGGTCTCATGTTGAGAGTTTAAGGTTTTCAATTTAATTTTAGAAAACATATTTTTAAGTCAGAATATTTCACGGTCCATTATAAAAAAAATCCCAAAATTCCAAAGGTATTATCTGTAGTACACTATTTTTAAAGATGGTAAGTTAGAAGTTAGGAGAAAGAAGTTATAATCACATTAAATTATCTAGAGTGAGTCAGTTATTCAAGAATCTTGG
>Ga0181612_154347_pt1 | contig 17991 bp, 7 predicted proteins | sample HoacroProtozoa21_FD_119630 | JGI IMG/M metagenome (GOLD analysis project Ga0181612, IMG submission 119630) | Hoatzin crop microbial communities from Cojedes, Venezuel. Combined Assembly of Gp0051906, Gp0051904, Gp0051908 | reverse complement strand
CTTGAATATCATGAAACACCATGGATTGCAAGGTATTAGAATGTTCCTTACTGAGCTGGATTGAGTTTCTGCACTGCATGCTAAGCGGGTGGCAAGAAACAAACAAGTCCTTTGCCTGTGCCTCACTAGAGACTCCCCATACAGAAATCAGAATCACCACTATTATCCTTTCTGATTCCAACGGCATGTAGGAAAGATTAACCAAAATCTCCCAGCAGATGACTACAATGTATTCTGAAGAAGTGTAGAGATACCGTAGATTTCTAAGTTTGAAAATATCTTGCTGTTGTGATTTACAAATTAGATTCCTCCGTTCTGCTGAGAGCAGACATATTTCCAACCATAGGGTTCTTAGACAGGTTATCTCACTTCTATAATCTCTTTTTGAATTTTCAGCAGGAACAAGTTTTCAAATCGCAGTTGATTTATATTGGCAAAATACAGTTTTCCATGATTTTCTGGCAAGAAATGCTTTTGAATTGTTGGGCTGCAGCCTGAAGCTAGGAAATTTCAGACAGGCTCTTAAATCTAATTCAATGACATTTCAGCAGTGGCTGTGAAAGGGCGAGGCTCTATCAGTTGCTAGATTTTTCCGGTTTGCTCAGATTTTTTATTTTCCAGAAAAGAGACATTATTTTTGAGCCATGTGCTTGGGAAAACCCAATCTTGGTTTCACGAGGCAGAATCCCCTGAAGATCTCTGATGACATTCAGATCAAGGCTTGCCCTCAAATTTTGTCTGTTATTTGCCATTCATTACTTGTTACTTGTGTAGCTGGCGTCAGCTGAAACTGCCAGCTCTTTGGGATCTTCAGTTGCTCTTCCTCACAAAGGTGTAGAGCCTAATGCCACTAACTTTGTTTCAGCCTTCCTTTCCTAGGAAAGAAAGCGCTTTACTTTTTCAAATGACACTGCTGCTTGTCCTGGGTTTTTGACTAATGGCATATTCAACAATGTATATATAGATTAAAAAAAGAGTTCAAGCACGTAAGTCTACGTCGAAGCCTTTGAATTGGAGTATATTTTTCTCAGTGAAATGCACAGAATTCCCCCCCTTCAAAGTATTTTTTCTTTGTATTTAAAGTCCCATACCAAAGGGATTGATTTTTTTCTCAAAAACTAAAAGCTGTATTTTGTATCTAGCATGCTGTGAGTGATACAGTAATTCAACTTTTCAAAATGAAAATTAAACATACTGCAAAAAGTAATTTACTGAAAGTCAATATAGTTCATACAATAAGAAAATATCATTGCAATGGGTCATCTAATTTACTGACTCAACAGTTTATAAAACTAAATTGCACTTCAGATTATCTATTAGCTAGCTACACATTAGATTAAATATAATTGCATTTTTGTTTTAGGACTACTAATTCTTCTAGTTTGAGAAAGAACTTGAACATATTTCTGTATTACGTTAAAGCTGCATTAGTAGTATATATCCATTACCGAGGCAAAACCAGCCCACCTACATGACAGATAAGCAATTCATTCTCCTCAAAGCTGCAGAAGTTAATGAGGTGTAAGAATTACTTGTGAAAAGATATCTATTTATTACATACATAAGCTAGGTTATCTAGTACAATTTCACTAAATATATTTGAAATGTATTTTCATGACATATACTTAATATATATTTAATTATAAATGATTTGAAAATTAATTTATATTTCATGGGAATGTAATACAAAATACATCTGTCTAAAACAGAGATACTAGCAGCATATGAGGGGGTTTGAGCCACTTTGGAAGTAGATAGTACAGAAGCACAGTCCCTCTTGGCATCACGATTGCCTGTGCTGCACTGGACTTTCAAAGAGACGGTCCCCTCTACACACCACGCAGCCGAAGCTATGTGGAGTAAGTGGGTAGTGCTGATCATGTAACAGGCCCAGATGAGTAAACCCAGCTACTCAAGAGTCCTGGAAGAGATCATGGACTGATCAGAAAGCAGAGATTTCAGAGAACTGCCCAAGGAGGTGGCTTGTGCTGAGGGCCCACAACACGAGAAGCAATGTGCTACACCTACCAATGGATTCTGTCATGTTGTGGGAAACTATCAGAAATGGAAAGAAGCTGCTGTGCGGAGACTCACATGATGGGTCACAGAAGCCACTGAAGGAAAAGGTGAATCAAGTCAGTCTGCAGACTTGAAAGCCATCCATCTGGCTCTAGGGACTGCTGAATGAGAAAAGTGGCCGGTACTCTGTATCTATACCGACCCCCAGATGGTGGCAAATGCCCTGCGGGGGCAGGAGATGGCAATAGAAACAGGCCAACTGGCAGTGCAGAAGTAAACTCACCTGAGCTGCAGCATCGTGGCAAGACATTGTTACCTGGGTAGAGAACATTACTGTAGAGGTATGTCATACAGACGCTCATGCCCAAGTGCTGTGCTGCTGAGGAACATCAGAACAACCAGCAGCTAGACCAGGCTGCCAGAACTGAAGTGGCTCAGGTGGTAACTGGCATATTCATTGGATGCAGCAAGGTTAAAATGAAACCATTTTAGTGTGATACAACCCAGAGCTCGTGCCTAACCACAAATAATAAATTGCTTGCCATTTTTGGGGCACAAAAATGGCTGAAATCTTTGAAGTCTTAAGAATGTCTGCACTGTTAGAGGCATCTGAAGATGTCTAGTCATTTGCTTGGCTATTCATCAGTTCTCTCACTTTTTGTCTCAGGCCATAAGATGCTCTGTGTATTTTTTCTAGCTTTTTCTGCAACAGATTCCTTACCTTTCAACATAAATTGCTTCTCTGAGCTCTTCTTCTGATTGCTACTTCTGTTTCCTATAGTTGCCATTTTTCATCATCATCAAGTTTTGTTTTTGAGACTGGTGGTTTCTTTCTTTCAAACAGTTAATTTCCTTGATGGGTTTTATTTTCCATTCAATATTTTTGGCCAGCATCTTGGTGAATTTCAGCTTGTTGAATTTTCCTCTCAGCTACATTTAGCAACATACTTTTATGTCTTCTTTTCTCTTCCTCTTTCTCTTTTGCTCTAAATTTGGCCATAAAACTTCATTCTTCTTCCTTTAGAGCTTTGTCTTTTGATTCCCTAATCATTTCCTCCATCAGCTGATCAAGGATTTCTTGAGATCTTTGAAGGTTTTGTTCCACAGCAAGTCTTTTGCTAAGGCTCATTAACTTTGACCTGCTGATTAACTTACTTCAGGTGTCTGTGTCTTGTCTTTTTGTACTGGATCAGCTCTTTTCTCTTCTTCCCTTCCGTTTCTTTCAAACACCTTTTCTCAAAAGCTGGTGCAACATTGCCTCTGAGGAGACTGTGATTCAAGATAGATCTCCATGATCTGCTTCTCTCTCAGCTGTTTTTCATGAAAATATTTCCTGTACTCACCTTAGAGCTTTGATCTTTCAAGTTTTGCCTTACACTTGGTTTCTTCTTCCTGCAACAGTCTTTCCCACCTCTTCTCTCACAACTCCTTTTCTTTTGGCCTGGCCTCCAGAAATTGTTCCCCATTCAGCCTGCGTTTGGCCTTCCCTTCGCGACAGCTCTCCAGGCTTTCTGCCAGCAGCTGCCACCTCTCTTTCTCCACTTGAGATCCGAGTTTCTTATCCTGCCTTGTCCACGTACACCAAACCCTGGAGGCCTGCAGATGCAACCTGCATGGCAAGGACTGTGAGACCCTCACCCAGAGCTGAGGCCCTAGCTGGGAGGGACGGATGCCCGTCGCAGAGGACTACTGCAACCCTAGCGGTGGTGGGCATGAGGGAGCAGCCTGCTCTGCCCTCCACCCTGTCTTACGAGGAGGCCAATGCTGTCTGAGCTGGTCACCAGACTGGTGGGATGAACCTCACTGCGGGGATGAGACGGCTGGGCTGGGATTCCTGTACGGCTTTGGAGTGTGTGTCACCAGCGGTACTGGCATTGCACAGGCTCACCGCTGTAAGGTCTGAAGGGTTTTACTAGTGCTACAACCCATCCCCTGCCCCTCCTTGTTTAAAAAGGAAAGAGTAGGATTGAGGAAAAGTTATTCAGGATAGTAAGGATCATGCTATAGTAAGCACAGCTGGGACTAAGGACAATCTTAATACCATGCATTTCTTTTAGAGATACCAATTGAGGTTAGGTTTTTTTACAGCAATCACCCCAAGAAGTCCACCCACAGTGTTACAGGAAAATCTGTTTGTGAGGAGCTTGAACCTAGTGTTAGTCTTGGATGTGAATCTTGGTGGTGATGAAGTCCAATGACTTAAGGACCTGAAGAGGAATTTCTGATCTTAGATCCCTCTGTGAATATAGCCTCCAGTTCTGCCAATATGAGGAACACCTCTTCCAACAAGGAGCTCTTAGACCATCTGCTGAGAAAGCTCACCAGATAGCCCAGCCCTGTACCACAGAAGGCCAGTTGGCTGCTTTGTTCGCTTTGGAGTCACGCTACAGAGCAGAGTGCTAGGGGGTCATGTTCTTGGTGGCTAGTACCATTAAAAGAGATTGCTGGGTTTTACACCAGCTGAAGCTCTTTTAACCTCAGCATGTGCATTAGCCAGTACAATGAGGAGTATTAATACACCCTGGATGTTAAGGAGCTGCATTTTGCTGTGACTTTGCCTTTAACAAAAAATTAGAAGGCACAGTCTTCTCAGAGACAGTTTTCTCTTAAACCCCCACTGAAAGAAACTGTGTTTTTTCTCACCCCATAGATGACTTTTAACTGATTTTAGAAACAGTAAGTACTTTATATTTATTTTCAATGTTGTTTCAATATTGGGATTTTAGTTAGTTTGTTGTGATCTGGCAATCAATATATTGTATAAATTTTCTTCAATTTATTAACTTTATTTCCTAGAGTTTTCAATATAAGTTCTGTTTGATGACTGATAAGTCTCCATTGGACGTTTTCTTAAACCTGTCTACAACATTGTATAAATACTGCATACTCTCTTTGAAGCTGTGGTCTAAGTTTTCTGAGGTAATACTCCATTCTTTAAAATTTGTCTCAGAAATCTTGCTTGTTTCAGCACTCTGATACAGTTACTTTACACATGCAATTTCTTTAAATATGAAAATAACTCTTTAAACCTTTGAGCCAACAATAATGCAAGCTCATTGCCTGCCATGTGTATATTTGCCAATCTCCTGTATTGCAACAGAAATAATGTTTCCTAATAAAAAGATTTCTTATCCTCCTTTAAAGTGATAGACACAATTCAGTCTTGGGATTAGTATTTAAGCAGCTGCTAAACATAACATACCTCAGAGCAGCAGGAGAATGATGCAAATGAAAGCAGACAGCCTTCTCAAACTACTTGTCTCTGAATTCATAAATTTATTTATGAAAAAGCGATTTATGGAGAAAATTACAGAGGCACCAGTTGCGCCTTATGTAAAAATCATGCTGATGGAAACAAGTGCAAGAAAATACTACTAATCAAAATATTGAAAGCCCGTTGAAAATTGGAGCATCTTTATACTGATACAACAGCATTCCTTGTGGAAAAACAATTTCAATTAAAACCCCTGAAAAATCAATATACCAAAGATATTTATGCCAATACTGTGAACATTGTTTCTAAGAACCTCACATGTCTCTGTGATGTGTAAAAAAGAAAATACAGTCATTACAATTTTAGAGATGAGGAACTGAAGAGGACAAATGGGAACACACAAAATCTCTGCTGAGCAAACAATTGAACCTGTCTTTTCTGACAGGTTACCACTGATTTGCTCTTCCTCTCTGATACGCCATCTAAATATGCACTTCTCTGTAGCATAGTTTTGACATATATTGACATAACTGCACTTGGAGTTACTTACCATGCAAATGGATCACATTATCAGCAATGGTGCTTACCCAGAATCGTAGCCTCTGTTGCTTCATGTTGTGACAGGTGGTGAGGAAATCGGGCTTTAGAATGACTTAAGCTGTACATAGATCCTTTGCACGATAGTTTTGTCTGAAGTATTGAAGGATCAGCATTTTGCTGAGGAGGTACCTTTAAAAAAAGGGGGAATATCAGCTTCTTGGCCCCTCACATAATTTAGAGGAGACAGCTTCAGCGATGATGCTGGAGTGACACACAGCGACTTCTAGCTGCTTGTGACAGACCACAAAATCTCTTCTGCGCCTCTTTCTTTAGCCAGGACATATGCTCTGCTCATGTTGCCGAATACTTAGGCCAGAGCTTGTGTGCTGTATCCTTTCAGTAAACTTGCAGCCCTACATAAAACAGGCAAAAATATGTTATTTGAAGGTGGTATTATTAACAGGAATAATATAATTTGTGTAATAGTAACATTCATTAAGGGATGTAAAAATGCCACTGTGTTGACTCTTTAGTCTCTTAGAATATAAAAGGGAAATGGTCTTATGCTAGTGATCAGAATGCTCTCTTAAAAGTTCATCAAACTGGTTTGTAGTCTTCATTTTCGTCGTCATGATACCAGGTTTTTGAGATGCAGAATAATTGGTGTAGTCAGCCATACAATCAGTCTTCAGGTACTTGAATACTAAAATAACTGTATGACTACAGTAGCAGGATAAATAACAGCCAAAGCAAAATATTTTGTGGTATTTCACTGCTTGTACCCAGGATGGCTATGTGACCAGGGAGATCTAGCTTTCCTCTCACCTGCCCAGGAGTTGCGGCCGTTGAAATACATTTAACACTTAACAGCATTAGTAATATATATCTATAAGAGCTAAAAGAGAAGTGGTTTATTATTTCCCACTGTCATTGTTTCTTACTCCTGCAGTTTAGCTACAACCTTTGGCTGATGATGTCATGTGTTTGTTCTGCTGAATGTGAAATAGAGATGTAGGGTTCATACTTTGGGTTAAATTTGACTGGTCATAAAACTTCATTACAAAACCAGGCCGTGGTAAGAATACTTCTTTCATGATGCAGTCAGATATAGACAGTGGGACACTGATATACTTTTCTTTCACTGAAGAAATAAATTAAGTATGTGAAACAATTACTATATGTTATGAGAAATGCTAGAGCTGAAAGGTTTCCAGCCTTGTGGCCAAGACAGAAGTTCAGCACAGATTGCTTGTGTCACATGTAGTATACAGCAGATAACCGCAAGCAGAATGGAAGAAAACACGTATTTGACAACCTTATATTAAAACTGCATACACCAGTTCTTCACCCGGTATAGAAAGGTGTCTAGCTATTGATTCTGATAGAGATTTACTAGTTTACATGTGGCTTGCTGTGAGAAAATGTTTCTTTGAGTATCACTGAGTGGTAGGAGATTTTACACAACAGAGATGGAGCTGATCAATAGAATAAATATTTAACCTTCCTCAGAATATTTGCAGCCTGGCTGTTGGTTCAATTTATGCCAGAGACACAGCTAGCTTTAATGTTCAGATCCTGGCGTCTGAGAGGTTTGAGTCTGCTATTACAACGGTAGACACCTGAGAGCTGCCCTATGTTAGCGTGGCTGATGAGAGAAGCTGCCTACCAGAGCACAATGCAACTTTTACCACTTGGTAGTGCGGGTATGGACTGTGATCGCAAATGCTCTTCTTGCCGATGCTTGTTTCAATTAATTCGAGGTGCCGAAAGGATCAAAATGTTGCAAGAAAAGGTTGAAGGGTTTATGGAGCTGGAATTCCTGCTTTCTAGCCTGAGCAGCTCAGCCCATGTGGCCTTTGCCACCGTGACCACCTTGTCCCAGGGAAGTTGCTCCAGGGAAGCAGCGGTGGGCATTCCTTCGGGAGCCCGGCAGGGAGCACCAGGAGGCCATCACGCAGGCAGCTGCTGGGAAATTGCACTGAGATCAAACGGCTTGGGGATTAATTTGTTTCTGCTGCTTTTTCTTTAGAAGGTGGCTACACTAATTTGAAAAACAACAGTACCTTTTATGAATGATCAAAGCTGTCATGTAAGAAATTGCAGGAAACTTAACATATTCAAGCTATCACTGTGCTGGGTTGAACGGCTTTCCGAAGAGAGGTGTTTTAAATACAATTCCATTTCAAGAACACCCTACAACTGCAGCAGAATCATTCATAACGTGATTGAGGTCAGCGATTTTATCTCGAAGTAGGTCCCGCTAATCACTGGGTTTCATGTGTTATTGGTTGTGAGGAAGACTCTAATTATGTTTCCACCCCGTGAAGGGACTGGTTAACACAAAGAAATCTCATCTCCTTTTGTGATGTGCTCAGCCCAGCAGTTACTTTTGTTCTAAATTGGGCCTGGCAGCCTCTAGGGTGAATGATTGACATGTCAATGTGCTAACAGAAGCCAGAACCAATTCTCTTGTCTGACACCTCCTTTCCTCCTCCGAATATTAATGATGAGTGACCCAGCTGAATGAATGAAAAGTGCACACATCCCTCGTGGCTCCGTGCAGATGCTCAGAGATGACAGCAGCACTTGCCCAGGAGAGGACACAAAACCATAAAGCCATCTGGTATTATGTAGTGAGCTTAATCTGTTCATTGACTTGGCTAAATGCTTGGTAAATCAAAAGTTGACAGGAAAAGATTCATAATATTTATGCTTAAAATACAGTCAAAACATCACAGAGAAAAATAGGATTCCTAGGTTAATTCCTAGAGAAATACAAGTATAGTTCAGATTTTGAGCTGGGAGCATGGGCAAGAAAAATATAGAAATATTTTAATTAAATGAGAGTTAGAAACCAGTAATTCACTTTAATAGTGCCTTCAATTACCCTGTGATTGGTTTCAAACAACACAGGGTATTGATGATCACCACAGGCTTTTAGAATACTTTAGCACAATTTCCCAAAATATCCAAATGAGCCAGCCTTGGAAGCCATTGCCGTCACTTGATATTTATCAGATCATAATTAAGTTTTGGTTGAATCAAATCTTCTGCTCTTTCTTCTTATTATTATGTAATACTTATATTACAGACTGATAGTATTAAATGTGTAGACAGACTGTTAAGACTAGGTGGTATAATGCATAATCAGGGAGCAGATTTATTAGTTTGATCATGTCAATTTTATCTATTCCTTCAATAAAATAGATTCCCCTTGATAATGTACGAGTAAAGATTTCACTCTTAAACCTTTCTAGTATCTCAGTCAGCAATTCTGCTACAATAGGCAACCAGAAAAAATCTATGCTAACATGCAATAGGCTATTTCTCATTGTGAGGTCTAGATCCAGTTAAAAGAGAAAAAATATATTTGCTCACTACATTTTGCATATCATGTCTTTTATCTCCACTACAGTGAAAATGCGACCTATTTTCACCTTCAGTGCCTTTCTCATCTTTTGCAGATACTGTGGTTGAGTGCCCTTTGTATTTTCACAATATTCCAAAGATTGGCGATTCTTTTGCACTCCTACAGGAGACTCGTGTATTCATGCATTGAGCGACTTTTGCACTGATTATTGCAAACCTTTCCCCTAGCTACCTTTTCTATTTTCTCCCATACCACATGACAGCACAGTCAGATTTACCTGGTTGCTCCAAAATCATTTTGTCCTGCTCTTCAAACCCTTTTGTGTGGCCCCACTTGATTACCTCACTATGTTACTTCCCATCTTCCGTATTCCTTTCTGTTACCCCAAAGGCTCTTTGCAGTTCACCCTCCTTCTATTCCTCAGCTGTTGAAGCTCCGTTGCTACCGTTTTCACTTCGCTTGCAATACATCTCACCTAACTTTGCTGTCTAAGAGCTAAATGTCTACTCCAAACCAGGTGCTTAAGTTCCCCTATAATTAGTGGAGAGAAAGGATACCTTCAGAGCACATTTATTTCTTCCCAGTCTAAGACAGGTATCTAAGTTAATTGAGATGAATTGCCCTCTGGGTATTCTTCCCATACACAGGGAGTCTAGACAACCAGTTTGGCTAGTGTCTGACAAAGTAGGTAAAACGAATCTCAGTTTTAATCAGTTCGCCCAGAGTTTTCCCAAGTACCGTATTCCCTTCTGTTTCAGTGGCTTCTTTCTCTGTACCTTATCCTCCTCACTGAAATCCATTTGATACAATTTTCTCTACTCAAGTGTGCTATTAAAATGTAGGTCTTCAAGAAAATATGTAAACTGTTCTTGTAAACACACACTTAAAAAATTAAATCAATTTTAAAACAAGCTTTTGTTGACTGCACAATGCCTCATACACTGAACATTTGTTTCTAGGGTATTGCCATGTTTCTCTGAGAAAATGCCTTTCTGCTTATGCTGTACATAGCGATTACTAAGGCAAGGGTGTCTAAGCTTACAAATTAAAACAACAGTTTACAACACAAGCCAGAATTACACTTGTTACAACAGCCCCACAAAGTCAGCGTGTGCCTGATGGCCAGCCCTGTGATCTGCAGACTGATGATTCAGGCCTGAGGCGGCTTTGAGTTATTTAGATGAAGCATGAGAAATGTTGGGGTTTTTTTAAGTTATGTCTGTACAGAACCCCTTCACTACATTACAGTAGTAAAATCAGTAATCAAAAAAATGGCCTGTAACATTTAGATTTCTATTATTTTAGAACGAAACATCTGACAAAATATTTTAAGCTGATAAATATAGTAGATTCTTTCTTCAATCTTGCATCTTAGAAATAGCCAAGCGGTTAATTTCTAAACATTTACCAAGAGAATCACTCTGGGATTAGACTTTTGAAGGACATAAATCAGCTGCAAGCTTTCGTTTTTTTTTTTAATTTAATTTCTTAATGTTCAAATGAAAACCTGAATCACAACTGTGCCATAGGAACATTCGTCCAAGGTTCAGAAAGAAAGCAGAGCCACACTTCACAGATTCATGACAACTCAATGATCAGTCTCACTGAATAGCAAGGAAGGACTTTTCAGCTGTGGTTTGCTGTCGAATGGGTTATGAACTTCCAGTTTAAGCAAGACAAGATAATGAAATTTTTAAATACTAAAATAATTGATTAATCCCTTTGTTGATATAGATTCTTCTTCCAGAATTAAAAATATATCCTATTTATCTTATTCCAATGGACAAAAACATGAACTCACTTCAGTAAAAATGTTTGCTTTCTGTTGTGCATACCAAATTCAGCTTTGAAATTCACAGAACAAATTTAATTTCTTCATAAAGTATTTGTAGATTCCCACCCTCAATTTACTAGACTCCTACCCTATTATCTATCCTTCCATCACGGTGTCCCAAACGAATCTCTGTAGGTAACAACAGATGGGTCTCCAGGGCCTGGATCTAGGAAGGCAGTTACTTACATTTTGCACTTGGAGGATTATGTCTCTGCAAAACTATTTTACTAGACCATGCTGTAAAAAGGAAGCCTCTATTTAATTTTTTAAATGCTTTATGTTGATTTTTTTTAAACTGATGACAGTGAGCAGTTGTCCTGTAGGCTGTGCATCCACAACTTTCAGACAAGGTAGTACTAGTGCTGGAAACCGAACAGAGATCACTGAATTTTCTCACTCATGCGGGTGAATTCTGCCTCTGAAAGAGCAGAGTGGGTGTGTGTACATATCAATTCCTCTGGCTAAGCCACTCTCAAAAAGGAAAACCAAACAAAAAACCTGGCAGGAGAACAAAGTTCAGTCTGGAAAAGCTTTTATCACAACAGAAATTCCAGGCGCCTCCAACAAAGCGAGATGGTATTAAATTAGTGCCAAATTATTGAAGGCCTGGCTGCATAGTTCCGAGATTGAATGCTGAGAGAATCTGTGCTATTAGGATTAGATTTAGCAGGGTGGGAGTGAGGAGAGGACAAGTTTCCAGCTGCCAGGACCCAAGCAGAGAAACGGTGCAGATGGGATAGATCTCAGCTGAATAGTAGGGGGCATGCTGAATTGTGATGGATGCATTTACGCCATAGGATGCAGTCCACTTAGCCTGTAACTCTGCAGTGTTTAGAATAGGATGTTCAGTTGTTTAACCTGACTCACTGCCAAGGGAGAAGAAAAATACCTGTTGCAGTGAGTCAGAGGGGTGCCCCCTGGAATGGAATTAACACAGTTTCAAATGGTCTGAACCACCAAAGAATGGTTTCCTCGTCTGCTAAATGGGATCTTAATTTGAACTGCTAAATTTGGTCTCCTAAAAGAGCCCCTCACACAAATGACTGTGGGACCAGCAGGAGCAGTACAGGAATGCAGCTTGGGCCATGGCTCTTCACATCTGCTCACGCCGAGCTTTGACACCCGTGGGAAGCCTTCCCATGCCACCAGTATACTCCTGGCTCTCAGGTGGATGTCTACTCAGTGCCATCTGCAAGGGGATAGGGGGTCTGCATGTGCCGTGCCTAAAGAAAAGGGAGTCATGACAAATCCACTCTAGTACGGGCAAAGGACAGAGAAAAAGGAAAGGCAGAATTAACAAGCACACATTATACATGCTAGAAATAAATGCTTTCTTCCACACAATTTTCTGCTGCTTAGTAAATATTAATTAGGTTTTGCAGTCAGGGGCTCTTTCAGGATTCAAATGAATACATTAGCTATTGACAGCTATGAACAGACTATTTGGAGTTATAAATAAAAATAATTTATTTACTGGCATGATGAAGTCTGGAAACCTTCAATGAAAGACAGCAACTAAGGGACACAGTACTAAAACCAAAGAAGGAGGGAGGTAAGAAGAAATATTACTTAAAAAACCCCTGCTTGTTTTATTTTTCAGAAGTGGGGAACATGCATGATAAAAAATCCAGCATGGATTTGAGGTTAGGGATCGAAGGGAGATAAGGAGCTTAAGCCAGTTGCATTAGCACCAACTGGTGCTGCGCGTATGCTCCTGTGGCATCTGACGTAGCTGAGCTTGTGTAACTGCATGGTAAACCCAGCTACCAGCAAGCAAAAGGAAAGCAATCAATTTTTCAGCTGGGCACACCACAAACTCTGGCTTTCCAGTTTGTCCTATAGGTTAAGTAAAACTAATGAGAGCTCATCAGTGCCTTGATTAGATACAAGGCCAAGCATCATCCTTCTCCTGGCAGAACTAACCTTTCTACCAAGGAAGTGGTCCTGCCTCAGCTTACCTAAGTGGGTTGCTTTTATTTGCAACTGAATTAAAATCAGTACAACCACCACTGTGAAGTGTCCTTTTGCTAGCAAAATCCTTAACAATAAATTTCTCAGAATAGGAGTTCTGCTTGAGTAACGTTTATAGGAGCGGGCTCTGGATTTCTCTGCTGACTGTGCTAACAAGAGTGTCAGCTGTGATTTTGGATCTTGTGATATGGATTAGATCCAAGCTGAGTTTGATTTTTTTCCAAGTCAATTATGAATTATCTGAGAACCAAAGCAGCCAAATGAAATTACTCTGAAGTTGAAAAAGAAATTAAATTTCTTGTATATTTAAGAAAGAAGAGAATCTTGCTATTTTTAAGAGGTAGGAAGCAAATTTATTTTGTGGTTCTGGTTGTTCATAATAAAATGGTCAGATATTATGGTGAAGAAGGATCAGTTAGTGAGAAATGGAAGCAGAGAGGAAGAAAAGAAGCAGCTGAAACCTCTTATGCGCCAGTTATTGTGTAGCATTTCAAACCATGTACTACAAGCACGTTTCCTTATGCAAAAAAACCCTCAACAAACCTGCACTACTCCAAAAATGATGTCTTGGGGCCTTGAGGTAAGAAAGAGATGAGTAGTTTGGGTTTACCATAGAAGCATAAAGGAACTTCAAAGTCTTTCCCATCTCTAATTTATTCTGTGGCATTCTGCTTTCCTACCTCAGGTTTTACTGTCAGTACAACTGGAATGAATCGTGTGTCAGGCTTAATGTTAACAAATTTGAAGCACATGCATTTCTGGCTAAAATAATTTTAATCTCACCTAGCTACATCAGTAGAATGAGATGAAACAACAACAGATATGCCTTCATCCTATCCATAGCACAACTTTCATTGTCTGCAGCTATGCCACTGCAAAGCAGGTGAAATATGCTGCAGTGCTTTCTATTCTGAACATGAGCTAAGTGATTGAAAACTGTGTTGAGGGATTAGTAGATGAATTCTTTCATGTCACCAATTTTTTTACATCCAAAAAGATAAAGACCCAGTTGTAGAAAGAGCGAAGCATAACTGATGATCCATCCCACCTGAAGGTAGTGATAAAGGGCCCTTTGACTTTAGTGGAGTAAAATTCTTACCATAGATGTTTTCAATCAATTTGGTTTCATTTTGTTCTTTCAATGAAAAGAAAAGTATGAGGGAAACAAACAAATTTTATTCCATCTGCAGTTTCATTTATGAATCCATTGTATCTACTGTATCTTCATTTTATTTCCTTCGTATGATACATACAGGCAAAGTTTTATTGATGTCCTTCTTATCATTCTCTCTGTATTTTTCTGGGAATAGATCTGCTTCTAAATCAGGCAGATATTGCAACTGTCATCAAATATGTAATGATTTTTCCAATCCTTGTGTCTTGAAAGAATTCTGAAAAAAGACTTATGTGCCCATTAGTACAGTATAGTTTGCTCAGTGGCAAAGGTAAAGTTTAAATAATGCAATTGTTGCAGAATATCGAGAGATTTTTAAAGCTGTAATTTGTCACAGGTTGAAATACAAAAATTTTCTTGTATAAAGCTGTATTTATTATAATTTCCCCCACTCCCTCACATATTGGGCTACGATACACATTTTTCCCCTCCTTTGTTATGCACAAAGTGTCATCAGAGTTTATTGCTATTTAAATTTTGGTTTTATCATCAAGAAAATATTACTCTATTTCACTTCTGGCCTTCATATAACCACAAGCATAGGAAGTTCCAGCTGAACATGAGGAAGAACTTCTTCACTCTGAGGGTGACGGAGCCCTGGAACAGGCTGCCCAGAGAGATTGTGGATTCTCCTTCTCTGGAGATATTCAAAACCCACCTGGATGAGTGGGTTCAAAACCCACCTGGACAAGGTCCTCTACAACCTACTGTAGGTGACCCTGCTTCGGCAGGAGGGTTGGACTAGATGATCCACAGAGGTCCCTTCCAACCCCTACCATTCTGTGATTCTGTGTGAGTTCCTGTGCAGCCTGCTGTAGGTGACCCTGCTTTGGCAGGGGGGTTGGACTAGATGATCCACAGAGGTCCCTTCCAACCCCTACCATTTTGTGATTCTGTGATTCTGTGATCTTTTCTTCTCATCAGACTTACCCATTCTTAATGGGAAAATTTCCTAATATTAAAATAAAGGGATTTTTAGTTACTGAACAGTTTAAGTCACATGAAACGGGTAGAAAATACAGTTCAAGAGGGCTGCATTAAACTAAATCACCCTTGTCTACAGTATGCTTCCTACTAATAGCTACTCAGTTACAAACTCATTCTGTGCATTAAAGAAGAACTAACTATACCAGTAATATCCAGGTAAAGTTGGCAAGATTATGGCAGTGATCATGGTATTAGACGAGAGGGAGGCAGACCAGCTGTACAGACCATCAGTACAGCAGCACTCATTTATGTGCAGATACCAACTTTCTCTTCAGCATAGCATGTTGTAGAGAAAAGCTAGTTTTTGCAGCCCAAACCCCAACCTATTCCATAACTGAAAGGGATTTTAAGTCTTAGTCATGTAAGAAACTCCTTTGATTTCCCTGGAAAATAAAAAGTTTAAGAATAAAAAATTCTTTCATTTCAGAATGCAGGAAATTTTGCCTATTCCAAAAAGATTTGAAATCTATATGAGGTGAGATAAAATTCTTGAAATTTGTGGATTATTTCTATTTTAAGGGAGGCAAGAGATTCTATAAATAAAGATGGACTCCTGTTGGGATAAACTTTTTTATTTTGCCTGTAACATCATCAGTTCATAGTCTCTTTCTCAGTGAGAGCTTCTGAGAGACAGTAAAACAAGGCATGAAGTCTCTTACATGCCTGTTCTGTTTGGGGGTAATGAACTTCGCAGCATAACTTGTAAGTTTTTCTTAAGTCCCTCTGTCCCAGTAATGTGATAACTATTTAATAGAAGCTGAGAATACCCTATATAGGCTTGTGCTGTTTAGTCCTCATCCTGCTGAGATTCTTTGGTAATGATTTTTGAACTTGTTCAGTGAACAAGTTTTTGACACAGGCTGTACGTCACTTTGCACATGCTCTCCTCTTCCAAATTGAAAGGCAGATGATAGCCACACCTAGAAGCAGCAACCAAAGGCAATGCCCAGCAACCTTGTCTATGATTTATGGAGGATGAGGTAAGCGATGTGCTGACTCAGAAAAGACCTCACTGCAATAATTGTTTGGCTCCTAAACAGAGACTTAGAATGTCTGCACAAACACCAACTTGTCATTGCTGAGCTAGAGGAACTCAGAAGACATATTGAGGACTCAGTAGCTGTTGTTTCTTGCCCTGTGGGCTGCACACAAGAAATTCTGGAGAGACAGCTCGGACACATGTGTCTTGCTGCCTGTGAGTCTGTTGATTTGCAAAGATGAGCAAGTGCAACCCATGAGAGAATATCACTTCTGCTTCCATAAGTTCTCATCCTGAGCCTTGTTACATTAATCTTCTACTTTGGCACTAGCTATTGCGGCAAGGGGGGGCTCAGTTACTCCGTTCTCTGAGGCATCTACAACTGTTTTGAAACAAGACTGTTGAGACAATCATGAATTTAATCTAGGCAAACTGTCCATGGAGAGGTCATCATGAGGAGGTCTTGCTTCAAACCCAAGGAATTGCTTTGGAACAATTTTGTATCTTTGTCTTGATTTTTGTTTTTGGAACTGAATAGGGTGGGGTTTTTTTACTTCAGCTTTAGAAAACCAACCCTCAAGCAGACAAGTACTAAGCAAATGAATGTGGAGGGTTAAAACTCTGCAAAGTTAGAAGCAACTGTAACAGTTATTTAGCTTCATTAATGCTTTGTTAATGACTACTCTCACTACTGGGCAATGACAGATACTTGTTAGTTCATTTGTGTGAGAACTCTGTGTCTTTAAACTTGATTCCAAAATTTTCTTGAAAGCTGCCACTCATATTTTTAGGCAGCACGGTGCTAAACAAGAGCCTGTGCAGGATAACCTTTATAACTGACTAGACCGTACACATTCACTGAGTGAACACCAATTTGAATATGCCAAGTATACCTTTGCTTAGATCAAAGTCAGTATCAAAGTTAATAACAGCATGTTCTTCCTAATTAAAAAGCTTTTGTTTCAATTTAGCCTCCTAAAATGTGTGGGAAATAGGTTCAGATCAGGATTGTGGTGTTCTGCAACTGAAAACTTCCCTGGATAATGTAAGTCACATTTAATCAATGAACTAAAAAGACAAAATTAACTGGTAAGATATAATGCCATGCATACAGTATGCATACCTTTCTAAAAATGTATATGGTATAAGAATCAGCACCTCCATGCCTTGAACAAAACTATTGATGCTGTTTCTAATTCGTTATCATTAAACAGTCAGTAACCTACAGAGCATGAAAATGAGTGCTATCAAAGACATCTGTAAATGCACTTCAAATGCCGATAACGCCATATGTAGAGGTTCTTGTTCACCACAAAGTGCAGTTTATGCGGGCTATGATCCATGGAAATTCTTTTTCTCAGCAGCTGTGACAGTCTAGTTTGAACCAGCAACCAAAAGATCCATTTCACTGACCACAAAGAAAATCTTTTCCAAAGATGGAGTACAGGTTGATTTGCATTCCTTCTAGCTGTGCATAATTTTTTTAGTGATGTCTTTTAGAAATCAGTACTGAAATACGACTTCGATGGAATAGCCAAGAAAGTTGTAAAAGACTGTCTTGAAATAAACATTCTGGAATGTAGGTAGTTTCTTCTGAATAACCAAAGGTTTGCACTGTCTCTGCCTCACTGCATTTGCCTATTAGGGCACGAATCTCTAGAGGTTCAAAGTGCTCCTGAAACATCTCAAAGGCACGGACTAGCCGTAGCACAAACAAGGATGGATGAGGGAGGAAAGGAAAGAGAAAGGAAAGCACGGAGGAAGAAAGGAGGGACTGATGGATGGATGGATGGATGGATGGATGGATGGATGAACAGATGGAAGGATGGAAGGATGGATGGATGGATGGATGGATGGGTGCTTTGTCATAATCTACCAGGAAAGAACAAAACACATCTTAATT
>Ga0181612_107523_pt1 | contig 17993 bp, 12 predicted proteins | sample HoacroProtozoa21_FD_119630 | JGI IMG/M metagenome (GOLD analysis project Ga0181612, IMG submission 119630) | Hoatzin crop microbial communities from Cojedes, Venezuel. Combined Assembly of Gp0051906, Gp0051904, Gp0051908 | reverse complement strand
ATTTTCACATCTCCTCCCGCCCTCGCCTCCCGGCACCCTGTCAGTCTATTTTCCAGTCACTTCTTTGTTCGGTGACAACAATCACACAAAGGGTGTGCGTTTCAGGCAGACGGCACCCAGGCGGTGATTTTTGAGCATCTCTCCCAAACTCTTCTCACCTAGCCAGCGGAGCCGGTCTTTTAAGCAAAGCCACAATTTGCCACGGCCATCTAGGTGAGGGACGAGAGCTCAGGTGTCAGGTGGACGGACAAACCCTTGCAGCAGAGGTTGGGGTCAGATTGGGGCGTTGCGTTCTCTGCCGGTGCGTGGTAAGGCCACGGTGCAAAAGGACGGGCACTGAGCGGCGGGGGCCTTGTTACAGGTGTAGGCATGAGGGGCTCGAGCAGCAGTCCGTGCTCTCCCCGTAGTAACATCCCTGCGGGGGCACAACACTGCTCCCCCACCTCGCTGGCTCCGGGCTGCAGCTGCCACGACCCCCGCATGCGACCAGCCCCGTTCCCGCGGCCGTTCCCAAAGCAGAAGGTGTGCTGTGGGCTTTCCTTGAAGAAACAAGCAGTGACAACAGGGCTGTCGCCCGGGGCTGGGTACGGGGCTGACGGAGAGCCACGGAGACGCCGCAGCCGCACGTACGAATTCTGCTGTTCCCCAGCTTTTCAGCGTGGATTTATTTCCAAAGCAAGAGTTTTTCTGGGCTCTTTGAGCCTTCCTGTGGCTCAGATTCATCAAAGGCTTTCAGCTCCCAATTTTCTGTTGCTTTCTGGTGGAATTTGGGAACCCGCTTGGAGCCGGGCTGTAAGATTGAATCCAAGCTATGAATACCAAAATCTCTCAAAATCCCATCGTTAGGTGAGATGCAGTTCTCTGCAGGCAGAGCCAGCCCCCATCGCGTGATCGCTGTAGCTTTGGTGGCAACAGCAGAGTGCACGTGTGTCCCAGGCCCACCTACCCCACTTGAGAGCGTGCAGGTGTGGGGGAAGGATCCTGCTCATCCTCCTGGATCTTGCAGCATCCCTCCGTACCCAAGCGGGTTTGGCTGCCTGTCCTGGCCAGCCTGCACCAGGGGAAGGTGGCAGTTCCTGTCTCTGTTGAGGATGGCTCAGGGCAAAACTCAGTCAAGCTAGATGGAAGCAGCTTGGGGCTCATCTCGGGTTATGGGCACGGGGAGCTGGATTTTGTGTGTGTGTGTCCCAGCCCCTTATCCCCTGCTCTGGTCTGCCCGCACAGCCCGATTCCTCTGCCTTTGTGTGCTGTGAGGTGGGAGCTGGGGAGCAATTACCCGTGCTGTTCTGCCAGCCATGTGTCCGCGCCTGATAAGAGGCCTCCGGAGACCAAAGATAAGTTTTCTCTTGGTGCTGGGTCTGCATTTCCTCAATCATCTTTCTCTATCTTTTGTTTTGCGTGACGGCAATAACAGTACGTCATTGTCTGTGGGTCAGAACAGGTGCTTCCCAAGCAGAGGCTGCCTTCCTTTGAGTCAGTGGTGTTTGAGTAATTGTGAGCCATCCGTAATTTGCACGGATAATTATGCCTCTTAACAGAGGCTTGCGAGGAGCAACTGGTGAAAACTGAGTTTAATGGCTCTAGGTATGTTTTTAAGAAAAATCTCTAGCAGGATTTTAGAAGAAAATCAGGAGCCAATTAGATTAACCAGGTAAATGGACTGTCAGTTCACTGAGTATATCTTGTGCATCATTCTGCTGGGGCAGCAGTACTGGTTTTCACGGCTTGTTTAAAATCGTAATTGTGAACAGCCAGGCTATTTGTAATTGCACTCTGACAGGGAAGAAATGACAAGGACCTCCACCTTCCTTGCCATCTTTGTACAATCATCAGCCTTTGAGTCATGTGCAAAGCAGTCACCAAAATGTTCCATTTTCTCATTTCGCCCTGTCTATTATAATCATTAGCCATTCATCACTGATGTTATATGTTCTGGCAAGCTCTTCAGATGGTGTCTCGTGCGTGCCTTTCAAACCTAGCCAGGCAAAAACACATCCAGTGACAACATGTGACACACTAACGGGAGCAAACAGCTATTTTTGTGAGGCAGCGTTGTGCTAATTTTCAAGGCATATTGAGAGGATAATAGGGAATGTTGGAATTCGTTATTCTGCGTTCAGTGTAATTACTCTGATTTTACGGAGTTTGGAATGAGAAATAAAGAGAAGTCCTGCCTTTTCCAAGAAATTTATTTATTGCTGTTTGCTTTGTTTCGTACCTTGAAAGCACTTCCTTCTCTATAGGAATCCAGAGATAAATACACCATTCAGCACTGAATAGTTTCATTCGGAGTCAACAGCCTTTTGATAACATTTTCCATCTTACGCAGGGCACCCGAGATATTTTAATCAACTTTCAACTGGATTGGACATGGTTGGATTGGCAGCAGACTGGCTGACATCAGCAGCAAATACTAATATGTAAGTAGCAGATTTTTTTCCATAATAATATTTAATATAATTTAATATTAACTGCTGTAGCTGAATGAAAGAAAGAATACTTTAATGTTAAGCTTGCTGGAAAAATAATTGTCTGCTTTTTACATGGTTGTTAAAGCTATTTACATGAAGAGTTTCAACACTGTCCTGTGGGCTGTCTTCTATAAAATGTCATCATACTAATATGATGTCGATTTTGCTACACCCCCACCCCAAATAATATACAGACAAAAATATGTTAGCATTTTGCATGCATAAATACGTAAAATGAAAGGTGTGATAAGTGAATAGCTGCATTCCTGTGGAGGGGTTGTGTACAATCCATACTCAGAGCAGTTAGAGCCATTGCTTTCTGTAACAAAGAGGTGGAGAATTTAAAGCGTGGGGTTTTGATGACTTTGAGACTAGGAAGCATTTTTGTGCACTTGCACGGCTTCATGCACAGTCTTTTCATCATGAATAGGACTGCTAATGTGTGTGCGTCTAGACAGGAACACAGGGTTTTGCCAGGCGAAGGTCTGGCTCTGCCCAGCAGGTACTGAATACTGGGCAAAGCCTCGAGCATGGAAGAGTTGGGCAAGATTTGTTTCACTGAAATGGGTGGAAATGGAGTCTTGAGCGCTGTCAGCATTTCTCCTTCTAGACATTCGAATTCAAACCAGAATGAAGATTATCAAAAGCGTTGTAAAACAGAACTCTACCCAGTGCAAAATATTGTGGCTATAATGTAATGTAATACTGGAAAAAGATGTGTTAGTATTGTAGATGAAAGCATTAAATATGGACATTACTACATTTCAGGTTCACCTATGAAATTGCTCCAGTGTTTGTACTTTTGGAATATGTCACACTAAGGAAAATGAGAGAGATGGTTGGCTGGCCAGGGGGCTGTGGCGATGGGATATTTTCACCTGGTACATGATATTTCAAGCTTTCTTTGTATTTCAGACTATGCTATATGACATGCCCTGTAGTAAAGAGTAAACATAATTAAATATGCATGTTCGAGAGGGCACTTGCTAGTAACCACCAGTGGTCTCTTTGAGATAAAATATTGCATGTTTATGAATTTCAGGGATGTGATTATGAGGGTCTGTTTGAGCAAATTACACTGCATTATGAGCAGCTGTAATGGCACATGGGAAACATAATCAGAAGAGACATTTGCCTTGCAGTTTTGCTTTGCCCCCACTTTTTACGGATTACATGAAATAGAAAGGCTATTGTATTAATAATGGAGGGAAGAAACACAACAATGTTCTCCATCACCACGGGGGAAACTGGAGCAAAGGAGGAAAGACATAGCATGCCTTTAAGTAATTTTAGTGGGGTCAGTAAGATCTTGCCAACATTACAGTATGCAGTTAGCTTTCCATGTGTGAGATGGCCTGTTGAGCTCATTGGGTGCTTGGGTGGCTAGGTAATCTGAGTGCCTAAAGGCTCAGAAACCTCATTCCTTCAGGGCAAGTGAATAAGGCAAAAAATGAGTGCTATTAACTGTAGAGAAATCATTTGCTCTGACAAATACTACGTTGCTAAGACTTTCTGTTTTTTAATCATTCCACTTAGTCTTTTGATTTGTACTCTTTGTCACCTCCTATCTTACTCTGGAATTTCATTGCTAAAAATTTTGGCCTATCTCACCAAATTGCAAAACATTGTAAGAATTGACATTGGGCATAGCATCTTGGCTTGTCAAAAGAGAACAGACTGGTAGCCGGAGGGGAAGGAGCCCTTCTGGAAAGAAAGTTCATTGACCTAATGGAGAGGGAAAGAGTGTTTGTACTGTCGAGCAAAGGAAAGACCTCACTGATAGCAGCCTAGGATGTTCAGCTCTCCGAGGGCGTGAACAGTAACGTTCATGCTGTGGAGAGGGTCAGGCAAGACTCATCTTCAACTTCTTGCATCCGCATGGGAAGTGGCGCAGGAGTTTTGTCCTGGGCTTTTCCACAGAGGTGGCGAAAAAGATGAGAACAATTTACATTACTTCTTGTTGAGTCCTTATTCAGAAAGCACGGAGAGAAAAAGCTCTGACAACTTTTACGATAGTGATGAGAGGTCCTGACCAAACCTGTGGTGTCCATCACACAGGGCAGCATCTAAATGTGTATCATGAGCCCAAGACCTTAGCCAATGTTTTGGAGAACTGGACAGTGGTTGGTTACTGTCCAGTCCCTGGCCTGACTCAGTAGGGCTGGTCTTCAGTTCCTCACCTTGCAGGCTAGAGCTGCAGTAGCCCCGCTGGGCTGGTCAGGGACCTAAGAGGGGAGGGAAGAGCAGTGGTGGGCAGAGGCTGGGCGCAGGCGGCAGGCGGGGGTAAAAGCCTCAGTGCAAGCACCAGGTCTGCCCAGGTCTGGCAAACTGCTCGAGACAGCGTCAGTCGGGAGTGGTGCGTGCCTCGCAAAGAGCTGCCCTCCCTCCTGGGTCAGCGAGGGGTCCCTGCCTGGCCTGGGGGCCGGGGAGTTGCTGGTGTGTCAGAGGCTGGGGCTCGCTTCATCCAGCTGAAACCTGCGCGGGGCCAGGCTCTGGCAGGTGTGTGCCTGTGCTGGCCGCTTGCGGTGCCGCCCCCTCTCATCCTTCCTTTCTCTGCAGTTTCTGGTTTGTGCAAAGTGCATCTTTCTGATTCACTCTCTTAAGACAGCAATACCCATTGTGCAGGTTCTGCTGTTTTAGGCAATCATCAAAATCATCTCTATGCTGTCTTCTCGTTTCAAACTGTCATGGCTTCAAGCTGAAGTCCTTACTGTTGCGAAGAAAAGGTTCTCGCTCTCTGCATTCTCGGGAATGAAATACACAGTATCAATACCTGCAAAGCCCAAGGGCCTGATTAGGTTCTCCAAATTCTGTAGGTGTGTTTTGTTGCCTGCAATTAACTGTGGGTATAAACACAGCTGCAGATTTAAAGGCAGAATGCGGGCTTATTAATAAGCTTCAGGTGAAATGGCTAGGTGATAAATACCAATAGGAAAGCCTGGTACTGAAGAACCTTAACATTTCAGTCTTGATTCTTTTGACACTGAGCCAATAACTTTGGACAAGATGATAGGCCAAATTTCTTCAACTTGGACACCTTAGTTCAGTCACCTAAATCATCGACAGGCAGCCATTACATGACATCTGCTTTTAGGGACAGGCACCCCAGCATTTCCTCTTAATCTCTCCATTTCTTGGTTTGTCGTTTGTGAAAAGAGGTGTAGAAATATGTTCATACCTCTCAACACAGTTGAAAGGGGAAGACAAAGCCCAGTCTGTGCTGACCCCCATGCCAGCAATGCCCTCCCTCTGTGGCATTTTCCCTTGGGTCCACAGAAGGGCCGGTGAAGTCAGGGAAAGCCCAGAGCAGGGGCAGCCTCACTGCAAGAGCGGAGCCAGGACACTGATTAGAAGTGAAGGGCACAGTTTCTATGGGCTATAGAACAGTGTATATATCTCCAGTGGGATGAAAACAAATCTTATAAAAGTCAAAATGATGTTAAATTTGCTAGCACGTACACCCTGCTAGTGTAACATCATGCAACGTTGTTGCTTGCAGCAGAGCTACTTTGGTCTGCTTCAAGGGTGGATTTTACATTTCTCACTTTGGCTGTCCAAGCGCTGGGTGCCTACCCTGGGCTAGTTACAGCAGCTGCCATATATTCGAGGGAGAGGGGAAGATGGGTTTGCAGGGCATCATCCCACCTACCACAAGCAGCTACCTTAGGGTGAGCTGAACCATCTTCTGGAAGTGCCTGTCTTGTGCTCTTCGCTCCATTTTTAGATGGGTGAAAGTTGGGTTAGTTGAACCCTACCTCAGCTGCACTCTGACCTGTTCGTTTAACCTGTTTGTTTAAAAGCCTAAAACCATGATCAGTATACACCTTTGCTTTATATAAATATATGTGCATAAACATCCATCTGTAATCAATCTGTATATATATATTTAGTATATATACAGGATAAAACTAATGGAGTGTGTGTGTGCGTGAGAGAGTGTGTGTATTTGCGTGTGTACATACGTAAAAGTACTCAAACTTTGCCTCAGGTTCTGCATTATATTCCCATAGTGCTCATGCAGCATTGATGCGTAGCCAAACACTATTCCACTATGGACACAGAGGCTCAGTTTCTAAAAGTCTCAAAAAGGAAAAATGAAGTGCTCGTTTTTAATTTATGCATTGATAACTGAATATGGGAACAGAGTACTGTAGAGCTGTCATCTGATACCAATCCTGAAATGGCGAAAATACCCATCTTGAAATGGGTATTTTAAGTCAATGTATGCCAGTCATTTTAAGTCTAGTGTTAGGGACATGTAACCTTTGCCCCAAGAAAATTATTTGTTAGAATTACCCTTTTTCCTTTCTTTTCCCTCTTCCCACTCCAGTTTTCCAGAAGGTAGCGTCTGTTGGGCTTCACTGTGTGGGTTTCCTCAGAGCTGGGACGTGAAACGCCACCCCAATTTGGGAGGGGGGAGCACAGTTTAGGTTGCATTTGGAAGCCACTTAGGAAGTTGCTTTGTGGTGGCGTCCGCTTGGGAGGTGGAACAGAGTGAGGGTTATTTGTTGATGGCATACAGAAAGATAAGATTGGGGACTAAAAGAGAAATAGTAACAAAAAAGAGGATGGAAGGAAACCCCCCATCATTTTTTGCAGCAGTACTTTTTGCATAAATTGTTACTTGGATGTAGTAGATCCTGTTCTTACGCAATCCAGCTGTGAGGAGCATCAGGAAGAAGAAACTGCCATTAGGCAGAAACATTAACATTAGAGTTAGAAGAACTGTAGCAAGACTTATAGTTTGTTCTGCAATAATATTACAATGCATAGAAAAAGTAACAGTATATTACTGTGGACTCCAGGTGGTGCCATATCTAACATGTATGCTATGTTGATTGCACGTTTCAAGATGTTCCCAGAAGTTAAAGAAAAAGGAATGGCAGCTATTCCCAGACTGGTTGCCTTCACATCAGAACATGTATGTGTTTCTGTTTTTTCCTATCTGGTACATCTGCTTGTATGAATTTATGATGAAGCAAATAGCTGAAAAGGAATTAGTAGCCAACTGTCTTCAGTTCTGTTATTCCTTCACTGTGAATAAAAAAATGGGAGGGGGATGGCTTTTGGATATAAAGAGGGATGAGCTGCACAGTTATCTGCAACTAAAATACAGGGAGAGCAGGTTCTACAAACCACTGCCATCTTTTTGCTCTCACATCTGTATAAATGTCGATGTGGTAAGGACCACATCAAACCATGAGAGCTCATCATCGGGCTTCAGCGCTTTCTGCCAGGAGTGTCTTTTGTTTGGGTCACTAGAGGAACAGAAAATCACTGCAAGTCAAAACATTTGTAGCTGAAACCACTCCTGCTGTTATTTAATAAGAGGGTGATAACATACGGGAATACAGTAGTATGGAAATGCTGTGTGTGTGTGTGCAGCAGAGCAGCTGCGGTATGCAGTGGGGAACTGGGCTTTGCTCTGGGTTTCTGTCTGTGAGCAAAAGCTGCAGCACGCTGGGGTTCATCACAGGCACCGATGAGATCTGGCAGTGCAAGAGGTGAGGGGAGGTGGACACGCGAGAAGTCAGAGTGGTCTTCATGGGAGAAACACAGCTTTTTGCTCTTTGAACCACCATACAGAAGTCATATTTCTGTCTGTATTGGGGGGGGGTGTTTCAGGTTTACGGCCATTTAAACCTGCTTGCAGCTTATAGTGGAGAATGTGTGTGCAGGAGGAAGGGGAAGAGGATGGATTATAGCCATCATGGTCTGTGAGCTCTCTTCAGGCTTCACGGTCCCCTTCTAAATTTCTCTCCAGCTGTGTGGGCTTGGCCAGAAAGGACTTTTTCATGGCTGGTGCTCAGCAAAATGCTGTCCATGTTAGGAGACAACATCTCCTGGCTGCCTTTTTTGACTTATCAGAGAATGTGTTTCCATTCTGTGCAAGTGTGAAGAGCAAAGTGTCCTACAAACTGATCAGAAACATCTGGGAGGAAATCCCACTGAGGATGCTGTTCGTGGCAGTAGGATGAGATGCGATACACAACTGTGGGTTCCACATTGAAAAGTAATTGTCCCCAAAGCAGTCAGAGAGAAGGATATTTTACAAAGGAGTAGCAGCTCTCCAAAGTTGGCTGTACAGCTAGAGATACGTTATTCATATAGAAGTTACAGACCTAAGAAGTCTTGCAAATAAGGTTCAGCATGATTATTTAAAATAACAAATCCTATTAATCATTAGAGAATTTCATTGTATTCGTAGCGATGGAATGTTAAACAATGAACCAAATTGTGCTATCAGTCCAAAATAATGAAATGAGCTTTAATAATTGTGTTTTCATGCCAGGGAAGAAGCTGTTCCCCTAGCAAATTAAACATTCCAAAATCAAATATACTAGCAAATCCATAGAACAGCATCTGAATTCTGTTACATTTTAAAAGTATCTTGAAATGACGATTTTGTTGCTTCTTCAATCAAGGCTTTCTGTAAAGTATGTAATGGCACATCTTCTAGGGAAGTTAAGAAACCATACTAAGTGAACACAGGATCCTCTAACCCTTAATTGCCCAAAGGATGTGGGATCAGGGTTTAACCCTCAAAATAGCAGAGACTGTTACAGGAATTGCAGAGGCCCAGAAGTACAATCCTTTTTTAGATAGGAAATGTCCTGCAGAGCCTGAATAGACACTAAGATACAAGAATGTCATTTGTCTCATTTATCACATCACGATGATCTTCCTTTTAGACTCCCCAGCCTGATTGTGGTTTCTCTCTGCCATGGTTGGATGCTCTTGTAAGACGATGGCCATGGAACAAGCAATCTGTAAATGTGATACTATCATCTCCTCATGCTCTGTATGTGTGGCATGATAGTAAACAAAGCTTAAAGTTACTCTATTTTTTTAGAAACATTGAGATTCTTGTCTCAAAATTTTCAGACAGAAGTAAAGGTTCCAATATCAGCAATTCTCAGACAAGGATGTCAACATCACAGACTGGGCTCCGTTTCTACCAGTCTAGAGCTTCCATTATTATAAACAAATGAAGTCACTTCACCATTGCCGCCAATATTACTGTAATCAGGATCTGGCCTCAGTGTGATGCCGTGGTAGGTTCAGCTGCCAGTGGAGGAGAAGGGAAGGAAGGAGTAATTCACAGCTCCTAAGTAATTCCCTTCCTAATTTAGGAGTGCATCATGTTCCCAAATTAGGAGCCTCACTCTCTGCACAATCAATGAAGAGAGGCACCTCTGGAGGAAACTCAGAGCATCCATATTAGGAACCTAAATATTCCTTAATTTAGATGTTCTAAATCACCCGTGGGAGGGGTTCACCTAATTCTGTGCATTGACCATAACAGATCAGCCTCTTGACATATGCAACCTACATTAGGTGCCTAAAATAGGCTATGTGACTATTCCAGCCGTGCATGTTCCCAGTAAGCAGATCTTCCCCGAGCTGTTCAGTAGGACCGTGACTTATCTCTCACTCTGCTTCTGTTTATTTCTGTTTCGTCAAGGATTATGAAGCACACTATGTCTGCTTAGGTCGGTCTTGTCCTGGGTAGAATTTCACTGAGATGTGCTTGCTCAGGATTTAATTCAATCTTCTGTATTCACCAGTGCATCGTCAGGGGTTCTTTCATCTGCACTGGTGCAGGAGCAAAGTGACATCCTTCAGGGCAGCTGCACGTGACGCAGAAGGCCTTGACTCAGAGGGGTAAAAGTGATGGATGCCAGTTGTAAAAACCTATTTTAGTCTATTGTTTCAAATACAATGACAAATCTAAGACGAAGGCCTCCTCCTGTGTCCCAGTGCATCAGTGTTAGGCTGCTGTGAGTGTTAGCTGAGGACATACCTTTTTCAGTGTGAAGAAAGCAACTGAAAGGAAGAGCTACCTTCTCAGAATATTTTCATTGATCCACTTGTCTACAAGGCAAGTCTTACTGAATTTTAACCCATTCTCTGTTGTGATTTTGATCTGGCCGGCTAGCACTCACTTAGACATCATCCAGCAGCAGCTGGGAATAGCATGGAGCAGGGATCACCTCTGGCAGGCGAAAAGGACAAAGTCATTGTACTCTAAGGAGGATGTGGGTGCAGAGGGGAAAAGTTCAGCTGCAGAGAACTAGTTGGGTTCAGGTTACAAAACAGTCCTTGGCCTTTTTGTTTGACAGTATGGACTCAATGTTTAATTAGGGGCGATACAGACTGAATCCACAGTTCAGGGAATGAGAAAAAGCTGGATGTAATTGGAGAGACATAGAGATTTCTTCATCTCTGCTGTTCTCCCAACATAGCAAGACTGTGCTCATGTAGTCCACATCAGCTTTCCTGATTTCCTATCCCCTCTAGCAGCTGCCGCAAGGAGGAACACCTTGTCAGGTGCGCACTATGGAAATAGCAACACAACTCCTATCTTGGTTTTGGAAGAGAAACCACAGAGTAAGAACTGGCAGTTCACCCAGTTAGAAAGCCAGGAGAGCACAGAGAGGGTGACTCGGCCTCTGGCGTCCCCCCGTTCTGCACTGCTCTCGGGCTGAAACAGCTCCTGCCCAAGGCTTCCCTGGGCATACGGCTCTGGCAGCTGCTGACGGTGAAGGGAGGGTCTGTTGGCAGCCCAGGTGTAAGGTGTCGGCATTGGAGACAGCTGGATGCCCTCAGAGGGACCTTGCTTTCTGGAGAAGCACCAGGAGCATCTATGAGAGGTGGCTTTTCTGCGGTGGTAGGGGAGCACCCTCACAGCCACAGCATGCACAGCATCTGCACATCAGTTGAGTTGGAGGAGGCAGTTTGCAATAAATCACCACTTCAGCTTCTTGCATGGTGATTTCCCTTCGTGGACAAGCCTTATGACTGGCAGGGAATACAGCAAACTGCACCAGTAGCTGTGGGAGAAGAGTGGTTTTGGCAAAGTTTTTGTCTGAACAGTTTCTGAAATCTGAAATAGAGGTTCTTGGCTCTGAGACAGAAGGAAATTAAAAAGTGACGTGTTTCAAAGCAGACAGCTTGACAGACCTCTATTTCACACAGCCTTTGGAAGATTTTGGTGTGGTTTCTGTGCAGGATGAAAAGCTGATCTCTAGTCCCACTACTTCGTGGCACATAGTGTTGCCCTCTAGCCAGGCTACTGAAGAGGCAGCGTCCAGGGCTGGAACCTGCAAGAAGCTGTCCAAGGGGTGACCTGTGTGGTGGGGCTTCCAGGGAATGATGTGAGGAGCCTGGAGATGATGTTTTCCATTTGGTGGCATAAATTATGAAGCTGTAAGTTATACTTCTAAGCACACAAAGTTAGTAGGGAATGTTTTCATTTCCACCTAAGGAAACTAAAAATCAAACTTATGGATTCACACGTTCTTTCTTTGCGTTACCTAATGCACAATAACCAGAGAAGTATTGCTTGCTGGCATTTGAAGCCAGAAGGAAGCAGTGAAAAATTTGGTCTTACTTGAGGAGCAACTGAATTCAAGTAACTCCATTCAAATCAAAGCAAAACCATTTTCCAGAAAAGCAATGCTCTAGGGGAGTCTGTCCTAAAGGAGACATTCAGCATTTGGTTCTAATCCCTCATCTAGTCGGTAGCTTGTGACTTTTACACTGCCACAGGATCCTCCTGAACTCAGTGCAGAGTTTCTTATCCACAGATAATGCTGTAAAACTATCTACACTGGAAAAATACAAGTTGTGAGTCTTGCTGGATTAGGAAAGCAGTATGAAGTTACAGATTTCAAAAATGCAAAAGATGGAAACACTAGTATGTTGTGTAGAAACAATATATTAATTTCTCCCCTGCCATTAATGAAGAACTTTCAAAATTGAATAGCAGTAGCTAAAGGAAACAGTAGCAAATATAAATATCATTACAGTCTATTTAAAAATGTATAGTACACAGTATACTCTTTTTGTAGATAATTGAAGGAAAAGCTATAGCTTACAATGAGAAATTAAAGATAGGATTCATGTCACTTAACTTTAACCACCTGAAGTGTAAACATTTAATTTGTGTTAGTCTATGCACTTTTCATAGCCAATAAAAAGAGAGCGAGATCTGCAGAAAGCAACTCATCCTAGTCTAAAAAGGATGCCAAAGCCTCGGGGATGAAGTGCCTTCTGGAGGCACCTTTTCGTCCCCACTACTTAGGGAGCCCGGACAACAAGCCTAGACCAGACACACATTTTTAGATGATTAAGATAGAAGTAGCCCAGCCTGCACCTCCAGGAATCCCACACTGCCTGAAGCCCAGGGGATGTGGAGGGGAAAGCATGTGTGTCTCCTTTACTGGTGTGTGGGTGATGGGGTGAGGCTGGGGGTCCAGAGCTCCAGGGTGTGGAGCAGGCTGTGGAGCACCGGGGTGCCAGCGACCAAACCTGCAGACCTGGGAGAGGTTTTGGCTGCTGGATGGCTTGGCTTGCTCAGCCTTTGGGAATGCGCTCCTGATGAGCTCCCTCTACGAAGCTTGCGCCACCCTGGATTTATGTGAGCAGGGAGAAACCGCAATCTGAAAAACCAGCCATGGCCTTTGGGGCTCATGGCATTAGGATCGTTCTTCCTGGCAGCTTCAGCCATGCCAGATTATGAGCAATTAATTTAGCAAGCTATAAAAATAGAAGGATCTGTATATTGAAGCTCTGTTTATTTAAGGTAACAATGCCATACTTATCAGCATCATATCATTTTTAATTATCTAATTCTTACTTTTTCCAAAAGACGTACTCATTATTGCACCTGTAATGAATTTACAGGGTGTTTTTACTTTACAAAGCTAACTATGAAGAAATGACTATCAGACAAACAAACTTATTCCTAACAGCATTTGAAATTTTAGACAAAGAGAAGATTCCCCTTTCTCAAAACCACCATTTTTTTCCCTGAGCAATAATATGCTTTTGTCACTAATACTGACTAATGCTCTGTGCCTTCTCCTTCACCATTGAATTTTAACCACATTTCTTTTCAGAGACAAATTGAGGTTCCTCTCTATTGGGGATATATTTGTAGTCTTCCATGCACCCTTTTGCAGTGCCGCACCACATGAAGGGAGGGAGGGAGAAAGCCGCAGTGACAGCCCTCTCCCACCTGCATGTCCTCCTGCCTCTGGCCAGCACGGGACAGTGGTGAAACTGGTCCTGCCAGCTTCTCCTAGCCTGGTTTTTCCTTCAGGACTGGCATTGGTCAGTCTGCCCCTGTCCTCCCTTTTTGACCCTAGTTCTCCCACCAGAAGACTACATGGCTGTGTCATGAAAGATGGTGTTCAAGATCACTTCCTTGCATGGTTGAACAGTCTGTAGCCCCCCCTTTTCCCAAAGGGGTCATAATTAATGTCCTTCTTCCCGCTGGTAGCCCAGCTGAATCTGTCAGTAGTTCTTATTCTGCAGAGGCTTATTTCTGCAAACTTTTCCTTCTCTCTGACCTTTATATTTTTCTATGTTTACCTTTGTATTACACAGGCAACCAAATTTTCAGCACCATCCCAGGAATATTAAAACAAAGTTTAATATGCATCATAATCAGGAAAGTTTTCTTTGCTCTTAAAACTCTTTTTTTCCTCATATTTACTTTCATCCTGTCTCTTTCAGAGCTGCTTGGACAGTTGGAGTCTGATGTTACCCTGAAACACAAAAACACAGCAACAGTCATATATATCTGTGACTGTATACACAGATTGAGCAATTTTGTATTCACAGTTTGTTTAGAAACTGTAATTGCATTTGCCCTTCTGTGCACAGACTTCTGTATTTCTTCCCAGTTTATCCCTGAATGTGTTTCAGTTCCTGACCACTGAATTCCCTTCAGTCTGTAAAGAGCCCTCAGGCTACTGAGCTATCAGCACTACATTAATTTTTTCCCCAATACTCTTTTAGCAGTGCCATGAGACTTCTCAATGAGGCAGCTGAGTTTGGCTTTACTCCAGTGGATGCTTTTGAGCACATGAGCTTAATTTTCTTCCTCAAAGTAAACCATTCAAATCTGGATTTTCTTTTTTAAGGCATTTTGAATAGTTCTCTTTGTTATTAGAAAAACAAATTGCAATAGTAAATTTATCTTAACTGGTATGGAATAGGGAGCAAAATTCATCAATGTAATGTTATTGACTCAAAACCCAGTGAAATATACAGGTGACTCCACTCCTACATCTCTACCAGTATTTATATATTAAGCTACCCAATATGCTGTGCGCGCATGAGTTTGTATAATATGTGAGTAAAGAACAGATTAATTTTTTTAAGTATATGTCATGGTTTAACTCAGCAACCAGCAACTCGGACCCAACAGCCACTCGCCTACCCCTCCCCTTCCTTCCCATTCCCCCCCAGCGGGATGGGGAGGGAAAATGGACAAAAGGTATAACTCGCGGACTGATATAAAGACAGTTTAATAAGGCAACAAAGGAAATACTAATACTACTAATAGTACTAATAATAGTAATGATAATAATGATGATACTGAATATGCAAACCAATCTATATATAATACAGTTTTTCTCACCACCCAATGACCCATTCGCAGCCAGTCCCCTAGCAGCGATCGCGGAACCTGGAAATCACGGCTTTCATGAATTTCGCAAAATTTGCAAAAAAGACCAAACTCCCAGAAAAGTTCAAACTCCCAGCCAAAAGAGGATTTGAATTCCCAGAAACCAGAAGGACAGAGTCCTGCCCCCCTTTATAAGCTGAGCATGGCATCTATGATATGGAATATTTCCACTGGCCAGCCTGGCTGTCTGTCTGGCAGTGCTCCCTCCTAGCTCCTGCACACCTTCTCATTAGCTGAACGTGAGAAACTGGAGAAAAGTCCTTGACTTCTTAGCAACCACTAAAAATGTCAGTGTTATCAACATTCGTCTGGTACTAAATCCAAAACACAGCAGCCACTGGGAAGAAAATTAGCTCTATCCCAGCTGAAGCCGGAAGAGTATGTAAATTCAGTTTGAGCTTCACATAGCATATCAATGAACCGTCACTGTGCTGGCAACATTCTAGCTCTGTTTCAATTTTTGCAAAGTTCAAAGATATCTTCCTAAGCTTGTGCATTTTTTGTGAGCCTCTTGATGCCAGTAGGCTTCTCATGGCCACTTCTCCTCCCTGCTCTCATAAAGGTTCACTGCTGCACCATGGGGCTCAGGGAGACCCACGAGGCTGAGAAGAGACTTGAGTACCTTCACATGCAGAGGTTTGTGGATTGGTCCCAGTCCAAGACTTAATCTACAGTGCATTTGTACTTGGGATAAGTCCACCAATTTTGGTGAAGATAATAAAGCTTGTGGAAATGTGTTTGTTCAAAAATTCAGTTTCATGAAATAAAGAATATGCCGTGAAAAATACCAGTGTGATGCTGAACAGGTCCATGATGTTCACTGTGTAAAATACTTCTTAGCACTTTGTGACTCCAGCTAGAAACACAGCAGAGCAAACTCCGTATCTAATCTGAGCATATCACTAACCTGTGGTTTTAATAGGCTAGACAATAACAATGTGTCAAAATCAAATATCTGCCGGTTTCCAGAGCAGTGGTGCCTGCAGGTGCTGTAGACTTTCCAGTCTCACAGACAGCAGATACCAGAGGGCTTGGTCCATAGGGAAGGGGTAGAAATCTCACCTGATGTCATTCGGCTCTCACTCCAAACCAGCAACACGCATGCTGGATGAATCCTTCCCTGGACGTGCCTGTGTCCCCCCTGACCGCAGAGGAAGCCTACATGATGACTTTAGCCTGATTAGGCTAGCTGCAATGAACCCAGTCTAACTCAGCAAAATGCTGAAGCACCAGCACAGACCCCTTGTTGCTCATCTACGCGCATGGGTGTGCATTTCATTTGATCATCAGCTTGTGCGAAGTCAGTCCGATGCGCATGTTTGCATTTCAAAATGTGCCTAATTCAAGGGCTAGGATGTTTTGTTGTACTTGGGCCTTAAAGACTGATTTTAGTTCTAGACAAGGTGGTCAATGGCCGTTCATTACGCATTGTTGGTGTACTGCAGCCTGCCCAATAGAGGGGAAGCTATACCAACACACTGTCTTAAAAAAAAGTAGTATGAAAAATACCATTCACTTGAAGAAGTATTTTCAAATTGTCCACGTGTCATCAGTGAATCATGGCTCTGATCATGATTCACGGATGAATCTGAACAATCTGAACTTCTTCAAAATGTCTGAACATTTAAAAACTCTATGGGCATCATGAAAACTTGAGGCATTTCAGCCAAAACGGTGAGATACAGGCGTGTGAAAAAAGGAGTTTGGAGTGGAAACTCTTGTGCAACCTTAACCAGAGTAGTCAGGACTGTTAACGATAATTACACCCAAGCGATTTTTAAAACACGCAGGATTTTTTTGCTTACTAAATTGAAGGTGCATTTTGCAGTTCTAACTCTTCTTCCTCTCTTTCATAAAGATGATTTAGAATTGATTTTCGTTTCTCAAAGTGCTTATTATGAAGGGAGCCTGTAAGTATGCAGCAAATTCCCACTGACTTCACAGCCTTTAAGTGAAGCAGACGTGTGTAACCATTGTGTCCATCTCTTCCGCTATAGCTCTCTACTGCGCTCATTACAGTTGAACCCAAATACTTACTTGACAAAGCAACGGTGATTACTTCTCTGCTTTGCGGTCTGTTTCTCTATTCCTGCAGACTATAAGTCTTCCTTTCTTCTTTTAACATCTCAGACACCTAGAAAACCCTGTTAGATTTTTATCTCCATGATCTTTTTTATAGTGTTACAGCCTGAGCTAATGGTACTGTAGTATATGGAAAGAATTTCAACTTTTTTAAGGTTTAATAATCTGTAGTTAAAATTACTTTGGACAACATTGTGATAGTTGTGCTTGAGTTCATAAAAATCAGATTTTAGATGGTGTAATTTGATATAAAACTATTTCATTATCATAATCACTAGGATTTAAATTAGAATTATAAACCAACACTGGCTCAGGAGTTAAGTCGTATGAGCTAGCGAAAATTAGGCTGACTTGCACTCCAGTATGTAACTTCCACTTTTTATTCTGTACATACAGATTAACTAATAGTCTTATTAAGAGCCCGGTTCTGATTTTAAACCGCAGTAGCTCTGTTTGTTAATGGGAGTTATTACTAGCGTTCACTGGCATGAGAACACGATTAGGCTTCCTATTTTAATTTCTCTCAGTATATTATTGGGCCAGAAGTTGTATAGCAGAAGCTCATCACTCTGGAAGCTACGAACTAAATGAATTCTCTCGGGGAAAATTTTTTGTTTCAGTGAATCAAATTCATAGCTGAATCTGTTCAAGCAATAGAAGCTGCAGGTCTGCATCAAGGACAGAATTTGGGTCCATCATCAGCCACAGTTGTGTATTTAATATTCTAGGAGTAAATCCAGATTAGAGTGATTACTGTTTCTCAAATTGACTGTAGTGACCTGATACAAAGCCTCAAATTACAGTGATTGGTTTCCAAAAAGTCTATGAATAAAATTATTGCCTGTGTGGGACTACTAGCTGAAGGGCTTGCAAGGGTGTAGTGTTTTGTATTATACTGGATAAGAAATAATAATAAAAATAATAATAATAAATATATTTTTTCAGAGTCACTTTTCTGT
>Ga0181612_163832_pt1 | contig 17994 bp, 13 predicted proteins | sample HoacroProtozoa21_FD_119630 | JGI IMG/M metagenome (GOLD analysis project Ga0181612, IMG submission 119630) | Hoatzin crop microbial communities from Cojedes, Venezuel. Combined Assembly of Gp0051906, Gp0051904, Gp0051908 | reverse complement strand
ACCCGCGCTTGCAACCTTAGAAGCTGACATAGTGGCATCACCTCCTAACGACACGTCCTTGGCATCTTTAATGGCCTCAACGGTGTTGTAGGTGGGGAGCAGGTTTTGGAACACGGCGAGCACGACAATCACGGCCAAAGCGGCGAAGAAAATATACACGGCACGCTTGGCATTAGCGTCAATCTTCTTGTCCAAAGTCGTGGCGCTGCTGCCATAGATATAATCACGCTGCACGGGGTCGGCAATCTTCCTCTGAAACTCTGGGTCCTTGTCCAAGTCCAAACCGCGCTTATACGACACGCAGCTGGCGGCAAACAAACCGCAAAGGCAAGCGGGAATCGTCACCATCAGCACATGAGGAATAGTAACATCGAAACCGTTGGAATTACTGATAGTTACAAATGCCACGACGGCGGCGGCGATAGGCGAGCAGGTGATACCCACCTGGGCGGCCACGGACGCCACGGCACAAGGACGCTCCGGACGGATGCCTTTCTTAATGGCGATATCCACGATGATAGGCATCAGCGTATATACCACATGACCGGTTCCCACAAGCACCGTGAGAAAGAAGGTACACATAGGGGCGAAAAAGGTGATGCGGTCGGGGTGCTTCCTAAGAAGCCGCTCAGCAATCTGTATCAACCAGTCCATACCGCCCGACGCCTGCATAATGCCGGCACAGGTAACAGCGGCGATAATAATGTAAATTACATCGGTAGGAGGAGAGCCGGGCTTCATTCCAAAACCAAAAACAAGTATCGCTAAACCGATACCGGAAATGGCGCCAAGCGCCAAACTGCCATAGCGGCTGCCAACATAAAGTGCAGCCAGCACAATGAGCAGTTGTACAATCATTGCAACAGTCATAATCTTTACGTTATTTGGTTAATAAAAGTTCTTCAAGTCAAACCCGGCCCAGCCAGGACCACTCCTGCCGGAGAGGCTTTCCTTTAGGACAAACCCGACCCAGTCGGGGCAGCTCTTAACAGAGGGTTTTTACCTTGGTTTCAGCGAGATCAGCTTCGCCTCGTTGTCATCGCTTCTCATCCTCTCAATGATAGCGTCGCCAAGGATGCTCTTAAACTGCGCCAGCCTCATGTCGTCTTTATGTATCACCTCGCTGATGCCTTCGCAGAGGGTATAAAACGACTGCTCTATCACAGAGTTGAAGTCGCCGTGGGTGCCGCTGAAGAATGATATCATCGACGACACAATCTGCTCCGGGTCGCCCGAGAACATCAGGCGGCACTCTTCAAGTTTCTGACTGTGAATCAGTCCGATAAAAGCCTCGTCATCATAGCTCGTGATGTCGAGGATTTTATCCGTCTGCTGGTCGAGAAAGTTGCGTTTCCTATTCATATATCTCTTCTATAGCATCGTCCTCCTCAGAATATTCAGCGGCACAGGGATTGAAGTCGGCAGGCACGTCGAATTTCTGCTCCGGGTCGTAGCCGAGCTCTTTGTCGGCAAACACCTTGATCATATACTCTGCCCATATCGGCAGGGCCATAGTGGCACCCTGACCCATCGACATATTGTCGAAGTGGATGTCGCGGTCCTCACCGCCCACCCAGCAGCCGTTTACCAAGGTTGGAGTGAAGCCCATAAACCACGCGTCGCTGTTGCGGTTGGTGGTTCCCGTCTTGCCGCCCATGGGGCAGTTGAGGTTATACTTGCGGCGGATGCGGCTTCCCGTACCTCCGTCAACCACTCCCTGCAAGAGCACCAGCATCTTGTCGGCGCTCGTGCTGCTGATCACCTCGTTGAGGCGCGGCTGGAACTGTGCCACCACGTTGCCGTCGGAGTCCTCGATACGTGTAACATACATTGGAGCGCTGCGGATGCCGTGGTTGGCGAATGCTGTGTAGGCACTCACCATCTCCTCCACGGTGATGTCGCAAGGACCGAGACACAGGGCCATCGACGGGTGGATGGCGGGGTTGTTGATGCCGAACTTCTTCATCAGCTCCACCAAGGCCGAGGGCGACAGCTTACTCATAAGATAAGCCGAAATCCAGTTGTTCGACTGTGCCAAGCCCCATTTCAGCGTAACCATCTGTCCGTAGCGCGCCCTACTGCCGTTACGCGGTGTCCATGGCTTGCCGGCCACGATATATGTGCGCTGCACGTTGGGGGCCACATCGCAAGGCGAATAGCCGTTTTCCATTGCCAAGGCATAGAGGAAGGGTTTTATCGTGGAGCCCACCTGACGGCGTCCCTCGGTGGCCATGTCATACATAAAATGCACGAAGTCGAGACCGCCGACGTATGCCTTCACGTGTCCGTTCTTGGCGTCCATGCTCATAAAGCCGGCGCGGAGGAATTTCTTGTAATAGATAATGGAGTCGCGGGGAGTCATCGTCGTGTCCTTCTCACCGCGGTATGTAAACACGCTCATACGTGTCTTGGTATTGAAAGCCTTGCGGATTTCCTCGTCCGTGGCCCCGGCCTTCTTCATCGTGCGATAGCGGTCGCACTGACGGATGGACCTCATAATGATATCGTCGGCCTGCTTCTTAGTGATGGCACTCGAATAGGGGGCGTTGGCACGGCCCTTCTTCTCGGCCAAAAACTTGGGCTGCAGGAACTGAGCCACATGTTTAAACACCGCCTGCTCGGCATATTTCTGCATGCGCGAGTCTATCGTGGTATATACTTTCAAACCGTCGGTATAGATATTATACTGCACACCGCGCTTGTTGAAATTCTTATTACACCACCCATACTGCGGGTCGGTCTGCCATTTTATCGAGTCGATGACATACTTGTCTTTCGCCCACGACGGATAGTTGTTGATATCGGGCTTCTCGGCCATCAGATAACGGCGAAGATAGTCTTTGAAATATACGGCGATGCCCTCCTTATGGTCCACCTGCTTGTATCTCACGCCTAAAGGCTCGAGCATCGCGGCATCGGCAGCCGATGAGGAGAGGTAGCCGGCCTTATACATCTGCGTGAGCACCACATTACGGCGTTCCAAAGTGCGGTCGGGATAGCGGATAGGATTGAAAAGCGAGGGGTTCTTACACATACCCACGAGCATCGCGCACTCCGTGAGGCTCAGGTCTTTCGGCTCCTTCTGGAAATACACATTCGCAGCCACCTTGATGCCCACGGCATTGTGGAGGAAGTCGAAATAATTGAGATACATCGTGATAATCTCCTCCTTGGTGAAATTGCGCTCCAGCTTCGTGGCGATGGCCCACTCTATGGGTTTCTGAAGCACACGCTCGAAACTGTTGGCGGCATGCTCGCTATAAAGCTGTTTGGCGAGCTGCTGGGTGATGGTACTGCCACCTCCGGCGCTCTTCTGGCCCAAAATGCCTCTTTTCAAAATGGCACGGCCAAGGGCAAAATAGTCGATGCCGGAATGCTCGTAAAACCTCACGTCCTCCGTGGCCACCAAGGCATTGATAAGGTCCTTGGGCAAATTGGCGTAGTCAACCGACACACGGTTGTCGCGCTCCTGACTCCACGAGCCCATCAGCTTACCGTCGGCGGTATATACCTGCGAGGCATAGCGGTTGATAGGGTCTTGCAATTGGTTCATGGCTGGCATATAACCTATCCAGCCGTTATAGATGGCAATGAACAATAAAGCCAGGAAAGCAATGCCGCCCAAAAGCAATGTCCAAAGCACTCTGATAAACTTTTTTCTCATAACTCGAAATATCTCTTTGACCTCATAAATGAGGAAACATCGTTGTTTTTGCGCGACAAAATTAATAAAAATAATCGTATATTGAAAATGATTAGCGAAAAAAATGAAAAAAAATGCCATTTATAGCCGCTGAATGAGATTTTTTTGCTAATTTTGCAACCAAAAAGTAAGAAATCATCTATCACAAGGCTATGGACAAGGAAAAAGAAAACAAAAGTTTCGTTACCATTGCCACCCTTACTAAAGAGAAAATACTTTATATGATAAGGATGGCGGAAGAGTTTGAAAAGCATCCCAACAGAACGCTGCTGAGAGGAAAAGTCATCGCCACACTCTTCTTCGAACCCTCGACAAGGACAAGGCTGAGCTTTGAGACAGCCGCCAACCGCCTCGGGGCAAGGGTGATAGGCTTCGCCGACCCCAAAATTACCTCCGGCACGAAAGGGGAGACTCTCAAAGACACCATTCTCATGGTGAGCAACTACGCCGATGTCATCGTAATGCGGCATCATATCGAGGGAGCGGCACAATATGCGTCGGAGATAGCGCCAGTGCCCATCGTCAACGCCGGAGACGGAGCACACCAGCACCCCTCGCAGTGCATGCTCGACCTCTACTCCATCTACAAAACACAAGGGACTCTCGAGAACTTGAACATCTATCTCGTGGGAGACCTGAAATACGGAAGAACGGTGCACTCGCTGATCATGGCGATGAGGCACTTCAACCCCACCTTCCACTTCATAGCCCCCAAAGAGCTCGCCATGCCGCAGGAATACAAGCTCTATTGCAAGGAACACGGAATACAATTCCAGGAGCACACGGCATTCAACGATAAAATCATCGCCGACGCCGACATCATCTATATGACGAGGGTGCAAAAGGAGAGGTTCAGCGACCTTATGGAATATGAAAAGGTGAAAAACGTGTACATTCTCAAAAACGCCATGCTACAAGGCGTCAAGGAGAATATGAAAATCCTCCACCCCCTGCCAAGGGTAAACGAAATCGCTATGGACGTGGACGAGAACCCGCACGCATACTATATACAACAGGCACGCAACGGCGTGTTTATGAGAGAGGCAATACTGAGCGATGTGCTCGGATACTCGCTCGACGATATTATCAACGACAAAACAATACTTTCATAATCAATAACTTATGAGCAAGAAAGAAAGACTTGTGGCCGCCATAGAAAACGGCACCGTCATCGACCATATACCATCGGAGAAAACCTTCCAGGTGGTGAGCCTCCTCGGACTCGCGGAAAGCGACAACGTGGTGACGATAGGCAACAACTACAGAAGCAAAAGAATGGGGAAAAAGGGCATCATAAAGGTGGAGAACAAATTCTTCAGCGACGAGGAAATATCAAGACTCTCGGTCGTCGCACCTAATATCGTGCTCAATATCATTAAAGGATACGAGGTGGTGGAGAAAAAACAGGTAATCACACCCGACAAACTCAAAGGCATCGTGAAATGCACCAACCCGAAGTGCGTTACTAACAATGAACCCATGGACACCGTATTCCTCGTAGATAAAAAAGAAGGAGTCCTGGTTTGCCACTACTGCGAAAAAGAACAGGACATCAACAAGGCGCAGCTGCTCTAGCCCCTGCAAGGAGCTGCCACGCAAAACGATTTTGTTTTAATTTTTAAATAAGGTACAGCATGGAAAGAGACCAAGTTATTTTTGATCTTATCGAGAAAGAACATCAGCGTCAGCTGAAAGGTATGGAACTGATTGCGAGCGAGAACTTCGTGAGCGACGAGGTGATGCAAGCCATGGGCTCGTATCTCACCAACAAATACGCCGAGGGTCTGCCAGGCAAACGCTACTACGGCGGATGCCAAGTGGTAGATGAGGTGGAGACTCTCGCTATCGAAAGAGTGAAAAAACTCTTCGGAGCAGAGTTCGCCAACGTGCAGCCACACTCCGGAGCACAGGCAAACGCAGCAGTGCTCCTCACAGTGCTCAACCCGGGCGACACATTCATGGGTCTGAACCTCTCACAGGGAGGACACCTCTCTCACGGCTCGGCAGTAAACACATCGGGCATCCTCTATCACGCCGTGGAATACGGTCTGAAGAAAGAGACAGGAAGAGTGGACTACGACGAAATGGAGAGACTCGCCAAAGAGTGCAAGCCGAAACTCATCATCGGTGGAGGAAGCGCATACAGCCGTGAGTGGGACTACGCCAGAATGAGAGCCATCGCCGACGAGGTGGGAGCACTCCTGATGATCGACATGGCACACCCCGCAGGACTTATCGCCGCAGGACTCCTCGACAACCCGCTGAAATACGCGCACATCGTTACCAGCACCACACACAAGACACTGCGCGGACCGCGCGGAGGTATCATCCTCATGGGTAAAGACTTCGAGAATCCTTGGGGCAAGACGACTCCGAAGGGTCAGATAAAGATGATGAGCCAGTTGCTCAACAGCGCCGTGTTCCCGGGCATCCAGGGCGGACCGCTCGAGCACGTCATCGCTGCTAAGGCCGTGGCATTCCAAGAGGCTCTGCAGCCGGAGTTCAAAGAGTGGGCTAAACAGGTGAAGAAAAACGCTCAAGTGCTCGCCGAGGAACTGATGAAGAGAGGCTTCGACATCGTCAGCGGTGGTACCGACAACCACTCGATGCTCGTTGACCTGAGAAGCAAATACCCGGAGCTCACCGGAAAGGTGGCAGAGACGGCTCTCGTGGCAAGCGACATCACAGTAAACAAGAACATGGTGCCGTTCGACACACGCAGCGCATTCCAGACTTCAGGTCTCCGTCTTGGCACACCGGCAATGACAACCCGCGGTGCTAAAGAAGACGTGATGATCCTTATCGCCGAACTCATCGAGAAGGTGCTCAACGCTCCCGAGGATGAGAAAGTGATTGCCGAAGTAAGGGCTACAGTAAACGAAACAATGGCAAAATACCCGCTCTTCGCTTACTAAATTTTACATTATATCGAATATCGACAGCTGTCGCGAATCTTCGGGGCAGCTGTTGTTATTTTCATCGCTCTCCACAGCCTCCTCATCGGAAAATTCCAATGTCAGCTGGGGCATATAATTTTGAGAAATGGCATAGAAGCCGCGCGACGCCTGCACTATCACCCCACCCTGACGCTTTGACTGATATGCCAAATACGATTGCACCATAGCCTTCAGATGGGGGTAGTCGATAGGCTCAAAAAGGGTCGTGTTGAGATTGTAAAGACGGCGAGCCACCTCCTTTACACGCATCCCATCCTTACCGGCACGGTAAAGAATTTCTATTATCTGCCTCTCATACCCTTGCATACTGCAATAATATAAAAAAAGAGAAATTGGTAAGAAAGAGCTTACCAATCTCTCTGTATTCGTTACTTCCTTAATGATTAAGCCAAAGATACCTTTGTGCCGTCTCCCTGAAGTTTGCCCTCTTTAAGCAACCAGCCGATACCGAGGATAGCATCCTCCTCGCTGATTTTTGCCTTCTTGGCAATCTCTTTAACGCTAAGTGCTGCCTCAGCGGCTGCGAGTGTGTTGTAAACATCACCGGCTTTGAAACCTGCGTTCTCAGCATTAATCACAAGCTCTGCTTTTTCAGCCTTCTTTGCTCTCGGAGCCCTTGTTGCGGGCTTTTTAGCTGCTTTCTCCGCCTTCGGAGCTGCTGCTTTCTTTTCTTTCTTTTCTGCCATAATTTCTATAAAATTATAAATCTATAAAGTTTTCTTTCATTTGCCTTCAACTCAAAAATTGAGTTCTTATACTCAAAAATGAGTCTGTTGTTTTTAATTTTCGGCTGCAAAGTTACATAAAATATTGAAAATGAAAAGCTTTTTATAGAAAAAAAACCTTTTTTGTAGTGATTTTTCACTCATTTTCACTATTTTCTTGATTTAAATCAACTTTAAGATGCAGTTCATCGAGCTGTTTTGCGTCTAATTCCGATGGTGCGTCGAGCATCACATCACGGCCGGAATTGTTCTTCGGGAATGCGATGCAGTCGCGGATGCTGTCCAAACCGGCGAGTATCGACACGAAACGGTCGAGGCCGAAAGCGAGACCGGCATGAGGGGGTGCGCCATACTTGAAAGCGTTGATGAGGAAGCCGAACTGTGCCATGGCACGCTCGGGGGTAAAACCGAGAATCTGGAACATCTTCTCCTGCAATTTGCCCTCGTGGATACGCAGACTGCCGCCGCCCACCTCGACACCGTTGCACACGAAGTCGTAAGCCTTGGCACGCACACGCGCCGGGTCAGTGTCTAAATAAGGGATGTCGTCGGGATTGGGCATCGTAAACGGATGGTGGGTTGACATGAGACGCTGCTCCTCATCGCTCCACTCAAAGAGGGGGAAGTCGATAATCCAGAGGCACTTAAACACGTTCTTGTCGCGCAAGCCGAGGCGGTTGCCCATCTCAAGCCTCAACTCGCAAAGCTGCTTGCGGGTCTTGTTGGCACTCTCGCCGCTCATTATCAATATCAAGTCGCCATTGTTGGCATTCATCTTCTCCTTCAGGCTTGCCAGCACCTCGGGGGCATAGAATTTGTCGATGCTGCTCTTGATGCTGCCATCCTCATTCACCTTTACCCATACGAGACCCTTGGCGCCGATCTGACTGCGCTTCACGAAGTCGGTGAGGCCGTCGAGCTGCTTACGGGTGTAGTTGGCACATCCGGGGGCGCAGATGCCGGCGATAAATTCGGCGGAGTTGAACACGGCGAACTCGCCGGTGCCCTTCAAGGTGTCGTTGAGTTCCACAAACTCCATACCGAAGCGCACATCGGGTTTGTCGCTTCCATAAAGTCGCATCGCGTCGTGCCAGGTCATCTGAGGCAAAGGTTTCGGAAGCTCCACGCCGCGAATCTCACGGAAGAGCACGCGGGCCATCTCCTCAAACACCTCTATCACGTCCTCCTGGTCAACGAAGCTCATCTCGCAGTCTATCTGTGTGAACTCCGGCTGACGGTCGGCACGCAAGTCCTCATCCCTGAAACACTTGGCAATCTGGAAATAACGGTCGAAACCGCTCACCATCAGCAGTTGCTTGAGGGTCTGCGGACTCTGCGGGAGGGCATAGAACTGCCCCGGATTCATACGTGAGGGCACCACGAAGTCGCGGGCTCCCTCAGGGGTGCTGCCGATAAGGATCGGCGTCTCCACCTCGATGAAGTTGCGCGAGTCGAGGAAATTACGGATGATAATCGTCATACGGTGGCGAAGCTCCAAATTCTTCCTCACCGCCGTGCGGCGCAGGTCTAAGTAGCGGTATTTCATACGTATGTCGTCACCGCCGTCGGTATTGTCCTCAATGGTAAACGGAGGTGTGTCGCTCTCGCTGAGCACCCTCAAACTCTCGGCGATAATCTCAATCTCGCCCGTGGGGAGGTTGGGGTTCTTGCTCTGGCGCTCGCTCACCTTGCCGGTAATCTGCAAGCACCATTCACGGCCGGTCTTGTTGATCTGCTCGCACAAAGCGGCATTCTCTGCCTCGTTAAACACTATCTGCGTGATGCCGTAACGGTCGCGCAAGTCGGTAAATGTCATACCGCCCATCTTCCTGTTCCTCTGTACCCAACCGGCCAGAGTAACGGTCTTGCCAGCGTCTGAAAGACGCAGCTCACCACAAGTATTGGTTCTATACATTACTTATTATTTTTTTATTCTTGCTTTCGGACTGCAAAGGTACACATTTTTTCTGACATAGAACACATATGAGCGAAAAAATATCAAAAATCGAATGTTACTCTCGCATTAATCTGCCTTCCGGTAAGATAATTCGGCACGGCATACTGATGATTTGTAACATCTGTAACCCAATAATACGAGTTCACGTTGTTGATGCCCAAGAGGTTCAGGCAGTCGAGCCCGAGCCATATATTTTTGAAAATGGTGTGTCGTTTGCGGTCCTCATTATCGAGAGCGCGGAAGCTCATTCCGATGTCCACCCTCTTATATGCCGGGGCTCTGAAATACTGCGACTCCATACCTTTGTGGGGCGCACCGAAGGGCAGTCCGTCGGCGTAAGCGAGTTTCAGCGACATCTTCCACCTCGTGGTGCCGGGGAAATAGTCGGTGAAGAAGAAATTGATGGCATACCGCTGGTCGGTGGGCAACGGCACCTTCTTGCCGTTGAGGTTCACGCGGGTGTTCATCCAAGAGAAGGTGAGCCAGGAGTCGCTACCCGGCACGAACTCGCCATAGAGTTTCAGGTCAACGCCCATGGCGTGGCCGGAGCACTGGTTCTCTCCGTAATACACCACTTTCACGTTGCTAACGTTATAAGGGATGATATTCGACAGTGCCTTATAATATGCCTCCGCGGTGAAGCGGAAGGGGCGGTCCATCATACGGAAACGGTAGTCCATGGCCCCCACGAAATGTATCGACCTCTGACTCTTGATATTCTCGTTGAGCGTAGCCACAGTAACACCGCTGCTGAGCGTCGTCGTGTCTTTAAGCTCCTTGAAGAACGGGGCCTGATAATACAGACCTGTGGCGATGCGGAAGGTGAGGTTTTGGTTGAAAGCCGGGATGATGGCAAGCGATACCCTCGGCGATGCCAACAGCTCTTTGTTGAAAGTCCAGTAAGAGAGCCTCAAACCGTAATTCAGCGTGAAGAAGGTTCCGCCGGCCGACTTCATCTTCCACGTGTCCTGTGCGAAAAACTCCGTGCGCTTGGAGTCTAAGGTCAAATCGTTGGAGAGGAAATAAATCATCTTCAGGTCGGTGCCGGTATGGGGCATCACGAAACCCGAGGAGTCGCGCATCTCGTATTCACGGCTCTGTTGCGACACGTGCTCTATCTTATAGGTGAGGCCGGTGAGCAGGTGGTGGGCCTTCCAAGTGTGCTCAAAGAGGAGTTTCATACTGAACACGCTGGCTTTCAGGTAATTACGGGCGTGGTCCATATATGTTCCGATGCCGAGGTTCTCCTGGGTCTCCGTCTGTGTGAGCCAGTACTGGCCCTGTATGTCGTAGGTCTCTTTCTCCTTGGTCGAGAAATAGCTGCCGATGAGCGATAGTTTCGTGGAGTCGCCGAAGTTATGGGTGATCTTCGCCGTTCCGGAATAGGTGCGGAACACGTCCTTCTCCTGTCCGTCGAAATACACCTTGAAGTTCTTCACGTTCTCCAAGGTTCCGAAGGAGGTCTCACGGCTCTCGGGCGTGAATTTGTAATGGTTGTCGTTGATATTGCCGAGCAGGTCGATAGTCCACCGCTTGCTCGGGCGATAGCTCAAATATGTCTGATAGTCCAAGAATGTCGGCTGATACTCGCCCTTGGTCTCAAGGGAGTTCAAGAGGTATTTCGTGGTTTTGTATCTCACGCCGTTGAGCCAAGCCACCTTCTTGTTTGCCAAACCCAAATAGGCGCTTCCGCCGAGGAGCGAGAGCGACACCGAGGCCTCTGTCTTCTCCGGACGCTTGTAGGTGATGTCCAAGGCCGATGACATCTTGTCGCCGTATTTCGCCTCGTAACCGCCGGTGGAGAAGCCGATTTTCTCTACCATGTCGGGATTGATAACCGACAGACCCTCCTGCTCGCCGCTCCTGACGAGGAAGGGCTTGTAAATCTCCACATCGTTGATATACACGGAGTTCTCGTCGAAAGAGCCGCCGCGCACGTTGTATTGCGACGACAATTCGCTGTGGGTGCTCACGCCGGCCTGCATCTGTATCATGTCCTCCACGGCATTGCCAGTGGCGGAGGGCTGCTGCTTCATATTCTTCGCGTCCAATTGCTCCGTCTGGGAGGTCTGCCTGCGCCGTTCCGTCACCACCACCTCGCCAAGGGAGGTCATGGAATTCAAACGCACCTGAATCTCCACCTTGCCCTTGGGACGCTTAAACACCCGCCGCACGGTTTGGAAACCCACCATAGAAAACCTCACCACAACGCTGTCTTCGCTGTGGAGCTTCACCTCAAAACGGCCTTTCAAATCGCTCATCACCATCTTGCCCTGGGCCTTGCAATACACGGTGGCAAGCTCCACAGGGGCGCCGTTCTCATCCACGATGGTGCCCTTGAGAGTAAAAGATGCTGACCTGCCGACAACCGTTATCAGCAGGAGCAGGAATGATATGATTATTCTGTTCATCAATATTATAAACGCAAACCGTTGTCTTTTATTGCATCGAAGAGTAATGACTGCTGACGACGGAACTCGGAAACAGTGATGGCGGTGGCGATGGCGACATTCAAAGAGTCGGGGGCGCCGCAGGGCCTCTCTTCGGATTTCGAGGACGAGGCCGACGACGGAACGGCGAAACGGGGGATGCTGATGCGACGGCTCACAAACGAGCCGGCCTCGTCGCTGATGCCACGGCCCTCATTGCCCATCACGATAATACCGCTGCCCGACAACTGCGACCCATAGATATTCTCGCCATCGAGAAATGTGCCATACACGGGAATCTTCTGCGCTGAAGCCGCTGCGAGAAGCTCCGGCAAGGTGGTACGGATAATGCTCACACGGGCCAAACTGCCCATCGTGGCCTGCACTACCTTAGGGGAATAATGGTCGGCGGTGTCGAAAGAACTGTAGATGCGGCGGATGCCAAACCAGTCGGCGATACGGATAATAGTGCCCATATTGCCAGGGTCCTGAACACCGTCGAGGGCGAGGCTCAAGGCATCTGGCACTAAAAGGGAAGCAATCTTTAAGCCCCCCTCCGCTGTCGAAGCCTTAGAATTTGGCTCTTTCCCGGCATCGGCAGCCTCATCAAGCAAAGCCTCAGGCTCTGCAGGCATACGAAACACTGCCAGCACCTTTTGCGGATGCTGCAAAAAGCTCACCTTGCGAAGCTCGTCATCGCTTACTGAAATAATCTCAACAGGAGTCTGCTTGCTTTCGGCTTTCCCGGCAGCGGCTTGCTTGTCTTTTTCAGCTTCCCGTCTTTCGGCTAAGGCTCTCCTCTCCCACTCCGCGGCGCAGTCGTCGGTTGCGACTATGCACACTGGTTCGAAAGTTTCCATCAAGTCGCTGACGACCTTGGGGCCCTCGCCCACAAACAGCCGCCGCTCCTCACGGGCCTTCCGCTTCTCCAATTGTTGTATCTCTCGTATCTTATTCTTTGAAATCATACTGCAAAGTTACTCAATTTTTAACTAAATTATATCCCATAACGATAAAAAAATGGCATTTATTTTGAAAAACGGCAGAAAATGATTACTTTTGCACCTGTGTTTCACAAAAACCAACATAAAAGCGCATTCACAGCAGCTTGGCAGCACCTGCTAAGCATAGGGATATTGCTCGCAATATTCCTACTCGCTTCTTGCTCCGCCGAAAAGTTCATTGCCGAGAAAGAATACCTTCTCGACAAAGTGGAGATAAAAACCGACAACAAGGACATCGACCTGGCCTTGCTCAGGCAATACATCCGGCAAAACGACAACTCCAAATGGTTCTCGCTCTTCAAAATCCCCATGGCCACATACTCCCTCTCGGGAAAAGACTCCACAAAATGGATTAACCGCACATTGAGAAACATCGGAGAAAAACCCGTCGTCTTCGACACCACACTCGCCAAACTCAGCGTCAGAGACCTCACCGTGGCAATGCAGAGAATGGGATATATGAAGGCGAAGGTGAACTTCGACACCAAGGTGAAAGGCAAAAAACTTAAAGCCATCTACACCCTCTTCCCCGGCGAGCCGTATCACATCGGGAAAATGACGTATATCATCGAAGACAGCACCATCGCCACAATACCAGGAATCACAGGGGAACAGGCGACACTGAAAACCGGAACGCCTTTCAATACCAGCACCCTCGATGCCGAGAGGACACGCATCACAGACCTCCTCAGCACTATGGGATACATGAGGTTCAACAAACATTTCTTAGTATATGAGGCCGACAGCGCAAACGGCAACAACACCGTGGACCTGACCCTAAGGCTGCTGAAATACAGGGAAAAAAGCAGCGAGCCGGAAACAAACCACCCCAAATACAGAATCGGAGACATCACATTCCTCAGCGACACAGGAAAAATCGTGCCCATAAGGAAAAAATTCTTAGACGAAATGACAATGCTCAACACCGGAGAACTCTATGACAGCAGAAAACTCCAGCGCACATACAGCAACTTCGGAAGAATGGGCATCGTGAGATACACCAACATAAAACTCAACGAAAGGCAGGGACAGCTCACCGACGACGGATGCAGAATCCTCGACGGAACAATACAATTAGGAACAAAACCCGTGAACACCATAAGTTTCCAGCCCGAAGGAACGAACACCGCCGGAGACCTCGGAGCGGCAGTGATGCTCACATACGAAAACAGAAACCTCTTCCATGGCTCGGAACTCCTGAAACTCGAGGCCAGGGCAGCTTACGAGGCTATAACAGGACTAAAAGGATACGACGACAGCAACTACCTCGAATTCGGTTTCGGAGCAAGCCTCCAATTCCCAAGATTCCTCCTCCCCTTCATAAAGTCAAACTACAGAAAAAGGGTGAACGCATCGTCGGAGGTGGCTCTGAGATGGGATATGCAAAACAGGCCGGAATTCCACCGCAGAGTGCTCACCGCAGCCTGGAGATACAAATGGACAGACAGGAAAGTGAAATCGACGTTCCAGTTCGACCTCATCGACATCAACTACATCAAAATGCCCTGGATCTCAGAGACTTTCAGAACGGAATATCTCGACAACACTACAAGCAGCAACTCCATCCTGAGGTTCAACTACCAAGACCTCTTCATCACGAAAATAGGATTCCGATGGCATTACAACGGAGAGACGACAGTGGTGCGAACAAATGTGGAGACATCAGGCAACATTCTCAACGCGGCGTCGGCAATAGTGAAAGCACCACAAAACGACCGCGGAGAATACACCTTATTTAATATAGCGTTCGCACAATACGTGAAAGGCGATATCAGCTACACAAAACTCCTCCACTTCGACCAGCGCAACACCCTCGCACTCCACGCCGCCTTCGGCATCGCATACCCATACGGCAACAGCAACACGCTGCCCTTCGAAAAGAGATATTTCTCCGGAGGAGCCAACTCCTTGAGAGGATGGAGCGTGAGAAGCGTAGGACCCGGAAGCTATAAAAGCAAAGACGGGGCAATAGACTTCATCAACCAGACGGGAGACATGAAAATTGACCTCAACGCGGAATTGAGAACAAAACTATTCTGGAAAATCGCAGGAGCAGTGTTTATCGACGCCGGCAACATCTGGACACTGCGGAAATACGACGAGCAAGAGGGAGGACAATTCAAATTCTCTACCTTCCTAAAACAAATAGCGGCATCTTACGGATTAGGAATAAGACTCGACTTCAGCTATTTCATAATAAGGTTCGACATGGGTATGAAAGCCATAAACCCGGCATACGAGACAACGAAAGAACACTGGCCCATAGTGCACCCGAAACTAAGCAGAGACTTCGCGTTCCACTTCGCCGTAGGAATGCCATTCTAAAAAGTTGTGTTAAATAAATGTTAAACATATTTAATTGCACAAATATTCGGATTCTTTTTACTACCTTTGCATTCCGAAAGAAAACAACGAAAAAATGCTCAGATTTATATCATTCGGAAGCGGAAGCAGCGGTAACAGCTATTACCTCTTTACCGAGAAAGACGGACTGCTCATCGATGCCGGAGTTGGAATAAGATCACTAAAGAAATATTTTAGGGAATACGGATTCAGAACCGACAACTTGAGCGGAATACTTATTACCCACGACCATGCAGACCACGTGAAAGCAGTGGGGAAATTCAGTGCAGAATACGGTATCAACGTGTACGCCACAGAGGAGGTACACAAAGGGATTGTGCGCAACTACTGCGTAACGAAAAAAATTCCGGATAACCAAAGGCTGCAAATAAAGAAAGGAAGCACATTCAAACTCGGAAGCTTTGAGATAACGCCCTTCAACGTGCCGCACGACAGCAACGACAACGTGGGATACTGCATTCAGTGCCAAGGAATTACATTCTGCCTGATGACAGACGTGGGACACGTTACCGACGAGATGAAGAAATACATCACTAAAGCGCAATACCTCGTCATCGAAGCTAACCACGACGAGGAAATGCTGATGAAAGGCAACTACCCCGACTTCCTGAAAGAAAGAATACTCGGAGAAAACGGACACCTGTCTAACAAAAACTGCGCCGTGGCAATTGCCGAAAACGCATCGCCAAAACTAAAACACGTATGGCTATGCCACCTCAGCGAGGAAAACAACCACCCGGAACTGGCAAGGAAAACGGTGGAGCAGGTGCTAAGAGGATACGGGATAGTGCCAGGGGTTGACTTCCAACTCACCATCCTCAAAAGAAAACAACCCACCGGGGTCGAAGACTTAGTATAAAAGAAAAAAAGCCCTCCGCAGGAGCTGCCCCGACTGGGTCGGGTTATTCAAAAAAAACTCTCTGTTAAGAGCTGCCCCGACTGGGTCGGGGTTGTCCTAAAGCCTTAATATAAAAAAGAGTGCGGCGTGCCGCACTCTTTTTTGTTACTTCTTCTTTATGACTTTAACTTTAAGTTTCGGAATCTTTATCTTCTGCCCCTCTTGAAGGGTTTGGTTCTCCGCCATGCCGTTAAATACGGCAATATAGCAATCCATGTCGGGTCCTAAGGTGCGTTTGGCAATCTTCTGAAGATTGTCGCCCGCACGCGCGGTAACAACATAATCATCACCAACGATGCGGTAAGCTCCTGTGCGCACACGGGGGTTCGTGTTATACTTGTCGCTGTTCACAGCAGCCGGCTCGGTAGTCGGTTGCGACTGAACCTTAGGCTGTGCCACCGGTGCGGCGGGCTTGTCTTTCGGTGCTGCTGCGGCTCCACCTGTCGCTGGTTTTGCTGCCGAAGCGGCAGGCTGGTCGATACCGTCGGCGGCTGCCTGTGCCTTTGCGGCTTTCTTGGCTGCTGCCGCTGCCGCTGCCTCCTTAAGCTCCTCCTCATCGATATTCGCATCGGTGTCGGAAATGCGGTCGCGCACTTCATCGGGCTTCACCGACGGGGCATCGGGACTGGCAAGACGGCGGTGCTTGCCGGCGGCAGCCTCTGCCTTCTCATCCTCGGCAATCTGCTCCACAGCCTGCTCGGCAGTTACGCCACCACCGAAGCCAAGCACGTCTTTCATTCCGAAATAATATCCCAAGGCGAAAATGGCAATTGCCGCCAATGCCGGAATGAGCCAACGGAGCCAACCACGGCTGTCATCTTTATAAGTCTCGCCGTAGTCCTTGTCCTCATCATAAATATCTGTGCCTGCCACGGGCTCCTCCGTCTCCGGCTCGCCTCTGATTACACGGGCTTGCGGAGCCGGCTGCTCCTGAGTATTCTGTTCCTGAGCTTGCTGATATTCCTCCCGGGCCTGCTGCTGTCGCTCCTGAGCTTGCTGATATTGCTCCTGGGCATGCTGCTGCTCCCGGGCCTGCTGCTGCTCCCAGGCGTGCTGCTGCTCCCGGGCGTGCTGCTGCTGCTCCTGAACATATTGCTGCTGCCCCTGAATGAATGCCTGCTCGGAAGTTTGGGGAGCCGGCTCTTCGGTAAATAACGGGGCCTCATTTTCGGGCTTAACAGTATATTTGTGTAAATCGTCTTCCTGATCTGTGGGGAACAGTGGAGAATTGTCATCCACGACCTCACCCTCGGGCACATCGGCGAAGATGTCGGTGCTGGCATCGCTAAACACGTCGTCTGCGAAAGAATCGGCATCCACAACCTCTACTTTCTGGGTTTCGGCTGCCACTGCGGCATCGTCCTTGAAGATATCATCAAAAACGTCATCTGCAAAATTGCTTGTAGCTTTAGCACCAGCGGCAACGGCAGCGGCTCCTGCGGCGGCAGCAGCGGTAGCTGCGGCTGTCGAAGACGGGTGACTTTCCGGACGAACCGTAGGCTGGGCTGAAGACGGATGACTTTCCGGGCGAACCGTGGGCTGTGCCGAAGACGGATGACTTTCCGGACGAACCGTAGGCTGTGCTGAAGACGGATGACTTTCCGGGCGAACCGTAGGTTGAGCCGGTGTTGCTGTATGCTGACCTGCCGGACGAACCGTGGGCTGAGCGGGATTCTGACCTGCCGGGCGAACCGTGCGTTGTGTCGGAGCATAGCCTTGCGACGACTGTCCCTGTATCGGCTGTTCGTAACCCTGTCCCGGTCTTACGGTTTGCCCTTGCGATGCCGGACGAACCGTAGGCTGAGCTGAAGACGGATGACTTTCCGGACGAACCGTAGGCTGAGCGGGATTCTGACCCGTCGGGCGAACCGTAGGCTGAGCGGGATTCTGACCTGCCGGGCGAACCGTGCGTTGTGTCGGAGCATAGCCTTGCGATGACTGTCCCTGTATCGGTTGT
>Ga0181612_170315_pt1 | contig 17995 bp, 12 predicted proteins | sample HoacroProtozoa21_FD_119630 | JGI IMG/M metagenome (GOLD analysis project Ga0181612, IMG submission 119630) | Hoatzin crop microbial communities from Cojedes, Venezuel. Combined Assembly of Gp0051906, Gp0051904, Gp0051908 | reverse complement strand
TTTAGAAAAAAAAAATTAATAGAGCCATGTGCTACTTTCCTTTGAATATTTTCAATGAATAATTTCTAAATTTCAGGTGTGTTTGCTTGTTTATTCTCATCCTTTGATTGTTGAGCAAGCTTTAAAGGTTTCCACAATCAATCACACACAAGTCCCAGAGTTTGCCCCCTACTCAGAGATGTACATGGAGAAACTCTTTGAGAAGGCATGACAAAACCTTTGAGTAAAGGACAGATCTCCGACAGTGCTCTGATGTTTATAAAATGTAAAATACCACAGGAAGTGAAAAAATTTAAAAAAACCCAAAAGAACACAACATAGCAAGGTGAAATTGCCAGCACATAATAGGGCTTTAAATCGGGAGTTGAATGAGAAGTCATTAGCTTTGATTCAGGTCTGGCTTCAGTTATAGTTACTTTGTTGGGTTTAGTACTGCCTCAGACAAACAAAAAAATGCTCCTAAGAAACTTGAGATCTAAATCAAATTAGTTTTTAATTTCAGTAGTGTACAGTTTTCACTTGTATTCCAAATGAAAGCTGTTGCTATTTTCACTGTTTTATTCCTACGTTTTACTTTTCTATGAGTTTTCCATATGGTTTTGTTTTGCCAAACATACTGTTGTTGACAAACAGCCTGTTTAAATGCACTAAACTGTCACCTCTTGATATTGCTCCATTACACAAGGGCTCTGCAGGCCAGAAGGCATTTTCAAATTCTGTTCATGAAAATGCCAACAATTTTACTCGGTGGAACCTGACCAGAAATTTTTATGATTTTTCTAATAGTATCATATTCTACTCTTTTTTCCGGAGAGAAAATTTGCCTGCTAGTAAGTAAAAAATTGGCCCTGCAGTTCATAAGCTGGTCTTCCAAGAACAGGGAGGTCTGACTTTGTTTCAAACGCTCCTTTATATGAATTCTGCTTTGCTCTTCTCTGAAACCAGGACCTGACATCCAGCCTCCAGATACATGCATTTAAATGCATATTTGCATGAAAAATATATTATTTCAAGCTTATATCTCTGTTTTATTTTTTCTTGCTGCTCCAGGGATTCAGTAAAAAGCAAAGAAAGCCTTGATGTTCCCAGTTAACATGTGACTAAGGCACGGTAAAATTCAGAGTTAAGTTGCTGTGGTTAGAAAATAACATGTTGTTGCTTTGTTAGCGTCGTGGTTTAACCCAGCAGCTGGCAACTAGGAGCTGACAGACGTTCGCTCACCCATCCCCTACCCGCAGTGGGATGGGGAGGAGAAATGGAAAAAAGAGAGAAACTCATGGGTTGAGATAAAAACAGTTTAATAAAGCAACAAAGGAAATACTAATACTAATAATGCTACTACTACTAATAACAATGATAATAACAAATATGCAAAACAAACTATATACAAAACTATTTTTCTCACCACCTGATGAGCAATTTGCAGTCACTCCATGAGCAGCAATCGTGGAACTCCACGTCACAAATTTTGCGAATTTTGCAAAACTTCTGAAAAAGACCCAACTCTTGGAAAAAAGGTTCAGACTCCCAGAGAAGAGAGGATTTGAGCTCCAAGACAAGAGCAGAGCCCATTGCTTCCTGCCCCCCAGGCCAACCCTTATTCATAATCCGAGGATGATGTCCATGCTACGGAATATTTCCATTGGCCAGCCTGGGCTGGCTGCCTGGCTGTGCTCCCTCCCAGCTCCTGCACACCGGCTCATTAGCTGACCAAGAGAAACTGGAAAAAAGTCCTTGATTTCATAGCAACAACTGGAAACACCAGTGTTACCAACGTTCTTCTGGTACTAAATCCAAAACAGAGCAGTTGCTGAGAGGAAAATTAACTCTGTCCCAGCTGTAGGTTTCGATGCCTTTGAACCATTTCCGGTAATGCTGTTCCCTGAATGTCTCAGGCAGATTTCAGAGTTGAAGGTGACAGTATTCCAGGAGAAAATCTTGACCCATCATTTATGTGCTGTGAATTGGTTTCCTTCCAGTAGGAGAATCAGCAGGATGGTGTTCATTTTTGTAACGCATTCCAGTATGCATTCATTTATAATTTTTCACAGAAATAAATGCTTCAAAATTATGTTAGGGAATATAGTATCACTGTTTGGTACTATTATATATCAAAGACTTCAGGGTATCTTTACAAGCAGTACTTCAAGCTTCCACACACAGGCTCTGGCTATATACAAAACCCAGCTTCTTCATCTTCTAAAATGAAATCATCCTGATATTTGTTCATATCTTGTTTTTGAGAACTTTTCCTGGAGTAAATTCTGTTTCCCCCTCTTCCAAACATGACTGCTTCTTCCACTTCTCAGTACTCAGCTTTAACTTCATGATTTGCACTGTGATTATCTGTTTTAATACTCTGTAGGATAAAATGCACACTTTATCATGTGTATCTCTGTATACAGGTTTGGATGGAATTCTATATACCAGAGCTTTAAGATTCTTTGTTTTCAAATGTTCAGACATACTTCTTTCCTTGGGGTTTTTTTTCATAGTGATATCTAAGACTCAACTTCTCCTACACTGATATATTTTAAGGTAATCCCTAAAACGAACAAGGCAGACTATTTAGTTGCTGCAAATTTAGACTTTCTTTGATCAACTTTAGTCTTTGAATTGTAAATGTAAAAACAGTACTATACACTGCCTGCATTTGGCATTTGGGTTTAGATGCTACAGTGAAACTTTTTGCTCACAACTCCAAAAGTCTAGTTCTTTCTTGCTATTGGGAAGGAAATATAGACTAGTAAGACTTCCTAAGCAGTGTGTTTTTGAAGTCTATAGTGACTTTTACAACTGACACTTCAACCAAGAGTAGTTTGATAACTGTTTTGCATCAGGAGATGCCAGCTTGTTATGATCCCAGCAAAAAAAAAGGGCACTCAGACTCTGTAAGGTTTTATTTTAAATCCTTTTTATTAGAGCTAATGCTATGAAGAAAGAAAGGACAGAATAAAAAATCCTAGGTCCCTTCAGATGCTGGGAACCCTGATCAAAATTACAGAACAGAGGAACTTGGTCCAGTGGCTCTGTTTTCTGGAAAAGCAGGTATAAGCATTTCCAAAAATAATGCTGTTATTTCATACTTATTTCCTTTTCGTCCCTTACTGTCTGGCTCTAGGATTACAGAAGGAGCTGATTAATCCTTTGTACTAAAATTGAAATTCATTTTTGTCACTGTTCAGTTTGGAGTCTCTGATGGTCCTTGAAATCCTTCTGGACATTCTTGGCAGTAGGTTTCTGAAATCTTGATGGTCTATAGATAAAACTGAAATAAGATATATGGGGAGAAGTGATATGTTGTATAAGACAATCATATATTTGTTAATTATTTCAATGTTGAGTATTTTACTGAATTATTTAATGTAGTAGTTGAGGGGATATTTCAGCTACTAGGGGTATTCGCAGTTGCCAGCAAAAAAATTTCTATGTTCTCTTTATTATCATCATAGCGTTAAAAGTTGCTTCATTTTGGCTATGAAGAATTCTCTGAGATAAAGTTAGCAGAAAAAATCCCCACATATTAAAGGCTGGTCCAGTTGTTTCTCACAACAGGCAAAAGCGTGTCTAGTGAATGGTATTCCCTTTCTTGAAAACTTTTGCCTTGCCAATGTTCTTTATTTCTTGAGAAAATAATTAACTTCTGCAACATTCTCTGAAAACTGAATATCTTATTGGAATAAGTTCTTCAGTCGGGGCACAAATGCTCCTCAGGTTTTTTGTCAATAAAAAATTGGCTACCGAGAATGTATTGGAAGAAAAGATGCTACATCTGTGATAAAATAACCTGTTTTTGGCAGAGGTGGGTACAAGGCAAGAACAGATTCTCTGTAACAGAGGCACTCATCTCTGAAAATCAGTAGTTCATGCTGGTATAGTTACAACTACGTTCTGGTGGGCTGAACCCCTTCCAAGGTAACATTCCTACTGCACTATAGGGTCTTGCATCTGTAAGGATGCATAGGTACTAGGGAAGTCGTTCTAACACGAGGAAAGTAAGAGCTCAGGATTGCCACTTTCCTTAATGATAGTTGCAGTTTGGATGCTTTGGGCTGGTAATCCATCCTTTCACTACCAATTTTCAAGGTCCAGAAGAGATTAGGTGTCACCTACTCTAACTGCCACTTCACTTCTTTTCCTTCATCTTTTTTTTTCTTTTTGAGCTTACTGCTTGTAAACAAAGTTCTTCCTTTAACATTCGATATCTTTTATCATTTGCCTCTAGTGTGAAATCTGCAGAGATGTCAGTTCTTTCACGCTCCATGCCGTTCTGGTACAAGTTTCTTAGAACTTTCTTTAATTCAATCTTTTTTCTCATTTTCTATATTCTATGTTAAAAGGATTTATCAATTCTAGTTTCGAGTAGAAGAATTCAACCCTTACAATTTTTAGTTCAATATTTCTATACTGTTCTTCTTCATCTCTTCATGGTTCAACTCCAAATAACTTCAAAAATGCCTCCTTGGACTTTGTTAGAGACAATGTAGTAACTCTCAGTCACTTGAACTAATAATATCCATTCGTGACACGGGCAATTGTGTCTCTAAAGCTGAGGTTTCCTGAGTGGAGAAGCTAGGAGAATATCACGATTTTCTTACTGCTACAGAGAGCCAGCTGGAACAACACAATCCTCCTTTAGCCTGTTAACTGTGAGTGACCCCTGAACTCCATACTTTCAACATTTATCTAAACTCTTGAGAGAGTTTCTGAACTAATGAAGCCAAGAGGAAAAATCAAGGCTATTTCAGCCTGGATATCTGCTTTAAAACCCAAAATGAACACTGTTGTCTCATTGTGGTCTTGGGGAGCAACACTATTAGACCAGCTTCCAGCTGGGGCACCAGTGTCCTCTTCCTGAATATCTCACCCCAGCTGCTTTGGTGTGGGAGCAGACAGTGACCACAGCTCCAAGCTGTGTGGGAGCATGCTTAACCAAGAACTGATTGGCTTGAGCGCTGATCTCTCAAAGATGGCATTTATTTCTTATTGTTACAGTTGCGCGTATACTACACACTGCCTTCACCGCTACTCTGAAAATGTGCAGAGCATTTGTTGTTAAGTTTCAGAGTTTGGCTCTTCAGAAGTCTGCTCCATAGTATAGTACTACAGGTGTTTGGTTTTTTTCAATGGAGGAGTAAAAAGGGAAGGAGTAGGCATTCTGTGTCGGGTGATGGTGGGGGTCAAAGGGGTCCAGAAGAGCCCTGACACTGTACGGCAAAATGGTCAGCCACTCAAAGCAGAAATTGTATGCTTATTTCCAGACCATCCAACTGCAAGCAGCCCACCTGACTCAAAACCATCCTCCGACACCTCTGAAGAGGCACTAGGTAGGTAATCCTCTGTCATTCAGAAGACAGTTTCCAGAAGCCTGTTAGATTGCATTTTAAAGGGGAGAGTATAGATTTTGTTCAGAAAACAAACAAATAAAAAGTCTGACATCTCAGGAATAAACCACCTCATCATGTGCACTCATAGGATGAGCTCTCAAGGCTAGAGATGTTTCACATTCTCTTCTTTAAAACTACTGCTTGGTTAGCACTGCATTACTGTTTCAGAGGGAAGAAGCACTGGTTGACTCCTCTCATGCTAGTACCGGGGCGCCCGTGGCTAGGTGAACGGGCATGAATGTAACAGTGCCTTCGGTATCACAGCGTTGTACTGAGCATGATGGGTCAACGTGCGCATACTGCTTTTCAAGCACCCCTCCATTCTTAGCATTTTAACTAAGTGCAATTCCTTTTTTCTGATTAGGAGCTGTTGAATAACCAAAAAACTATATCACACAGTCACCATCTCCCTGAATCTCCTTTTCCAGGTCTCATTGTCTGTTCCTGCCAGTACCCTGCCTGGCAATGGAGAGAAACATTCTCTCTTTCAGTAGCATCACTATTGCTGTATTTTGCAGCAGGGAGATAACACTTCTGAAATCTGAAAGCTGCTTTTTGCCCTGCCTTTATCTCCTGAGCAAAGATTTAAAAGGCTGGATGATGTTATCTGTGATTCGACTTCTCTGACTCATGCCTAGTGACTCCTGGGCTGGTATTAGCTGCAGAGACTGGCAGGGATCCCCGGTGATCTGGTGAAAATTATAAGCAAGACTGCACAGCTACTTTTCTGGCTGTAACTTACTCTCTTACCTTCATTTTGTAATGACATCCTTTCGTTCGTGTGAACATGGATTTTTCCACACCTGTGCTTCCCTCCTGCAGGCTGCCCCCTACACTGGGAGAAAATGGGGAAAAAATGCTACTACTTTTTTAAAAGCCAGCATGAACAAGACTGGAACACCTCCCGAAAACAATGTACTGGCATGGATTCAGACCTGGTGATCATTGACAGCACGGAAGAACTGGTGAGATCTAAATTCGTGGGGCTGCTTCCAGGGTTGCTTTGACCTGTATGCCAAAGGGATGATGGGTTACACTTGTGTCTTCTCATGTTAGATGTCTTTGGGGGTCTGTAATCCACTGCTAACTCTATACACCAAGCACCTCTGCATGGTAGCAAACACCTTCACAGTAAGGTGCATCTTGGTTCTTGAAGTCTTACGTCTGGAAGCTTCTTTTCCCAGGCATGTTCCCACGGGCAGGAGCAAACTCTCTGCCTACCTGACTTATGTTTTAAAGGAATTTAGCACACAGACCAAGACAAAGCAAGTCAAACAGACACTTACTTGTGAGATCCATTGCTTTAATGAAAAATGAAAAAGCTTTCCTATCGTAATCAGAACAGAAAAGTGTCTCCAGGTATCAAGTCACACCTGGCTAACTACAATGTGCAGCTTTAATGGTGTCACAGGTGTATTGTTCTATTTAGTGTATTCCTAAGAAGCCCCAGGAAGAGAAATGAGATTAAACAAAGATGGAAAAATTCAGCCTCTGAAGCTGTGGAAAGGGGTGGTGTGGGTGGATACACACTGTTCTTTCTGTGTTGCCTATTTATCATTACGGTTTCTGTGTACCCCTGGTGAAGAAAACATAACTTTAATGTATTATCATTGATTGCTTCCTTTCTAGAATTATCTTTGTTCAAGATCAGAGGGTCAGTACTACTTACTTGGTCTCACATACTCTGAGAGCGACAAGAAGTGGAAGTGGATTAACAACATGGAACACAGCACAGACATGTAAGCTTCTTCCAGCAAGCCAGTGTGATGCAATGTACAGCAAAGGAAAAAAAGAATAAACACAGCCAATGACAGGGAGTACAAGTTAGATCAGGGACTGCAATTTCTGGCAACCTGATTTCTTGAGGTTCAGGAGATTCAGTGCATCCCTGTGACAAGCCAAAGGGAGTCCTTAAATGAGTCACTTGGGGACACAAGTATGTCACATCAGGATGGCAAGAGAGGACACAGCTGTAGTTCTGGCAGGGAAGGAGAAATCTGACTAGATGGAGTTCGGTGGGGACAGAAAGGATAAACCAGGCAGGTACAAGAGAGAGTGTGATGGAATGCAAGCTACCAAAGCAGGGGAAGATCTTGGGATGGGAAAGCATAGCCCATATACATTTGTTGAGACCTAGAGAAGAAAATTAAGCAATGAGAGGGACACTTTAACCAAGCGGCTTCTAATCCCACTGACAATAATAGAGTTTAGCAGCAAGGCCAGGTGCCACTCTGTCTTTCATGGAAGTGATACTGACTGCACTGCATCCAGCTAGGTCAGGAACACAACTAAATCTGACTTTCTCTCCCCGTACAGGTTTCCTATAAAAGGAGAACACATTAAAGACTATTTGTGCACTGTCATTGGACACAAATGCATAGAAACTGCACCTTGCGGTGGAGATTCATCAACACAAAACATGTGTCAAAAAGCTGCAAGTATTTCTGACAGGCTGAAGGAAAAACAATAAAAACAGGTCCAGGCAGAAACATCATCTCCAGCTTCCTGTAGGAATGGTGGATAGGATTGGTCTCACTTCTCTTTACTGCCTAAATATCTAGTAAAAGGGACTCTTACAGGTTCCTTCTAAAACACCTTGCCAAGTTTAGCACATTCTTTCCCAAGATGGGTGTCTGAGACTGGATGGACCCCCCTCTAGATGAGCCTACATTTTCACACATTAGGAGTCTGGGTGACTTGCTCATACCAGATGTCTGACTTCCAGGTAGCCCCTGTTAGCTGACGAAGCCAACCTCGGTGACAGGTATGATCCCAAACAGATCCTGTCTCTCAAAGACACACAGATATATACCCAAACATTCACAGTCCTGCCTGTGCACAAGGAGATACTCCAAAGCCCTGCCATGCATTTGTCTTCCCTGCAGCCAAAAGTGAATGTTAACACATATTTATATTTTGGATCCTGTAGAAGTGTGCAACCACGCTCATAGCCATGTGTCGTAGATATGATTGACCAGACATAGTCAAATGTGTGTGTATAAATCTTACTCTGTAAGAGACTGTCTCTGTTAAAAAAACACAATGGATGCCAGACCCTGTGGGGCTAAAAAGGGAAATGATCGCACACCACAGCTCTGTGCATAAAATCACCACTTGTCCTGTGCAGGCCAGGGAAAGTATATCAGATTTAGACTTCACCCCACTGGGGAACAGCAAAGAATTATGGGCAGTAGACACCACCAAAGCCTGAAAAACAGAGTCACAATAACAGCTCACCTGGACAGAAAACAGTCAAATAAAAAACACAGTTACCTGTGAAGAAGCTGGTGAGAAGTATGAGAGTGACCTACAGAGAATGACAACACAGCGGACTGTCCTGTTTTTCTTGCATAAGGATCAAAGGAGAAAATCATGCGTGAAGGTTTTTCCTGCACAGAAAAGTTAGAGCCAACTTCAGAAACAGGTGGTATCAGTAGAGCAGAGATGTGACCAGCAAATAGTGACTATTACCAAAGCTCTTCCAGTGTCTTTCAGTGGCTTTTGGGACCCTGGGGCTTTTATGATGCCGAGGATAATCATTCTTACTATGTCCTTTCAGGCAGAATCATTCCTACTTAAAATGGTGCCATTCACGGCTCTCTCCTTTGTCTGCAGGATGGAGAAATCTCTGTGAATTCCTTGACAAAGTGACAGTGATGCCCTGCTTTCTCACTGAAGGAAAGAAAAAAATTTTTGCTTAATCAAAAAATTTCTACTCGGAATGTTGTGGCCAAGGGTAGTGAAAATGGAATCATGCAAGAAAAACTCTCTCATCCTGACTTAAAAGCACATTTTTATGTCCTTCAGACAAATTTTATGTCCCTCTCACTGCCCTCATTCATCAAGACTCTTTTGAAATATATTTGTAGTTCCCTCAGTGACCTTTAATCATCAAAGTAAGAATACGTAGCTGTAACAGAATGCTCTCAGTAGCAGAAACCAGAACCTAAACTACTATTTCAGAAGGAAGCTGTGCTGGAGGGGCTATTTTTTGTACCCAATTCACACAAGGGGGTGGGAGAGGGCCCTGTTGTGTCATGGAGCAGCCTGGAGGAGGGCTGCCCTTTTATTTTCATATTCCAGCTGCTGCCCTTTTATGAGGTGGGCTCTACTCCAGGCAAGGGTCAGGGAGATAGTTCTTCTCTGGGAGATACTGGACCTAGGAGGAGTTTGGAGGCTTCAGCAAGCAGCAGATCCAAGCAGCTATGCATCAGAGGTGTCAGAAAGGGGGAAGCTGCCCTAAGGCCACTGTGGAACTACACGAAGTTCATCACACCCAGAAAGCCCCAGAGAGTCACAGGACTAAGGAAGAAACACTGCTTACAAGGAAATCTCTAACAAGAGAGGAAGTTTGTTTTAAAGTTGTTTATTTATTCTGCCTCTGTGCTTTCTTTGTTTGCAAAGTTATCTTTTTCTGATTTCGTTATCTTAAATAAACCTTAACAGTTTGGGATTCTTTGATTATCTTTCGGCATGCCCACTGCAAAGAGAAGGTACCACATTTCACACTAATTCTGGCTTGGTCAGGGTCTCATCCTGATGCCAAGGACAAGGAATCCCAAACCAATCCAAAATCAACCTCTCAAAGCTTCTGTGGTTGGTGCCTGCAGAGAATTACAAAGCTGGCTTTAATTCTTTATACAGTTGGGCAATAGGCTGACACTCATTTGGATAGGTCAGGCTGACAGCGGCAGCCTCGTAGGGCACAGCCTAGACAGATGCCAGGCTCCATTAGTGACCATTATCAAGAGGAACCTGAGACTGAGGGACACCTCCGAGAGGTGTTCCTCAGGGCTTCTCCTATTTTCATAGCCCTATATTCCAGCATGTTTCAAGCAAAATCTCCTCCGCTACATTGCTGCTGCTGAAGGGATTAACCAAGCAAAGCCAGGTTAGTCACCATGCAGAACTGGCCCTAGGAAAGCGTGCTCAGCGTGCTGGCAGCGAGGCGCAGAGCTGAAGTCTGCCACAGAGCTGCATCCTGGGGATCTCCTTTGTCAGGGGTGCCATTCTTTGCAGCACTGTTTCCACCGTCTTGTCTACCCTCGAGCCAACAAAAGGCAGGGTTTGTTTGGTTTAGAATTATTTTCACACAAAATGCTCAGCAGCTTTAAAATTAAAATAGACATTTATCACACTGGATTGTCCCATTCTTGTAACAATGCTATCCTCTACAGTCTGTGTTAGGATGGTAGTCGATATATGCTCCAGTCACAGTCAATCTACACAAAAACATTTTAAAACCCCTCAAAACTTACAAATCAGGAAATACCAGGTTATCCAGCCATCCAAGATTAACTGGGTTACTCTGCTCAGTTACTAAATGAGGCGATGTTCCTCCAGACTCACTTCTTTAGTTGATGAGAGTTGCCCCCTCCACTTTTAGCTGCAATGCCGCTGACATAGAAACACGATTTCCATGCAATTCTCCCCCTGCTCAGTTTGGTTTTACTTAACTGGAATGATCCCTTCATGAAAGTATCAACAAACAGAGCTAAGTGCCTGAGTAGACACTGAAAAGAAAATGTGTGTGTGTGTACGTACACACATAGACACAAATATACACAATAACCCTTCGAAAAGCTTCCTTGGATAAAACTGTTTGCCGCTTAAGCTCTGTCCACATTCCATTTTAAGGAGATGCCATTCTGAAAAGAAGAAAAAGTCAATGTTTCCTTTTCTGATAGATCAACTATCAGATGAGGAAAAGGACCATGGGAGGAGAGAAGGATCGTTTCCACCATAGGAAATGCAAGTTTCATCCATACAGGGTGGTTTTGGTTTGTTGGTTTCTGTTTGGGTTTTTTTGTTTGCTTGTTTTTCCTAGTCCTGGTAACTTGTGTTTGAGGATGCGGAGTACACACCGCATCTCTGGAGAGGAAGTTACCAGACTGTACTGAGTCTCTAATGAGCATGTACAAACTGAGACACAGGGATGATGTAATTAAGGGAAAGGGTAATTTCCCTAGCAAATTTCTAACCTCCATTGATGGAGATGCTATAAAGTTTCTGGGAAATGGCTTTATGTGTACTTTTTACATGACTAAGAGTGTGGTTTTTCTCTGTATTTCAGCACTAGAAATAAGAAAATTATTGAACTGAGGCTTAAACTATAGGTGTTACTGTTTGCTCAATCTATAAAAAAAGAAAAAAAACAAGTGTTTCTAAAAGTGCCTGTTGACATTGGCTTGCTTTTAAGCAGGCCAGTTTTGCTGTCTCACCTACAACTTTCTTTGTTACGAAAGGGACCCTTCTAGCAGAAGTGCTAAACTGGTAGGAATTTCCTACAGACTCCCTTGCTCCTCCTGGTCCCTAGACTCTGAGGGCCAGTGAGAGGTGCAAAGGTTTCCTACAATTAAGCCAGCACATGAACTCTGTAGTACAATTAGTATAGCTATTTTGTTTAGGTGTGGTATTTTCTTGATGCAGATTGATCAGTTATTACTCTTTAACATAGATCTGATATAAGGTAGCTTCTACTTATAAAGCGTATTCTCGGTCCTTCATGAGCTGAACAGTGACTGTATGGTAGCCATGCCAGTGTGGTTTAATTTATTAAACTTTCAGCATTACAAAGGCCTAAAAATGTGTGAACCTTTTTTCTCGAGGTGTTTCAATCCTAAAAAAAGATTAAGCCAGTCCTTTACTTGGCTTCCAGAATTTGTGGGTACTTATATACACACATTTATCTTTTTAGAGAACTAGACAACCCCAGAGTATGAAGAAAAAATCCAACATAATTGAAGTGCCCTATTTTTGGAAACATATTTTTGCTTTCACTTTTGAATTCGGGAAATCAGCATCGTTTCCTAGAAAAAATAGCCTCATGGCAAAAATGTTTCAATGAAGGCATCGAAGGGAAATCCGGCTGCAGATTAAGGCAGTTAGGTGCTAATCAGAAAGTGACACACTGAAAGGCAATTCTCCTTCCTGGTGTTGCCAAGACACTAGATTTATCTGCTAGAGATGAAGACCTTGGACATGTTTAAAACTAGCCAAAGTGTTTTGCTCTGAGTGGAACTGCAGTACCGTTTTGGGGAGGGAGGCTTTAAAGAAACGAGTGCAAAAGGACGCTAAGGTAGTGGAAAAGCTTTAGATTGTGTCAGAAATTACTTGGGAAAGCAGCATAGCACATTTTCAAAAAGAAAAGGAAACAGCATAGCAACAAACAAGAATAAAAAATGCTCAGTTTTCTGAAGATGTGAGTCCTGCAGGCCTCAAACACGGGAATATATTCTGCAGCCTGTCAGTGGAAAGGAGTGTAAATTGTGAAATGTCATCATAAGGGAGAACTACGAGACCTGTGACAAAATTTTAGGATCAAACAGCCAGACACATACTAGAAAAATATAATTATTTCAACTGTGCAGGAATCTGCTGAGACAGTAAAGTGAATTTACAGAACAGTGGGGATTCCCTGTTAGGTTAGCAGTTGGACTCAATGATCTTCAAGGTCTTTTCCAACCAAAATGATTGTATGATTACATGATTCTATGATTAACTGTAGTTTTTAAGAAAATTATGGAGTTTGCTGAGAAAGCAGTTGCTCTACATATCCTATCTTTTTTGTAATTAAGATACAAACAGAAAATGACATATCAGGAAACTTAGTACTGGAATAAACAATCACACAAGACCAAACATTTTGTCATGGTCTTACTGTGCTTAGGAGTTCATTTTTTTAACTGATGACAGCACAGGTGCCTGTAAAAACTTGCCACTGTACCAAAAACTGGAGGGTAGCAATCGTCATACTAACACGTTTTACTTAATTTCAAAAACTTATTTTGAGATGTATTTTCCCACTTCCTGCTCATCATCTTTTCCTTTAACAGGCTGCTAAGAGTAATGAGTCTAACACATGTATTATTTCACCAGACAAACATGAGGACAACACAATACCCAGAAAATAACTTGTACCAGTATTTTACAAGAATTTGTAATGAGCGCTTCAGGTAGTAGAGCTGGGAGCACAGCAGGGCCTAGAGAGGACTTTGATGTAGGTTGAAAATGGAAAAAATATTGACACAAAAGTTCTCCTCTGGGAGAATTTACACAGTATAAAAATGGACATAGGCTATATACTGGTGCGGAATTAAAGGACAGATCACTTAAAAAAATCTTCATTTTCCCACAGGAATTTTGATTCAGCTACAGTTTGTGACCTGCAAATAGCACATTATTACTTTGCGCCAATAAAAGTCCATAAAGCAGATGTCATTTTCATGTATTGAACGCACAATCTGTCTAGAGTACATGTTTGTCCATTTTCTGACTTTCTGTGTTTAGTAGTTTTTCCTCTCTCCTTAGTACTGGCTTACTGAATGACACAGAGAGCTGTTTCATGAAAGCTGAAGATGCCTGTGCCCTGTCTGTGGAGCTTGGGCATGGGATGAAAGAGGAAGCTGCATTTGGTGTCGGTGGCTGAGATGAAGCTATGCCTGACCTCTCCTGTGGAAGCCCCTTTGCCACTTCAGGAGGGCATTTGCTCAAGGCCAGATTCTGACTAAATTACATGAATTAAATTTGTCAGTGACACAGTTATCCTTACACAAAAAGAAACTACCAAAGCCATGTGTGATACCTAATTAAACAAAGGATCTTGAGAGACCAAGAACACGTTTTCAATGCAGTTTTGCCATGTGAGAATAGTGTCCATTTGCCTTGGATATGGGAGGCACGTTCAGAGTGTGAATAGGCCTGTTTGTTATTCAATTTATTTCTAGAAGTTTCAAAGTATTATTTACAAGAAAGCTAGGTATAATTATTGCCATTTAGTAACGTTTGATCTTAGACAAAAGTAATGTGTAGGCATCCGTGATCCCAGAGGATCCTACTGGGTCACTAGCCTCTGCCAGCTGGTGGTAATCCTGGAGGTAAAGCTGGTGGTAAATACTGTAACCCTGTGGCATCCGATCATTCCCATTTCCTTCATTGACTAAAGTACCCAGTTTTCTTCAAAGGGCCAGTAAAGCATAGGTGCAGCCTTGACAAATAAACAGCACCTTCCACTTGCTGTCAGATGAAATTTTCTGCTGCAGGGTTTCTGGAGGATCATTGACTAGTATGGATGAGAGACCACCTAACACTCCCCAAATACCATCTCTGAGATTTATTGTCTGTTCCTTGTATCTAGACAAACTACAGACCTCAGTAAAACAGGCAGTATTCGAGTAAATTTTTAAGGAAAAGGTAATAAAAATCACAGAGGTCAATGGGAGAAAAAAACCCAACATGAATCTGTTCACAAGGGTAGCTCATGCTGGTCAGCTTTCTCTGAGGAGATAACCAACTCCTCTGGAATTAGGATTTTACGAAAACATTTGACTGGGATTCCACATGGGAAGTTATTAACGTGGTTTTTGGAAAAAAAAATCATATTAAATATATTTAGTAATGGCCTTGTTGCAAAATGCAGATGTCTGCTAGTAATGTCTAAAGTGACAGAAGACTGGAAGACAAAGTCACATCGGGTGAAGATCCAAGTCTGATACAGTGAGAACTGCATGACCTGAGCAGGACTGTAGTAAAAGAGACTGAATGAAATGGAACAGCAGAAAGTGCAGTGGTACGGACTAATCACAAGCATTAAACTCTTTTGGCAGTTGGAAATGATGAAAGATCTGTGCACCAGAGCCAGTACTAAGTGACAGGGAACCACCAGTGTCACAAAGCTGCGAAAAAAAAGGTAGTGCACTCCTAGAATGTGTTGGATTAATATTTCCAGTAGAGATGAGACATATTAATACAATTCTACAGGAAAAAACACCCTCATCTGCAACAATATGAAGAGGTCAAGCCACCCGTGGTCAACCTGAACATCAGCTGTAACGAGTACAGACAGTAATAATGAACAGAGTCAGAATATGGAGAGGATGGATCTTACAAGGGATGATGAAGAAAGTTTGCATCAACTAGCTTTGTGAAATAACACATATGGAGGAATGGATTTCTTGTCCATAAGTGTATCAGAATTGGTCAGGACAGAGGGAGAAAAGTTAAGGTGAAGTACAAATCTGGCATGAAGCAAGGAATAACTGTCCATCTTAATTTCAAGATGAAAACGTCATTTAGCATAAGATATGTCAGAATTGTGCTGAAAACCAGTTCAGTGTTAAAAATAAAATCTGTTCAGAAACTTGCATTCATTTTAGGAGACACAATCTAAAAAAAAAAAAAATCTTCTCTGAAGTGTATGTTCCCTAATTTGCAGACCTAGTTTTTTTAGAAAAATTAAGTTGAAATCATAAATTTGATAATCAGGTGGACTTTTGTCTGTGTCTCCAAGCAGCTAACACCTGGGGCTCTGGATTTGACTCTGAAATGAACAACTGCACAAGGAGAATTTTACAGATAATTGTGACTGGAGATGGGGCAGTAACACCCAGCACCTTGGGCACCAGTGTGTGCCAAGGTCCTCCAAAACACAAGCAGTTCATTCATTCAGATTAAAACAGTGACTCTCTATGGAAAGGGCCAAGGTACAGTGGTAATAGCTCAGGAAATGAATATTTCATATTCTTCGCATATTTATGTGTATTTCACACTTATGGGACTTAATAACTTCAGAGCCTACCTGAATTCTGTCTGAGTCTACCTGAGTTCCAGTCCTTGTAGTTGCATGTTCTCATGCCCTGTGACAATGCAGCGCAGCTCTCTGCTGCTTGATTTTTTTGGGGGGTTCCTTTTAATACTTAAACTTCTGCAAATCCTTCTGTTGATAAAAAAAAAAAAAAGTCAGTGTTTTCTCTCTTTGGAACAAGATCTGCAAGCAGACGGGGGAACGATTATTAACATAATGTCTATACTAGGAGGTGAGAAGGGGCCTGCGTCCTTTCCTGACTCTGAGGATGGCTGATCTGACATAATTCACTTCTCTGCAGCAAAGCTCTCCTTCCAAAGTGGTTTGGCTGCGTGCAGACTACGTAACCAGAATAACCCCTGGCACATGCACAAGAAAACTGATGCCCTGTCAGTCTCTGAGCAATGGCCACCTTGAAATCCAACACACACACACCCACCCCCCGGGACTATGGGATTGTTTTGGAAATGGGTCCTGCTGTCTGACTCGGTTCTTTCTAGCATGCTGTGTTGCTATACCTCTTGCTTTTCAAGGCCCAGTATGCTGTTTTGGCCAGAGGCATGGGTTACAGTGTTCCTTGGCAGTCACCTGAAAGTCATCTCCACCATGGTAAGCACACACTGCTTGTCTTCGCAGGTTCGTGGCAGCAGTTCCAGTTGAGAACATGCTTGATAGTGAGTGCAGGTTAATTCAGCAGCCAGCTATTACCAAGGAAGCAAAAGTTAAACAGAATTTCACAGCAAGCACCTGAACCTCTTGAGTTCCTTCTTGCCTGTTCTGTTCTTCTCCTCTGCGAAGTCTGCGAAGTTAAAGGTCCCTGGTGAGTGTGTATCTCTGCAACTGAGATATAAAAAAATTACAGATATTAGCAGATGCTTGCAGGGCATTAAGCCTTCCTAGCCAAGAGAATATAGTGACTGCCCACAGTATCACGGTGAGCTTGGGAATAGCTATTGCTCTGCCCTAGGCAGGTGATGCACAGCACTTCTCTGCTTCCCCCTGGGACCACCTGCACTACATGCCCCTAGGATGTCATCAGGCCACCTCAGCTGTGCCCACACTGGACGACTCCTCAAACTCATGTTATGAACTCCGGCCGCTGACATTAGGACACGCTGGCTGATGCACGGTGCCTGCGCTCCCACAGCTGCTGCTGCCCTGCGGCATGGGTTTCTGTGCAGCACTTCATCTCGGGGGTAGAGAAGAGGCACCTCTGGGCTGCTCACAGCTGTGTGTGAATCTCTGCCTCCTAGGTCCTGTGGAGGGATAGTCCCATGCAAACTGACTCGGCCATCACAGTTAATCACTTTGCTTCAAAAGATACTTTCTAACCTAGCATATAAATTCCAACCATTTCTTGATTTTCACCCTGCCACAGAAATAAGCAGACAGTTTCCTTCCACATCCCTCTGCCCCCATGCAGTCTCATCTACCAGAGAAAGAGGAAGCCGCAGCTGTGAAACTCCGTTATGCAAGACAGAATGAAAATCTCCTCAGCCAAAACTGACACCTCTTCGCAACAAATACTTCCCTCTGCAACTGCGTTGCTCCCTCTTCTGGTGGCATTTCTTTGGCACCAGACCTTGGCGAAATGTCCACACTTGCCCTGCGCGAAGTTCAGCGGAGGAGGACCAGGGTCACACAGTAAATGGGACGTACCTTGAAAGTACAGTGGGCTCGTAGAAACTCTCCTTCACCAAAAAAGGGCTGTCTCGTCAAGGTGACAAAGAAACAAGAGTATTATCGTTCCAACATAACATCCATAATGGGAGAAAGAAGAACAGAACTTTAACACAGAAACTGGATGTAAAGTTATACTTTTGATCATGATTTCAGAATGTAAGTGCCAACTAAATCAACCTATTTGTTTGCATCTCAGATACTTAAGAAGATTCTTCTCCGAAGCAACTAGCAATTAGACAAGAGGAAATGGCCTCAAGCTGCATTAGGGGAGGTTTAGATCAGGCATCAGGAAAAATTTCTTTACTGAAAGAGTGGTCAGGCATTGGAACAGGCTGCCCAGGGA
>Ga0181612_101882_pt1 | contig 17995 bp, 10 predicted proteins | sample HoacroProtozoa21_FD_119630 | JGI IMG/M metagenome (GOLD analysis project Ga0181612, IMG submission 119630) | Hoatzin crop microbial communities from Cojedes, Venezuel. Combined Assembly of Gp0051906, Gp0051904, Gp0051908 | reverse complement strand
GCAGATGAAGAAATTGCATTTAGGTACTTGTATATGTTGGTTTCAAATATGCTTCTCTTTAGATATTAATGTAAAACCTAGCTATTTTCACAGGTAGAGAAAGCGTGATGAAAATTGAGGTTTGACAAACTTTGACGAAGTTTTAATTTGAACTGTATAAGGGAGATCAAATTAGATTTTTGCCTATTTAACCTTCTAGTGTTATTCCAGAAGGATGAAGATACTATGATAGGTTAACCTTTTATGTGCAGTTGATATGGCTGTTTATGTTACTCTACATGTTTTTACCCTAAATGGGGAGCCCTAGAGGGAGCTCCATTATAAGTGCAACAAACACTCACCTGAGTGATTCTGTGGTTCTTTCAATCTACAAGTGCATTATTTGTGATGCCCCATGTAAGGTGACTGAAAAAGCCAAAAGAATGTCTTATGTCAAATAAAAATCCTAGATCAAGTGTAGAGCTTCATTCCTTCCAAAGTATTACAATGAAGTGTAATGACATTCGACAGTATTGACATTTTTTATACGACTTTTCGGCTAACTCAGCAGTCTGAAAAAAACAAATAGTGTTCTCCTTTTGTGATTGAAAGGGTTAAATAGTACCAATTCATTACCACTCACAAAAGGATTTATTTTGTTCTCATAAATCAGATTTATTCCACATTTTTATTATTCCCTTGGGTCAGCTGCTCCAATTGAAATCAATACAAGTGCAAGTGACACAATCAATCTAGATATTTGATTATGGATTTGAGACTCCCAGTTCTGCTCTGTGTGTTTAGCTAGTCTCCTTCTGATAGTGTCCCTGGAGAATGGAAAATTCTTATTGGCATCCATGAATTATGGGCATAGATTCAGAAACCAGATACTGTGATAATCTCCATTTATGTACTACTGCAGCTAGAGAAAGAATGTTCTAACCATGGAAAAACAAACTGGAAGATTTTAAATCTAACTGTTTCTGAAATTTTTTCAGTGTGTAAAATCTCTCCTGAAATAAACTTTATAAATGTCATAATTTGTTTATAAACCCCCTCAAACAAAATGGATTAAATCAATAGTTATATGCTCTGTCATCAGCTTAGCATCACAAGCACAGCAAGTGTTTTTGCTGTTTCATGCTTTCTGGTCGTTTATAGACAATGTGATGTTATGCCACTTCGGGTACTAAACTGTACTGGGATGCTTTCTCCTGTTCATGTTGGCATAAGAGCACGTGGACACTGGAAGCCTGTGTGAAATTCGCATGAGTTGGTTCTACTAGTATAATGCTTTCCAGAGTTGAGTGGCATCATCCTATTTTATGATTTCTTTAGGTCATGGACTGAGTTCTTACAATGTGTTTCTACAACACAGTACAGTGGGGGGGGATGTGTGGGATGTGGGTGTGTCCAAGGCTGATGCCCCTTGGTGCTGTTGCAGCAAAGTGAGTTACAATACAGATGAATATACTTACAGCAGACACTTAACACTGTACTGAATACACTGTTTTAACTGGAAGGTCTAAATGAAACAGACTCAAGTGCAAGATTCATTAGACATTTCTATGTTTGTTAAAGAGTAATGAGAAAACCTAAAACTAATTCAAATTAAAAAGTTGCTTCCTCACAGTTTCATCTACAAATACAGAGTCTTTAAGCTGAAAGCCTCGTGGCACTGAACTGGAAGCTCAAAAGGGTAGATGAGACCACACACCAAACGTTCTTCTCTGCCTGCCATCATGACAGAGCCTAATCTCGGCTGTAGTCATTAACTGTCAATGGGGTCTGTGCTAACTTTCTTGTATGAGCTTCCCCATCAAGCTGTGGGCTTTATTGATATTTCAGTCCACAGAATTAATGAGCATATAAATGCACATTCCTTTGTGTTTCTAACACTAATGATCAGTTATTTCTACTGACAGGAACGTGCTTTCATCGTAATGATTACCCCTGCTTTGCCTTAGGGTTCTTGAAGTATTCTGCAAATTTTCGTAGAATCCTAGAACAGCTGAGGTTGGAGAGCACCTCTAGAGATCATGTAGTCCAGCCCCCTTCTCCAAGCAGAGTCGGTTGGAGCACAATGCCCAGGACAGTGTTCGGATGGTTTTTAAAGATCATCGTGGATGGAGACTCCACAGCCTCTCTGGATAACTTGTTCCAGTGTTTGACCAACCTCAAAGTAAAAAAGTTTTTTTTCTTAGGTTTAAACAAAATTTCTTGTATTTCTACATGTGCTCATTACCTCTTGTTCTGTTGTTGTATACTGCTGAGAAGTGTCTGGCTTCTTAACATTCTCGCATCAGATATTTATACATATTGATCAGATCATCTTCCCTCCAGGCCTTCTGTTCTTGAGGCTGAACAACCTCATTTCTCTCAAATTCTCTTTGTGTGAGAGATGCCTCAAGCCCTTAATCGTCTTTGCGTGGACTCCACTCCAGTAAGTCCATGTCTGTCTTTTACTAGGGAGTCCAGAACTGTTCGAGCACTCCAGATGTGTCTCACCAGGGCTGAATATAGAGAAGGGATCTCTTCCCTTGACCTGCTGGCAATGCTTCTCCTAAAGCAGCTCAGGAGGCTATTGGCTGCCTTTGTTGCAAGAACTCATTGCTGGCTCATGTTCAGCTTGTCCACCAGGACCTCCATATCTTCTTCAAAGCAGAGAAACTGCTTTCCAACATCAGCCCCTAACCTGTACTGGGGGCCAGCTCAGGGTGATGGACAGAACATTCAGCATCTGTCTTCTTCAAGTCTCAAGACAAAGATAACTATAACAAATTTAGGTCTGTGAAAAGTCACAGAAGGTGCTTTTGCCTGTTTTATAGTGAGGGAAACTGAGCTGTCAAAGAAACAGCTTGAGTAATACAGTCAGAAATTACATTTGGGTCTTTGTTCTATTGTATGTGCCCATGAGGACTTTCATCTTATTCTTTAAATGTTTTCTGTCTTTCAGTCTTAAAACTACAGGCTTCTTTAATTACCAGGGAAAAAGGAAAAAGCCAAAGTTTTTCAATGCAGAAAATGTGAATTGTTCATTATTTTCAGGAAAGAGAATATTTTGGATTGATAGTTTTGCCAGTTTGCCACAGTGCTGTTAAATTTCACATCTTGCCTCATCCAGCAACTCCCCCTAGCCCACAAGAATGAAGGTTTCCTGTGAAAAGAGAGATTTTAAGTTTTGGACTCAGTTTGATGGACTGAGACCATGACATGTCCCTAGGAACAACAGATCTGTCAACTCGGGAGCAGAGGAACAAATAGTGGTTCAGGAGATTGAGGCACAAACACAAACACACCCCCTCCCCAACACCATTGAAAAGAGGGATACGGCATCAAAGCACAGAAACCACTTCATATGATCGGTATAGCAATTGGGATGACAATTGGAAAACAGTTCATTATTACAGCTCTTAGGGAAAGAGAGGTCACCTATAATGATTGGGTAAGATGTTTTAGCTGTTTTTTCTTGGGCTAATGAAAATGAAAAGTCATGGGTTTTATTCTGAATACTGCGCTAGAAATAGTGGGAAAGGCAGAGAGGGAGAGAAGAAAAATCTCAGCTGGGAGGAAAAGAGTAGCTCAAGTGGATGTTAGTGAGGCTGAAGAACAGGCAAAACTAATAGACAAAAGAATGAGTTAACTGAAGAGGAAACGTGCATATTGGCAGGATTTCCCCCAAAAGACTCGATGCCAGAGAGCCAGGAACCAGGACAGGGACAGAAAATGGTGCTCAGTGAGGATGAGACCAATGGAAGGATGAGGAAAGGGGGCGAACAAACGAGGTTTTGTTTCATTTTTATTTTGCTGTTCTGACATTAACTTTTTCTGTGGCCAACGATAACATTCTTTACTCTGTATGATCACACACATATAAAGCAGGCATAAAAATAACTGTAAGTTGTGCTATTTAACTAAGTAATCTTTGCATAATTCTTTAGATCCTCATATGGACTGTTCCTTGACGTGGATGTTTTCTGTATTTATTCTTTGAGTACTCTTCTACAGTAGGATTAGTTCTGCTTCTATCTGTTTGAATATTGTGGAGCAACATGCTCTATAAGTAAAAGAAGTTATAAAGACCTCTATGTACATAATAGAAACAGTATAGATTGGTAATAATATTTCAAAGCATGACAAAAAGCCCTAAACTTGCCAAAAAAATACCTTTTGCTATGTATTAGCACGCAGTATGTAGTGTACTTCTGTGATTATTGTGATTATCTCACATTATCTTGAAATAGTGATACTGAAAGAAAATAATCACAGAATCACAGAATGGTAGGGGTTGGTTCACTAAACATTTGTGACCATAAGACTTGAGTGTTTCAGACTTAAGCACCTCTTAGGTGGAAATCTGTCTGCATTTCACAAACTACGGTCCTGTGATATCGTTTAAGTTCAAACAAATCCGGGTGTAAGATGAGCAGTCACCCAATTTCTAGGACACTGCAAATACCAATAGGTAGAATTCTGTTTTACAAAGGTGGCTCAGTTGTTTGAGGTCCTGTAAGAATACAAAGAAAGAAGTATAAGGCAGGCAATTTTTCACCAATATCTTCTGTGTAATGATGGCTGGCTGTTGATGATTAGGGAAAGAAAAGCACGTGAGCACCCAGTGCTATTTTTCACTAGCATGGCCTCCTTGCTTCCTGAAGTCAGCAGCATAGTTGTGTCAATGTGTTTGTGATACTGACATATTAGACTGGTTGTGTTTAAACTTATTACTTTAATAATCCCAAATGCCACGGTAGTAATCAAAGTATTTTGTAATTTGGAAAAGATTGACCATATGTATTTACTGTTTAATACACAAAAAAGAAACATCTCAATGTATTACCTTTTTCCCTAAAAATATTAATTTTGATCCAGATGGGAAGAGTACGTTTAAATGCAGCAATTTCTGGAAAAAAACTGTTCTTAAATGTGAGATGAATGCGTTTAGTTTGTATTATTTCTTTTTTCCATTGCAGTCTTTGTCATGAGAATGGCTTCATGTTGTACCATTTCCTGTGCTCCTTACAACCTTTGTCACATGAATAAGATATCAGAACGCTAATGACTAATATACAGTACTCTGTGTCTGCTGATACTATACTGTACTACTGTGACCTTTGCAATATTATGTATTCTGATTGGCTGTCCATTTCACCTCTTCCCCACAAGTTAATAAGGCTGTAAAAAGGAGAGAACTTGAAATGGCCAGCCAGTCAAATTACAGAATATTGAAAAGGTCAGAGCAGTACGGCACACAGAAAAAAATTACGGAATATATGAGGCATTAAAATTCTTGTGACAATGATTATAACAAGAATGGAAAAGGATATCCATTTATGTTATTTCAATTTAGTGAACCCCGTAGGATGGTGGACCCAGGACAGCAGTAATTTACGCACCACCGACCCACAGGATCTTTATTCAGCTATTTACAGTAGTACTCAGTAACAGGAATGCATGTCTGCTTGGGAGCCCCCTTCAAAGTGTCCACCCAAAAATGTACTGAACCTTCAAACACAAATACTCCTCAGCTAGGGTACTGTGTGAAGCTTAGCACTTTTAAACAGTGATTTTGAATGGAATATGTGTTTGAGTATCTTTTTAGTGTAAGCATGTTTTATTACTTGACTTTGTTTCAAGTATACATAGTTTTTAAGTATGTATACAGATATTCCTTAGCCCTAATTTCTTCATTTGGACACTATTTTCCTGAAAAACGGAGATACTTTGATCTGGTATAAACTAGGAATAGACTGGGAATAGCACAGCTTTTTGCCAAATACCATGCTTAGCCAAAGTCCCTCAGAAATACTGGGGGAAATATGGAGAGGCTTATGAACAGGAAGGCTAGTAAAAGAACAATACCATCACGGTGCAAAAATATGGAAAGATTAAGGAGCATGAGGAAGACTTTCATGTCTGCAAAGGGTTTAGGGTTTTTTAAGACATTATGGGAGATGGTGGCTCTGAGCCCCCTTCCATTTGACTTTATCTTTTGGTAAGGGTGCTTGCATGTCTGAAGTGTTGAAGGACATGGTGAGCCCGTTCTAGAAGTTTGCTTTCTGCCTCTTTAGTTAGGTTCTTCATGTCAGCTGTGTCTTGAATGGATCTTGCTTGTTGGAGCACTGGTGACTGTTCATGGCAGGAGTTATGAGGCAGAAATGTGGAGAAACGAGGAGGTATTCTGGTAGAAGCCACTTGTCTGAAGTAACGTCTCTTAGGACTTTACCAGTGTCTGAGGAGGCTGCTGTTTAGGTCTGTGGCAGACTCGGTGGTCGGTTAAAGTGGGATCTGTGAGCAGGATGGAGAGAAAAACACACATGAAAAATAGAAAAAGAGAGGCCTCATCCACTTATACTCACAAATAGGGTCCACACTGAAGCAATCTAGGTAGGAATGGCACAGAGCGATATGACAGGGTTATCGCTGTATCACTTTCTGTCGGGCTGAACCTATGTGTCTTCATTTTCCGGCTCACTGAAAGCAAAGTTTAAGCAGTGAGAAGTGGCAAAGCTGCATATTGCAAGTCATCCTCAGCAAGACCAGCATTTTAAACATGTTCTAATATTTTATTTGCCAGTAGCAGTAAGGTGCTTGGCTGGCAACCAGAATTAAACACCTTTTGTCTGTGTAAAATTTGGGTTGAGAAACTTGCAAGTGCTCCTCAACTTTTTATTAGAAGCAATGAAAAATTTTGAACTGCTATGTTGTCTAACTCATTGTAAATGTTCAAGTTCATTTTTGAGCTGAATAAAATGGTTATGTAATTACATACTTCTCCTAATTATTGAGTAATTATATACTTCTTATAATTGCCGAGTAATCACTGCTATAACTAGAATTTAATGTTACAACTAATTGTATAATTACTGTATATTAATGTTGTTATCCAGGCAACTTGGAACAGAGTGTTATCCTTTTAATTCCTTTTCTGTTACTCAGAGCTATATTTTAAAATATATAGTATAGTTAGCCATTGGAAAAAAAAGATTAATAGTGGAACAAAAATATCAGCAGAGGAAGTACATGTTTTCATTCCAGGCTCAAGTGGATCAGAATAAAAATACAGACATGTTAAAAGTTGATTTTTCTCATGAACTGGGCACGTAAATAGCTGTTCAGGAGCCTACTTTTATGCTTGAGGTTTCAATCTATCCTTTGTGCCTTGATCTGTCAACACTGGATTTTAGAACTTTCCTACACTTTGTAGGTGGAACATTTTAAAAATGCATCTTCTTTCACAGCCAGCCAAGTCCTTAAATGTTTTATGTCACTAGGACCTTATGTCAGTTGGCCATTTCTAATGCCTTTATTGTTATTAATAAAACAATAGGTGCATATAACAGTCACATGTTGTCGGGTGGGCGTCACAAATAGTGAGTCGCAAACTGCCTGGTGGTGCACAGAAAAATTGTGACAGATATTGGGAGAAATGTCCTTTGATGGATTGTATCTACTCCTAAATCACACACAAGGACAGTTTCACAAAGAAGCAGAAGGAAGGTTTGATATACAATTTAAGTGATGAGACCAAGTAATGCAAATGCATTTTTCTAGTGCTGGCTAGGTAGCCTGGGTCCATAAGAGTAACCTCAGACAAAATACTTCATTTGAAACTTGCATAAAAACAAGTAAAACGAAAGAGCTGCATTTTAAAAAATTAATTAAAAGAGAGTTTATAGGGGTTTTTTAATTCTATCTTACTTAGATTTTGTAGAGGACTCAGATGTGAATATTCAATCTTCTGCCTGTGACAATGCCTTAATTAATTTAAGATATTTTTAATAGTTATATTCTGTTCAATCTCATTCTCATACCTGTGATCTCAGACTTGTGTGATTCTGCTGGTTTTTTGTAATGCAGAATTTCCATCGATTTCAATGTGAGAGCTCTCCATGCAATGATGGATAGTAGTAATAATATTAATCATTTATATAGCACTTTATATGTTCAAAATATTGGATAATCTTTAACTGAGCTCAGCTTTGCTCTCAGATACGTGAGTGAAATCTTCATTGAGTCCAAAAGAATTGTTACTTGACAAACAATTTTTTTATTTTCCAGTCTTACCAGGTGTTTTGGAAAGGTTTATTTTGTTGTTTTTGTAGGGTAGAAAGGATTGTAAAGGACATGTAGATTGCTGTGGCGTCCTCTGATGATTTCAACTGATAAACTGAGTACTTCAAAACCTTGTATTATCTTTGAGAGGACTGCAGGCCGTGCTGGAAAGCATGTGTTTCATACTGCAATATGACTAGTTCTTATATATGCAATGGAGTTATCTTATAAACTCCGAAGAAATGTTTTTCTAATGAATTTAAGAAGTTTTACCAGTTTTTTGTAGGCAAAAGAATTAACCTTAATGTTTTGAATTTGCAGTTATCACACAAATGTTCTAGAATATGAGTAATTTCTGATAACTGTCTTCTGTTTGCCGTATATAACAGTCACCTTTGCAGCTGCATAGTTGGTTCATTTATTTTTCAAGTTTTACAAGAACCACAAAACTGTTGACAAAAGGAGGAGAAAATGGCATTTAATATTTTGTCTTCCATAAAGGCATTTTTGATGTTATTGGTATCAATGGCAACTTTTCATTTGAGTAAAAATAAGACTTGTTTTGTAAGGACCACGAATTGTAGCAGATGCGAGGTCTAACATTTGTTCTTCTCCCTCCCCACTTTTTTTTCATAACAGCTAATGCTAATTATTCTATTGTAAATGATACGCGGATGTTATGCAGCAGCAATCAATCCAATGTATGGGTACCCGTTAAAGGACTGATTCCATTTTCTAACTACACAGTCCAAGTGAATGCTTCCAACAGCCAGGGCAGCTTGATAAGTGATGCTATAACAATAGTCATGCCTCCAGGAGGTAAGTATGAAAAAATGCTTTTTCTGTTCATGTAACAACTACATAAATGCTCTCTTGAACAAAATGTTATTTATTATTGCAACTGAGGACTTGAAGTTCAGAAGCATATGTTTGCGTTAGTAGTTCTTACTAACAAAATTGTTCTTTTCAGCTTCTAATTTGGCACATTGCTCAATTTAAGAACTAGAGAATGAAAACGGGTAGTTGTATAGATAACATACTATGTAGGCGAGAAGTGCATTATATACTTTGTTTTTTTTCTGTGAATGGTGTTGTATTCCATCATGGATGGCTGATCCAATCTAAGAATACGGAGAGAGTCACCTGCATTTTGTAATCTGTTTTAGAATAAAAGTTGTATTTGCTGACAAAGAGCACTTACTAGATAGACTTAGATAATTTATTTAATAATAGCAATAGAAATAGTTGGAAATATATTGAGCCAGAATCCACAAACTAGTGTAGCTGTAAGAAAGTAAATTGCAGTGTGCTGATTTACAGTGAATAAGGCTATAAGTCACTTTGGATGCTATCTTCATAAAAAATTGAAATAAGAGAATTGAGCAAATGCTGCCTTAACACTGTGCATGTTAGGTTTGTTTGGTTATTTTTTTAAATGAAAGCTTAAATTTACGACTGATGTATATGTGTTCCTTTTGCATTCTCTTTCATGGACATCCTAGTGAATTAGCTTTTGTTGAATAAATGCCAGTAGAAACAACGAATTTAAGGCAGTTTTGAATTCTAAAGAGCCCAACAAAACTTGATCTTGAGAGATGTGTAGGGGTAGACAATGAGCAGGAATAGTGTAAAGTGACATACATATCATTGGAAAGTAAAAAAAAAAAAAAAAAAAGAAGAAAAAAGAAAAGAAAAAGCAACAATCAAAAAAAATCCATAAACCTTACAGCTCAAAAGCACAATTATACTTGGAACAGTTTGCTTGCAAACAGATGGATTGGTTTTGGGGCCAAACCAACAGAAAGACTTCTGAAATTCTGAAAAGTGAATAAATAAAATGGAGAGTTTGTACAACAGATTACTGAGCAAGAAGGAAAATGTAAATTCCCAGCACATTTTGTAGTATTGCAATCTGATTGACAAATTATACCTAATATTAACAAATATGTATTGTCATATAATAATAAAACCACATCTGAGTTTTACTGCTCACTTAAGACTGAGCAGTAAGACACTGACATGTCTAATCCCAGTGTCACACTTAAATTTCGCAAGAAGAAATAACAAAATTTTGTAGTGAAAATTTTACAAAATAAGAAGGTAAAGGATCTTTAAAGATAGGCAAGGATGTGCACAAGTTTATGACAGCCATTAAGATACACTTTCTTTCATCATTAGATTGTTGTTGATTACAATTAGAAAACTTATAGCTTTGAAATTATCTTTTTTATGACCTTGTGGTACTTTAAGAGCAATACCTCATTGATTAAATAGGTTTTAGTTCATGCTTCCTTTTAGTTAATGATCTGAAAACATATTATCCTGATTTACACATAAAATCATGCTGAAAAGCATGTGGCATTCACTAGGATATGTATGTTTAAGTAGAATTAAATTAGCAGTGAGAGTTATTAAAGAAATCTTCCATACTATTGTCCAGTGGACTGTGATTTGTAGTGAAATGAATAGTAAATGAAGCAGTGCATATGAAAGAAGCACTCTCACACACACGATATTCTCACTATATGTGTACACGCATACAGACACACATGTGTATGGCTAGGACAATGTGTGTTTACTTTACTGTGATGTTTATTATAATGACTCTTTGAATGCCATAAAATTCCATTGCATGTTAAATTATGAGTATAATGATAATTTTACCCGTGGCTATATTCAGTGTCTTCACTTACAAACACTTTCTAAATCATTAAATGAAATCTAGATCCTACCAAAGTCAGAAGGAATTTTATTTTTTACTTCAGTGGCCAAGATTTCACTTCGACAGAAGTTTTGTTTGATCAAAGAGTGAAAGAGGTCTCATTATATACAAAATCACATCCTTTTAACGAGTGTTAAAATGTAGCATTCTCTTTTCAAAGATAACAAAAAAAGCTGTTTCAGAAATATGCGTTGTGGTTAATACTTTATGGAGCTTTATGGAAGGTTGTATAAGAGGGATGGTGATAGAAGACAAAGGAGAATTCCATTCTGAAGTTACTGCAGACCACTGTTTTTCAATTATGATACAAATTTTCTTACAACATACATTTCTTTTGTTTCATTTTTTATTTAAACTGTATTGCACATAATATACAGCACACCTAATAGCTGGTGTTACCTGATTGAATATATCTTAATTTCTCATCAAGCTGATTTGCCATGCTTAAAGTCAATGTTTAAAAAAAAATCTTAGAAATAAGGAATATATTTTATCTAAGCTCTTGACTAAAATTGCAGTGGAGGTTCAAGAGTTCTTGGAAAGATTAAAAAAAATAAAAACTGAATCCAAATGTTAATCCATAAATATGAAACTTTCTTTTGACCCTTACCCTGTAGTGGTCTGGAGTTACTAATGGGGTTAGGATTTCAACTCTTAATGGGACTTCATGCATTAGTGTTTTGTATGCATGAAATTCAGCATTCAGTTTAATAAGTGGTTGACATTGGTGATGTCCCTTAATTTGCTTAAATCTAATTGGCTCTTTTATCAGTCAAACCTGTATGGATTGGCAATTGATCAGAAAGGGTCAGCCATGACTGTGCATGTACTTAAATGCTGGAACCAACAGTTAAAGTCACTGTTGCATAATAAGAAGCTGAAACCATGAGAACAAATGATCTTCAGAGTAGATAGGCAAAAGAAAGCAGAGAAGTTTTTCAGGATGTTCAAGTTCAGAACAAAGGCATTATGGAGTATATAAATTTTAAATACACTGCTTTTTGCCTCAAGACTTAAAGCTTTTTTTTTCCAGATGAACTGAAATCTTGTCTGAAACTGTCTTTGTTACATCAAAGAACTGCATAGAAGGCTAAAAGAGATGGAGGAAGCATAAAAGGGCATAGTTTAAAATGATTAGTGACAAATTTCATACCACAGAGGTAGAAGTAAATTATTTGAGTTTTATATTTTTTCCAAAAAGAATAGATTTGTTCTATTTATCTTGTCCTAAACTGCTTTGGTAGAAGTTGTAAAAAATAATTTACTAGCCAATGCTTCATATTAAATTGAGGATGCCAACCAGTAAAAGATCTGGAGAACAAATTGTTTTAGAATTAATTCAATTAGGTAAATGAATTGAAATGATACAGTGGATGTAAAACTGCAAAAATCTGGGAGAAAATCTTCTGTACAGAGTCCTTGGTTATATATTTTTCTTCTTAATGAGTGCTATTTCTGATGCAGTGGCGCATAGCGGACCTCATTAATTTGGGATTGCTTTGTGATAAGTAAGGGTAAGGTAACAGAAAAGAAAGTTGCAATCACTACTGGTAATAGCTTGTACTCTGGTTAAATCCATTTGTTCCCTGCCTTCAACCTCAAAGACCCTAGTGTGGAAGGGAAGGAGAAGTCCTGTATGCAGAAACGAAGAAGATAGATCATGTTGAAAAAATAGGTGCAAAGAGAGACAGCAGAGAGACACAGGCTGCTGATCAGATGAGAAGCAGGAAGGTGGATGCTCAAATCATCACCTCCAAAGCTCGGTTTTCTGGACTAGATTGCCAAGTAATGACGAGAGGTATGAAGCTTGTAATGGGTGGTAATTCTGTATCATATGGCAGAGCTGTCTCTGTGTGGTTACTTGTGTTGGGGATTACAAATGATTAAATTGGTGCTGATGTGTCTATAGAAAAGAGGCTCAAAGAATTGATATATATTCCGTATGTAATACATAAAAGGGAAGAAAATCTGAAAAAAATATTTGCCGAAGCAGTGAAGTGTCTCTTCAATCTCTGCCATAATTTATGGAGCATGTTGTTCTTTTATATGCTCTGTCTGTGATTTGCATGGCATAGGAATGGCTAGCTGTGAAACATGTTAGATTTTGTCTTGGACTCTAAAGCACCTGCCCTTTGCTGGTACCTTGTTTGCCTATGGGATGCTGTATGTCTCTGCCTACAAGCTTGGACTAGTTCTCTGCCACAAACAGTGAGCATATATACTTGTAGCTGTTGGTGTTTGTTGAACATCTACAGAGAATGGTGTCCTGCAGCCAGAGGATTTCAGTCGTTGTTAGTTTAGGTAGCAACACCTCTGAGACTGGATATTGAACCACATCACAGGATCATTGATCTAATTGTGTAAACAAATAAGAATTACATCATATAACGTATATTCATATCTGAAAGCACTTGTTCATGCAAATTGATCACTGAATCCAACAGGCCTCCTTAGGTGAATTAATATTCAGTAAACAAAGCAAACTGATGCTGTTAGGCCAGAATTACTTAGGTAGAAAAATTAAATCTGAATGTGCTAGAATTTTCCCTGTGACACAGGTTTGTTTTTCCATGATGCTCAGTATCACATTAAGAGTCACACCATAAAACTTCTTTTGAGAGAATCTCTTTTACTTTAAAGTTCACATATTTATGAGACATTAGTTGTTTCTCTCTTTCTCTTGTTTCTCTCTTTCTCTTGTTTCTTTTTCCTGTAGACTTAAACTAAAATCCAGCAATATTCTTTTTGTTCTATATCTTCTGTTTCTTTTTCATTTTTTTTCTCTTACATTCATGTCACTTGTAGTTTAGAAAAAAAAGGCTTCTGGCATCATTCTATTTTATTCATTGTGAAAAAATTGTATTAAAAAAATTCCAAATTCTCAAACATTTGCATGATATCTCTATGAGAGGAATAATATCATCTCCGAATTTTATGAAGAACAGGAAATGTTTTAAACAAAACTGTTGCAAGCAAGTCGACAATACTTCTGTCATATATAATACTTCTGCAATACTAAACTGGTTGTCATTTTCATTAGTTCTGCTTTCTTCTTTTATTCCCCTTTACCAGTCTGTTCAGCACATCTTTCAATGAGCTTGTCCTATGTCTGTTCTTGGTTTTGGGTGGTTGTTTTGGGTGGCGAGAGGAGAGAAGCAAGTCTCATTCCTGAAACGTTGTCTTCAGACTCTGCGAATGGGAGGCACAGAGGCACACATTTTACTGCTTACTTTCCTAAACTGCAGCCAGTCGCGGGGCTCAGCCTAACTTCACATATCATAAAGGACCACCTTAAGATTGCTTTAAATTGAACCTTAGGGTAAGTCCCTGTTCATAGAACTGGAGACTGCCAGAAGGCAATGACACTCTGTGTCTTTTTTATATCTAATTGCCTCTTTCTCTTTGTCTCTGCACCCTGTCCGTTAGGGGCTAGGCAGATCACCCATACTTACAGCTATGCTGTTCCAATGGTCCAAACATAGGACACATGTATTTGTCAGCATTTAGGTTGCTTTCTGTCTTCTGGAGCTGCATGAAACAGTTAGGACAAGAAGATAAAAACTGCTATTTTAGTTGCCTAGAAGAACAAGGATGTTTTTGCTTGCTTGGGGAGTGCCAGATGAGAAAGGGAGAACTGTGCAACAGCTTGAAATAGCCAATTGATCATCTATAAGCAGGCAATTAACCTCATTGTAGAGGTCTTACTCCATGTCTTTCCAAAACCTTAGTCTTAGCATGAGGTCCAGGCAGTACTTAAGACCACTTGGAAGAAATCTGCGGTAGAGTAGATTTCATGCTGGAAAACTACGGCTTGATTGTACTTCTGAAAAACAGAAAAATATATAAAAGTGGGAAAAATGGACTGCTGAAGAATTTTGCAGCAGATCATTATTTAAAATTATTACCAACCATCACATAAGCCTATTTAGGACCAATTTCAATTGTACATAGAAAAGGACACAATTTAGATGAAGTATGCAATTTTTATATAATCTTAAGCCTATTCATGATTGGGGTTTTATTTTCATTCTGTGTAAATCTGAACCAGATTGTTCAGTACTCTAAAGCCAACATTCTTTCTATGATAAACTAGGATCTTCTGTTGACGGAATTCTGCAATAAAATGACATTGAAATTCCTAGTGAAAACATACAGAGGACATTTGAAAAATTACACCACGAATTTTGTCTCTTGAACCATTTTCCAGATATATGCAAGTATTAGAAGTTGGCTCAATTTTTATGTTACTTTGCTACTATGATTTGTATTGATTTTCTAAAAAGCTCACTTTATTATGTTTATTTTTGACAACTCCTGCCCCTATAATTTCTAGAATAAAAATGGCATTTTCATTATCTGACAGCAAAGGCAAATGTCTGTGGGTTGATTTTGTCTGGGTTTTTTTGTCATTTCTTTCTGTATTTTCTGCACTTGAAGCATCTAGATTATGGAAGTTAGCCTGCTGATCATAAAGCACTTAAGTGGCAAGGTTTTGTTTGAGCTGTTTTGCACAATTGAGGAAGCTTTGAAGTTCTTTTGTTTGCAATGAACTCTGTAAGCCTCCAGCAAAGTTCTGCCACCCTTTTACACACTCTTTAGGTTTCCATATATATATGTATATATGTAAATAAAGAAATAAAAAGCTTAACAGGAGAAAAATTAAAGGTCTCTTAAGATCTTCCTGAGGGTGAAATGTAGAGGGAATCAACTCTTCTTTTGCTCTCTTTAGTTGGGGACAAAACCAGAGATGATCTTAAACATCATGGCCACAAAAGTACTTCTGCTTTTTTTGCTGGGTTCCTTTCAGACTAAAAATAACTCCTATTTATGAGTTTTATGTGTCGTTTGGAAATAGATCTGAAATTGAATTTAAACAAAATCTTAAAGTTTGTATCTGAATTCTTAAAATGCTTTGCAGAATTAAAATATTTTTCCTTCATTAAGTTATTTATCTATTCTGATGGTGGTTTAAGTTTGACTTTTCCCTATTTTTTCCTAGTATAAGGCTCCTCATTCTGTAACATCTGTGTAGTTATCTTTGGGCAAGTTGGCTGAGTACCTAAGGGTAAATAAGCTTCCCTATAAAGACAGGAAGGGAGAGAAAAGCAAAGTTGGGTGAGAACCAGTCTTTAGAGTCCCCATTTTTCCTCTAGTGTCCCTACAATGCAATGTTGTTGTATTCTACCCTCTTTCTTACAGCAAAGGTAACTATAAGAGTGTGTAGAGCTTAGTGATTCCTGGCATTTGATAGTTTTTCCTCACTGTGCTTTTCTTTCTGAACATTTATTTTTCTGTCTGCACACACGTGCAGATGCACATGCACAAGTATGTATATGATATATTAGCAAATGCACATTCATGCATACATGCTGGACTTTTTTCTTTTTTTCTTTGGATCTGTATGCAGATCTGATTTATTCTTCTGACGGTTAAATATTACTCTCTTAGATTAATTCCAGGTTAGTAAAATAAGAGAGAAATGAAATTCATGTATTTCGTATTATGGTGGGATACGTCCAGTACTGAATTATATTAATTCTTACTATTTGTACACCGAAATATTTACTTTTATAATTTTTACAAATATTTGCTAATTCAGCTTTCCAGTAGGCTTCCGAAGTGACTGAGAATTGTTATTCCCATTTTGCAGATAGAAAGGCAGGCGTGTATTAGCAAAGGAAGGTAAAAGAGATTTTTATATTAAACCTTGAGCTGAAAAGTATAATACACATGTCAGAAAGTCTGTCAGCCTCTCTTCTTGTCCCTCAGCTTAGACTGGGTGATTGCCTCTCCATGAAAGATGTCCCCATAGTTGAATGCAGCCACTGTGTACGTAGAAAATAAATGAATTCAGGTTGATTGATTTTAGATTATCTAACAAACAGCTCTATTAAAACACATAGAAAGAAAAGAAGTTGAATGAGTGAAGAGATGGCATTACACAAGGAAAGAATATTTTGCTTTTCTATAGTCTTCCTTCGACTGAAGTGGTGAGGGCTCTTACATCCTAAGAAGCCTATATGAGAGGGTTATTCCTAAGAAAGTGATAGTACTGTCCAAATAATTCAACAAGATGTTCCTGATGGTTGTAATCTGAATTAAGCAGCTGTAATTTTTTTTTTCTGTGATGAAGAATTAGTCTTTTCAGTCTATGTTTTAAAAATGAACAAAGGAGAGGAAGTGTTCTCTGCATCTTTACTTTTTGTCAAAAGATTGAAGAAAATCTGTATTGTAGAGAACAAGTGTTGCAAAGGTGTTACCTCAACGTACGGTGAATTGTATGTGCAGACTGGAGTAAATGCTGTGACACGTCTTGTGGCATATAAGGCAAAACACAGTCAGCTTGGCTTGGGTTTGAATAAAACGTGATGGTGTTACTAAGACTTTGAATCAATTAGGTTACCCAATTTTGTACAAGACAGTAGCCAAGGTCTTTTCAGTTAAAATACTTGGGAACAGATCATTCAGTGTTGTATATTGACACACTTCCACCAATTCCAGTGGATTTACATGTTCTCCAGCATTATCTGAGGAACTGAAGCCAATAGTTAATTCATATAAATGGTTTATTTGTTAAAAGTATCTAGAACAGGACATTAACTGATGAGTAGCTACTTAATAATGCTGTACGAATATTCCTCTGTGGGTGGGTCGGGTATAAAAGGCTATAATCCTTTTACCCTATTCATCAGATAAGTCAACTGTGTATTTTGCATGGATTATTTCCATGTGTGAATAAGCTCGTCTGAATTGCTTTTTATTCACCTTGAATATTAAATACTTCAGCAGGTAATACCTGGGTCATATTTCTGTTAATTGAAATGCTCTTTTTAGTGGGGGACCAATCCATAAAAACAGTTAGGGATTTTTGCCACAGTGAAGTAGAAGAGATGTCACCTTTCATATTCTGTCATATCTTATCTCAGTTAGAGTACTGACTGAAAAAAGGAGATCTGGATTATTCATCCTAAAGTGACTAACATTCCCACGTCCCACTTGCTGGGCAGCATACTAATCTCTGGGTTCATAAGCAAGGCAGGCAGAATACTGCCCATCTATCCTGTTGAAACCATGTTACTGTGGAGAAAAAGAAAAAAAAAAAAGTCTTATTTACTAGGGAAGAGGACAGAGCAGGTACTATTGTAACCCATGGCTAAAGACTCTTCTCAGGGTGGGGAGAGACAGTGTACATATCAGCAGCAAAGGGAACAAGGGGAGCAGGCCCTCGGTTCTGGACTT
>Ga0181612_179523_pt1 | contig 17996 bp, 9 predicted proteins | sample HoacroProtozoa21_FD_119630 | JGI IMG/M metagenome (GOLD analysis project Ga0181612, IMG submission 119630) | Hoatzin crop microbial communities from Cojedes, Venezuel. Combined Assembly of Gp0051906, Gp0051904, Gp0051908 | reverse complement strand
GTAGGTGACCCTGCTTCGGCAGAGGGTTGGACTAGATGACCCACAGAGGTCCCTTCCAACCCCTACCATTCTGTGATTCTGTGAAGCCAACGCCGCTGACAGTGGGTCAGGGTGGGTGGAGTGGGGTGGTCAAATGGCATGAGAAGGTGTTGGTCCTGCGTGATTTGGTTGGTGCATGGAGTGCTGCAGCGCTGCGGCACCTCGTTGCTGAAAAATACTTGGTTGCCGCTTGTAGGACATTCAGCAGCTAGGTAAAGCTTGACTAGAATGCCCAACAATTTTTCTCATTTCTTTTTCGTCACAGGTTTGTGTGATTGCTCATGTAACCGCTATAAAAATGCCAACCCTTCACCGACATGAAGAAGAGAAATTCTTTGTAAATGCTGAAGGCAGGAAAGAATCTGTACCAAGCATACATGATCCCCCTACAAAGGAACTCTCTGTTGTTGTGCCTTCATACAATGAGGAAGACCGGTGTAAGATTTTTCGTACTTTGAGAAAAAGAAGAAAATCTTATCTGTTGTTACTCTAATAATGCAGAGGTCAGTTTATATTAGCAGTGGATTCTGGCAGGCAGGACTACGTGTCTGATTTTTGGACACAGTTTCCAGAAAACAGTCCAAGTACATTAAATTTCAAAATTAAGACACTATGTAGCTTGATTTCTGCTGCTAAAAATAGCATGGGCACTTGTAAGAATCCTCTTTGTTTCAGTGAAGTGCAGCAGAATGGCTGCTCATTGCTCCTGTAAACGCTGTAAGACAAGAAGTAGAAAAAGGCCTTTAAAATTTATTCAGGAGGTTCCCACTCTGTAACCGACAGCAGCGGCTTCAGACAAGCAGTAGAAGTATGATCTTGCTGGTTTCTCTTTGACTTTTGTCTTGATCATGTGTATCTGTACCTGATACTAAAAAGTGAAGGCTTTCAGATGCGATAGAAATAATCAAGCTCTAAAGCTGTACTTGGGATTGGCGTGATAGCACACATCGTCGTTCCTGTGCTTGGTGAGTGAAAATACTGAGCTGCTTGGGATTCTGGTAAGAGAGAAGCTGACAAGTAAAGTGTATCTGGACACAAGGCAGGCCTGGCCCTGTCTCGAGCCCAATGCATTCCTCAGTCCTGGTTCTCATACACCTATTTAATTTCAGTAAGCAAGGTCTTAATATAGTTAATGTGATTTTCATTTTGTTGTCTCTCTGTTTTGGAGATAGAATAATCACCTGAGATGTGCTCAGGAAGGAGCATACACTGAAAAGACAACCATAAGATTGAAAGCCTTTGTAACCTGCAGATAAACCAGCTGCAAAAGTTGTGTCTGTTTGTAGGCTGAAGCATCCTGGGCAGCAGCCTTAGTAAGAGAAGGCATGTTACTGACCAGCGTTAGGAATTTCGCTTGTCGCCTTCTCTGTCAGCTTGCTTGAATAGGTAAAGTCAGCGTGGCTTTCCACAGTCAGTCATGGAGAAGGATTATTTTTTTTTCCTTTAATATTGGGTACATATTTCAAAATGGAAAGTTTGTTCTTTAAAAGAAATGTTTTATCCTGTCTTACATGTGTGATTTTTTTCATTATCCTTTTTATGTTCAGAAAGGACAGGATTTAGAGTTGCAGGTGCTAAGCTTGTTTATTGAAGCTAGTGTTGTATGAATGAGGCAATTTGCTCAGCTTTGCTTTGTGATTGTTTTCAGCTGGCTTGTGCAGGTGCTTTTTGGTGTTTTTCGTGCCTTGCCTGTTATAATCTACTAACCTGACCTTCACCTTTTCTCTAGTACCTCTTATGATGGATGAAGCTTTGGATTATCTAGAAAAAAGACAGGTATTTCAATTTCACATTCAAAATTCATTATCTTTGTACTATGTATAATGTTAGTGATCTAGTCACTTTGTTATTTTGATATGTATTAAAACAGTATTACTTAGCCACTTAGAAGTAAAGCTTCTGTCTTTTGTCAGTTATTTTTAGATTGAATACTGGAAGGTATTTTTAAATTCAGTAGAAATTCAGGTTACTACTATATGATGAAAAATCTTTGTATGTGTGATATCTCTGCAAGACAGAGATTAAGGATTAACCATGCATTTAACTTTTGAAACTAAATCCTGGTTTGTTCCAACAAGTTTTTTAAGCATCTGTTCTTCATTAGGATATTTTCTCTTGAGTGAGAAGTCCATTGTGAAGGTTTGTGAGTTTTATTTTGTTTGGGTTTTCTTAACAGTGATATTGTTCTGAGCTTTCATCTTTTATACCTAAATTGATTTTTCAGTTCTAGATGGTAGCTGAGGAGAGCCATGACAGGCCAGTGTAATGGAACAAGCATGAAATATGGCAAAAGTCTTTAATTATAATTGCCATCTTAACAAATTTACTACATCACATTGGTGCCTGTCGACAGACATGAATGCATTAAAAACTGCTAGGGAGGAAAGAATGCTGATGTTTGAAGGACCTACTACCTGCTTAAGAAATTGGATGAAATGTATTATTTCTGTTTTTATTTTCAAGAAACGAGATCCTTCCTTCACTTATGAAGTAATAGTGGTTGATGATGGTAGTAAAGATCAAACCACAAAGGTAAGAAAAAGGAGTGACTTATCAAATAATCAGAGGTATGGATTTTTGTACTGCATTTGTGAAATATAACAATGTTTTGCCTTTGCATTTTGGTACTTGAAGTAGTTGACAACTAAAATTTGTGTTTCTGAATACTTTCTGTCATTGTCCTATATGCATTGTGGATGTCACATAAACACATGCATACACATGTGATTCTTTTGCAAATACTAGTATTCTTGATTGGCGGCTGTGACAGCAGTTTTCCTGCAGCTGCAGTTCCAAGAATTCTAGTCTTAACTGCAACAAATTGCTTATGAAATATTCTACATGTGTATAGCGATGTGAGTATGCAGTTGAGGAAGCTAAAAAGCTTTTTAAAATAGGTGATTCATACTGTGATTGACAGAACGACTGATAGGTTGTATAGCTCTTTCCCGTACCCTTCATGGCATTGTTCATTTAAAAATCCCAGTGCCAGTAGTAGTCTTTTCAAAATAGTCCTGCATTCTTCTGCTTCAACGTTGATGTATGTCTGTGGAAGGGAAGGCTGGCCAACTTGAGGGTTTTGTTACTACTGCTTGGAAGATGTTTGAATTAGCTACTGAAATGAATGCTGCTTTTTTGTTTACTTCCCTTAAGCTTGTCCGTTAAGGATTGCTTGTATATATTTTTTGACTACTTTGCATTCTTTCTAGCATCATTACTAACTGAGCACACTGTGGGCCTCTGGACTTAAAAGGACTTGAGACAACATTTAGAAAAAATTAGAAGAGAAAATTCATGTATTTTCTTCCCCTTGGAAGAACTGGGTGAATGGGATTTAGAATTGTTTGAGGGAAATGTCCTGTTCTTACTGAACGTGACTAGCTTCTTCAGTCTTCCTGTGTTGACTGTGAACTGCTTTTTATTTTCCCAAACAGACTCCAGCAAACACTGGCAATGTATTTGTGCCGACTGAAGTGGTAATAGCTTTGTGCTATTAATATTTTTTTTAAAAAGGGTGAGCAAGAATCTACCTCGATTCCTGTTTTTGTTTTATGCTGGTTCTTTGTGTGTCTATCAGGTTGCAATGAAGTACTGCAAGAAATATGGAAGCGACAAAGTGCGAGTGCTTTCTTTGGTAAAAAATCGAGGGAAAGGAGGAGCAGTCAGGATGGTAATTGATACTTTCATCTCATTCTCTGTCTGAACTACCTGTGCATGAATATGCAGAAGATAGAGCTGTGCTGATTAACATTTTGAATTCAATACAGTAATAAAATGATTGTCAGAAAACTGAGTACAGGTTCTGTAAATTAAGGCAAAAACTGTTCAAAATAAGCTTATTCTAGATCTTGGAAACAGTATTTTCTTGCCAGGAAGATCAGTAACAAAGAATTTTTTTATATGAAAATTCAAAAGAAAAAAAAAAGTTAGACTTGAATTTCATGTTCCTGTTAGTTCCACTTAGAAATAGGCTTGCATTTAAAAAAACCCAGCCAAACAGAAAAAACCCTTTACAGATTAAAGTGAAGGTTTTGTAGAGAAAATACAGATAGATTTATAAACGTTGCTTTCCAGGTCATAGTTGTGGTTTTAAAAATGTCTCATGACCAAACACTCTCATCCAGCAAAGTTTGTGTTTACTGAAGCCCACTGCTGTCACCCGCACTCAATAGTAGAACCAGCACAATTTATGCTTTCACATGGGAATTTGCACATAGATAGTACCATAAAATCATTGTGTTCTAAAAATAAAATAGCTGTTGCGCACTTAGAAGGAACATTTTTTTTCTTAAGATGAATGACACCTTTTATGTAAAACAGTGGTATCATTTAGGGGTTATCAGTGACTGTCTGTATCTGTATTTTAAGCTCTATCTTTAATATGTCAATTTCATTTTTGTATGATACACAAATGGCTATAGTAAATGGAGAAAACATGAATTTAGAAAGTGTGGAGGGGTATAATTTTTAAGTTATTCTGAGAGAAGGAGAATGATTCTCTGTGTGATACAGTTTTGCACTGCAGAGTGTAGTGGGTGTGTATACTACTACTTCCTTGACAGGTTTTTCCAAGTCACGTAGGCTTGATTATGACAGTGCGTTTGGCAAACCCACTGCTAATTGTTTTCCTGTCTGGACCCCTTCAAAAATTGTCACATATCTCTGTACAGGAGTATGGCAAAACAAGCTGCGACACCTGATGCATCACGAATGTTTTGCAGCGATACTCTGATTTAAGACTTACTTGTCAAAATTAATGTAAGGTTACCTCTTGTATTCTTGTGAAACAGTGTTAGGAAAAAATAGCACTGCATCCTCCTTTCCATACCTAAATGACAAAGAAAAGCTATCCAGTGCTATGGCAGCTGCTTGTTACTGCTTCCTTGTGCTCCCCTGCATAGCTGTCTGTAGCAACCTGTTGTCTCTCACAGTTTTGGTGGGTAAAGCTTTTACTTTGCAAGCTTCTCTGGAGAGGGATTGTTAACCTTTCGGGTTCATGCATTGTCTGTCACTGTGGGACACTACTCAGTATGTGAAGTCCCTAGGTGTTATTCCAGTATGAACTGATAAATTGTTCTTAGTAGCAGAACATTAAGACTTGCCTGTTGTGTTGAATCTTTGAGATACCACTGTTGTAGTTACTCTACATTAGGTTTCTGCAGTGTCTTGCAGCTAGCTTATGACAAATACTGATTTTGGAGGTGCTGATTTTTATTGACTGTTTTGATTTTAGGGTGTCTTTAGTTCTCGGGGGAAAAAAATTCTAATGGCTGATGCAGATGGAGCCACAAAATTTGCAGATATTGAAAAAGTAGAAGAAGGTCTAAAAAATCTTCAGCCATGGCCTGTGAGTATTAATTCTTGTGGTTTAATACACATGCATACAGATTGATTTTCGTAATTCTTTTCAGCCTGAGTTCTTTGAGATCCGATTGCAGATCTAGGTGTAAGTCTGAAGACCTAGATGTAAGCTCAGAAGCTGCAAGAATGGATTGTCAGGATGTAGCTTCCACAGAGTTCTTACCTCCTTTGCATTCACTGTGCCTATTTCAATGCAGTACATGATGTTCTATTTACCATTCTTCCTTTGAAGTTGTTCTGCTCTCTATAAATGCCATGTGTTGCCTACTCAGTTAACCAATTTTTTCTTTGTTAACTGCTTTGTATTTTCATTTTATCTGATGTCATCCCGTATACCTTTAAGGATGCATCTTAATTTCACCCTATTTTGCAGAGGTTCTCTTTTCTCAGAGTTGTTAGTTTAATGACAGTATTTCGAAGAACTTTTATTGTAACTACAAATTGAAAAACCTGTGGAACAAGAGCTCCTCCCTGAGTAGTCATTCTCTTTTGGGTGCTTGACTTGAAAGAACTGCGGTTTATTTTCTGCTTAAATGCAGAACAGTGAGGTACTTGTAGCTCGCTTCCCGGGACGCCAGAAGCGATGCGCAGCCTTCCAGCAGGCGCTGCGAGGGATGTGCCGGTCTGCGAGTGCAGGACCACAGGTGCGGGAGCCGCCGAGCATCGGCCTTTCCCTGACGCTCTCCGCTACTGAGGCGGCAGCAGCTCCTGGGGTTCCAGCATCAATCCCACACTCCCGAGTACAGCAGGTGTGAGGGATTTCATGTGAGAAGGAGTAGCATGAGAATAATTTTAAACCTGTTTTTGAGCACATCTTTTGATTTAATTTGAGATAGTATTTTTGACGTGATACCATGGCATTTTATTTGTTTGAAGGTACATCAGTGCAACAAGTATTTTATTCTGTTATACCTTCCACAGTGCAATATTTAGGTAAAACGTACACTATAGCATGAAGTGCCTAGGAATGCTGAATGCTTGTCTGTGCTGTTTAACACATTTGCTATATGCATACCTCAGAGGAACAATGTAAGCTAAACCAGACCTGAATAAATTGCAGCAATTTGTATGTACCATGTGCAAAACAATAAACTTTAGATGATCTGTTAATTGTAGAAAAGAGTGATTTTAGCCTCAGAATCTAGCAGGAGAAAAAGTGCAGCTACAGGAAGCAGAAAAGTATACTACTTTGAAGTTTTTGTTATACAGTTCTCAGCACAAGATTCCACGCATTCAGAAAATGTTAGATTAAGTAATAGCTCTTTAATTTGTATTCCTGTGCAGAACCAGATGGCTATTTCCTGTGGTTCTAGAGCTCATCTGGAGAAGGACTCAATAGCAAAGGTTTGTTTCCGTTTCCTGCTGTGTACTAACACTGAAATACTTCCATTGTTTGATTCTGCTCCGCAGATTTTTACAATTAAATAATCAATATTTGTAAAAGAATGGAAGCTAAAAAATAGGAAAAGCTTGCCATGAGTGTAGCATGTGCTCCATTGTATGCAAAGGATGTGTTCTACATTTCAGGCGCTTTGAACTGGTGTCAGTTAGTGTTCCAATTTATGGATTTAATTTTCCTAGTTGAGAACATCTTACAAGCAGTGCTTCTAATGCCTGACAGAATTGGTAGCCAGTAATCAGTACTGGGGCTGGAGTGGAAGGCAGCTGATGAGTTCATTTTTATTGATTCCCTTCCAGCGTAAGAGCTTGATCTGCAGATCTTCAAACCTGTTTAACATGAGTTAGAGATAATTAGCAGCAAACTGTTTGAAGAGTATCTGAATTCGTGGGAAAGTACTTTTTTGGTATTAGTCATAGTAAGATTTTTGAGTTTTGAAGACACAGACAGTACTGTTTTGTGTGGCTCTTGTGGAATAAACAGTGATGCATAGGCGCACAGTCTTATCTTGCATCTGGTTTTCTGATGTCTTGGCAGACAGTAGTTGACAAAGCACAGGCATGGAACTTGTGTTGCAACAGAAGCATTGCTGGACTAATTTTTTCAGCATCATTGGATGTGCTCATCATTTTGAACGTTCTCAAGAGTAAGCTTTGTTTATACTGATGTTTAATACTTGAAATGATTCTAAAATATATACACAACTACTAAAATAGTTACAAAAGTTCAAAAGAAGTTACACTGGTAATGTTCAGCCGCTGCTAGATCTTTAGTTTTTTCTTCTGGTTTATCAGGTAGCGTTGGAGTGGTTCACTGGAAAGACTTCTGCTGCATGTATGTTAGCATCCTCACAGAAAAAAAAAAACAAACCCCAAACCTTCATCGTTATCAGAAATTAGGATAAATCTTTGACATGATACTTGCATGCTTGTGGTACAGAATATACCATTTGCAGTTATTAGCTGTGCAGCCAGTGTATCCTGGAAATGTTGCTACTACATGGAGACCATGTAGCTGATAAATTTGAGCCCAGAAAAAATGGTTCATTGTGTGGTCGGGTACTAAATATTGATAAACTGTCTTCAGTGCATTCTTATTCCTTTTCATCTTTGGAAGTCTTGCTACGTGAAGGAGAGGAATGGAACAGGACTTTATCTTTTAGTGCAAACATACAGTTTTTAGGATGTTTCCATCCTTCCCATTTCTCCCCATATTTCTGACTTTTTTGATAAAGGAATCACCAGCTGATTAGATAGTATTACTCTGTTTGAAATATGGAGCCCATTTCATCACCCAGCTGTCCCTAGACTGGAAAGGAAAGACTGCCTTTACCACATCAGGAAGAAGCTGTTGTGTAGTGCAATAAGTATAAAAAAGAAAATTACAGAACGAGCGTTCAGAAGTTGGGATTTCTCTCTGGGCGTAGTGGCAACTAAAACAGTGGAATGAAGCTGTAAGAAGCAGCCGTATGGGATTTATTAAGACTAGAATTTCACCCTTAAATTCAATCTTAGGACATCAAGAATTCCGTTCTGCCTCCAGAATTGTTAATGTACTTTAATGAATCCCTAGTATGGCATGCATAAATAGTCCTGGGAGTGACGAACATAACCCAGGAACTCCTCTTTGTGAAGTCAATGCACAGTTTCACAGGCTGACAGTCATGCAGCCTCTTACACCTTCCATTTTGGGAGCAGTAGCCTGGTGTTCTTGGTCACACAGTGGTTCACTTTGACCAAAAGAGCTGAAGAATCCGCACCATTAACCTAGAGCTAAAGCACTTTTCTGAGAGGCTCAAGCTGTGAATTTGAATTTCCTTAAGCCAAAGGCTATTACATAAGAAGCTGAGCATCTTCCCATCTTAGAAGGAAATGGTAAAAAGCACATTTACATGTGCTGAAATGTGTAAAGCACATTTACGTGGTGTGTGCAAGCTCTGGAGATTATGCAGTCTTGAATGAAAGAAACAACAAGAGATGCTCCCATTTGTTTTTTCTTTATAATATAAAAATTTTTAATTGTTGTGTCAGAGTAGCAGCTGGAACCTGTTTAGTTTTTTAGTGTGCCTTCTTAAGAGTAGCAGTCTTTATGCAGTCCTGCTGGCTTATTCTCCATTGTTTGTCCTGGTAACTTTTGAATTTGTTGGTCCTGTTCAAACAATTTTTAGGAAAACGACTAGACGGAGCTAGAAAATAGCTTGTAAATGTCCAGTGGAACAGAGCAGGTAGCATGCCATCCCGCTTCTCCTTCCCTCTGCTTCTCCTGGGGCAATTGCCAGAGAACCATGCAGAAGGTACTATGACTGTCCCACTCATTACTTGAAATCTAGGTGCAGGTTCCTGCTTCACTTAATGAGGTATTATCCAGAATGAAAAGCTGCTCTGAATTAGGGAAAGCAGAAAAAAGAACTTGGACTTCTCATATGCTAGGCCAGCATCCTAACCATGTGCTTGACAAGCGAGTCTTTCCTTTTCAGCTGTAATTTTGTTTCACTGTAACAATTGAAAAGTTCTGGTTTTATTCCAGTGCAAAACAAAAACAATTTACAAACTTTGAAAGCTATCACGAAACAGGATTATTGTCCTGTAATCCTGCTCTGTTCAAACAGTTCTCTGATTGCTTAAATGAAACCATCTATCTTCTTGCCTTTTGTCCACAGCGCTCTTACTTTCGAACTCTTCTTATGTATGGGTTCCACTTCCTTGTGTGGTTTCTCTGTGTCAAAGAGATCAGGGACACGCAGTGCGGATTCAAACTTTTAACCAGAGAAGCTGCCTCGCGGACCTTCTCAACTCTTCATATAGAACGCTGGTAAATTCTTTCTTTTCTTGTTGTTTGTTTGCTTCTGATTTAACATGGTTTTGAAAAAGTGATTTCAGTATTGCAGCTACTATAAGACGTGACGTCTGTGTATAAATCGTAGCTGCTCGGTTTTTGCTTGGCAATTTAGATTTCTGGTTATGCTAAAATGTGGTATTTGTTAGGAATTCTATTTTATTACTAAGATATACTTTAGAAAATAGTTGAGAATTTAATTTTATTCTTTCTACTTGTGATGATAGAGAGAAGGGAAACAGATGGGCTTGCTAAATTTTAAATTTCAAAGAGCATCCAATATAATCTGTAAGAAGAATTTTAAGACTCCATTGCTGAGATTTCGGGTGGCAAGAATTGACTACTTGACTCCATGCAAGTCCATTTTACTTTGGTGTGTGGTGTAGAAAGAGTTGTGTAATACTGAGAAGTAGGACATTTTGGTTTTGCCTTGTCAGAGCAACTGGTAATTGATCAGGGGAGCAAACAAGAAGAAAAATCCCAAGAATTCTTCTCTTGTCTCTTCACCTCTAAAAGAAATCCCAAACAAACAATTTTTTGATTGTGTTGTAATCCACTCCATATTTCTGAGAGTCCTCCCTCCTTTTACAGATACAAGCCACACAAGCAAAATAAGAAATGGAGATAAGCTCTTATTATGATACAGAAAGTTAAGAGTTATTAATCCTATTAAAAATTTTATCAGTCTATTTTTATGCATTGCAACCGTACAATCCAGTGCTGATTAACCGAAACGTTATACCTAAAATCGCTATCTGATGTTTGTCATCGCTGACGGCTCAAAGTGAAAGGAAATGCCTGCTCTTAGCTTATTTTCTTGCGAGAATATTTCAGGAGAGTACTACTGACAGATCTCATTTATGTAAGCCAGTAGAAAATGATGCATAGCCTTTGAGTTACTTTAGAGCTCTCTTTCATTATAATTTAACTAGAACAGTTCCCTTATGAGAGTGATACTCATGACTACTGGTATGGGACTGAAACATGTTTTTGCACACAAATACCATACTTCCTGTAAATTTACTACACCACAATTAATGCTGAATTGGATGGTGACTGTCCCCAGGCTTAATTCTGTGTAATCAAATATTTCCAACTATTGTCTTCATCCAAGAAAATCCATCACAGGGTACTTCTTGCTGACAGGGAACAGAATTACTGAACAATGTTCTCATACGAAAACGTGTGTAATCCTGCAGCCCTACTCAATTCCAATACGTCTAGTTTTAGGTTGAGCTTTGGCAGTGATGGCTGAGCTATATTGCTCCTCCAGAATGGGGTTGCGAAGGTAGCGTGTGGGTGCACAAATCTGATGCAGAATGGGGAGCTTCTGTTCAACTGAATCTGGAATTGTGAGCAGTCAGCATTCACAAAATGGTTTTCCTAGCTGAGTGATTTGCTTATTGACCTGAAGGAAACTATAGCTGAACCAGAAACGTGATTTCTGGTGCTACCTCCAAAACCAAACTTGATCTATAAAGTTCTATAAACTTCGTTGTGCTGTACATTGTCATCTGTACCCCATCATCCAGGAACAGAGGCAATGAAAAAGAGATATTGCTAACTTATTTTACAGGAATTATATTGCTGGTGTGGAACACACCAGCTCTTCAGGTCTTGGTGTGTTAATTCATTGTGCTTGTATGTGCTGCTATAAAATTAGCGTGCTATTCTTGCTTTTTTATTTACAGTAATCCATAAACTAATCCTTTCAGTGTTTTTTTGTATGTGTGAGATTTACTGGTTAGTGATGAAGAATGTTTGTTTTGTTAGTCAAGAAAAGAATAACGCAAATTCTTGCAATAAACAGCTCTTCAGATACTTCCAAGTCACAAATCTGCCTAAAACAACAATGAAGTTTTTTATTTCGTTTAATTTTCTGCCGAAACAGGCAGTTTATTGTCTGCTTTTATCCTCATCTGTCCTTTAGGCGGCCCCTGTACTTTCCTGCCTTTATTTTGATACTTACTGACTAATTTCAAGAAAATGTGACAGAGAGTAGAGTTCTTAAGATGGAAAGCTTTGGCAAGTTTTGTGGCAGTTGAAACCCTATTAGAGAAACTCAGATTATTGTCATTGTTGAAGAAAAAACTACAGGATGGAGTCAAAAGTTGCTTATCATCAGCTTCATAGACAGCCATTCAGCAAGTGTAACTGGAAGCTAACGTTTCAGTACACAAAACAGTACTGTCCCTTTCCCATATTCATAAGATCTGTGAGGAAAACTGGGAGATGGGGAGGTATGAACATGTGGGGAAAGTGGGTATATTAAAGGAAACAGTCATAAGTGAAATGTCTGTGGTGTATGGACAGTTGGGATAATTGCAGTAGGAAAAGATACAGGGACATCAGACGTTCATGCCGTGGAGCCATACACTGGATTCCTTTGTGTGTGGTAATGTAAGAATCTGAAATAGGCCAATAACAGAAGCTTCATGTTTTAAACAAAACTGGCCCCTGATATCTTTCCATTGCATAGCATGTGTGTAAAAAGGAAAATAAAAGCTGTTTAGTCATTGTGCCATGGAGGTTTTGTACATGTCATGAGAATAAGATGTAAGAGGAAGAAATAGTATTTTATCTCTGTTGACTTGGAACAACAGTGAGTCCTTAACTGGGTCACAGAACAACTTACTCATACTGAGACCATCAGCAGGGCTATGCAGAGAAACCATTATCTTGAGATTGGACAAAAGGCTCCGAAATCTGTGTTTATTACCACCGCTGTATCACTACATTGGGGCTATTTGACATCTGAAGAAATGATTTCGTTCTTTTTGAATCTTAAAATCCCATTAGTGAAGTGCAGCTCTGTTAGGTATTGAAAGAAGAATTCAGTTCAGTGTGGTCAGTGCTCAGATATTCTGGTAATAATGGAGGAGAGTGCCGGGGAATATTCAACAAGCAAGCAGCACTTAATAGGATAAAAGCTGTCTGAGAGCCAGCACCCTAGTCATGGTGTCTGTCGAGGGCTCCCCGGCTGCTGAACCAGAGTGTGTGGTGAGCTGTCGAAGAGAATGAACACAATTCGGTTTCTGCAGAAGCCTCTCCTGTCCTCTCTGCTCAAGTTTTGTCAGGCTCAGATTTTTTGAGGTACTACAGTGTTAAGTGGTGAGGACATAATAAGTATTTAGGCTAAACATTAATACATAGCACATTTACTCATGATATTAATATAAAATGACTATAAAATAGGCTATCTAATAATTCCTGCCCTGAACTGTTAAGCTTACTGCTTGGTTAGAGTATGAATACACACACACAATGGACAGGATTTGCTTCATCTTATCTAGATTGCTTCTACTTGTCATCTAGCCTCCCTTCTTAAACCAATAGAAGGGACAATTTTAAAATATAATTCATTTCATCCTAACATAGGCCACTAAAATATGCCAGACTAAGTGCAGCCATCAAATGCTGTTTTTCTGCCCTCGACTATGAAGGGACTCGGGACAATTTGTACAGAGGGAGCTATCTCTACTATAAATGACTGAATTTCAGCAGGGTAGATTCAACTTACAGCATAGTAATATGCAGGATAAAATGTGTTAGGTTGCTGGTGCCTCAACTGCATCAAAAGGATAAACTATTCAGTAAAATCTGAAAGTAGTGAGTTAGAAAAAAAACTACTGATGCAATTTTGTATCAAAGGCAGCTCAGTTTCTGGGCTGTATAGGCAGCGCAAGTTATTTCTGTCAACAGAAAGCCCAGAGAACTCTTCCGTTTGGATGAAGGAGTCCAGTAGTCCCTTTGCATACAGGAGAGCACCAGTGCTGAGTTAGCACTGGACAGTAGGAGACTGCCCTGAAGTGCTGGATATTGTCACTACTGCTCCAAAAGGCAGAGTAATGCATTCTCAAGAAATAATACAAGTTTTATTTCTGCGTCTCTTAGCAGGCTGGTTTCGTACCTCAGCCAAAGAGCAAGCATTAGGAGCACAGTCTCTTTCTCGGAAGCTGAACATCTTGCACTCTGGTAATAGATGTGTCAGTGTAAACAACATAGGTGTCCTGCTGCTAGGTTGGGCAGGCTGAAAGACTTCTATGTTTCCGTACTTAAATAGCCATCAGAGACACCAAAAATAAGTGCATATGGTGTTTTCAGTGTTTCACCAGCACCACCAGTAAAATGGAGCCTTGTGTTTCCAAATTCACCTTTCATATGAAAAAGAAGGGGAGAGCATCAAGATCTTTCTCCATCTGATTGCACGTGCATCTTTGACAGTTTCAATATTAATTATAGGAAAATAAACCAGTATCAACTGCATTAAGAATGAAAACCTAATTGCTTTAGACCTTCACTTTTTTCTGCTTTCTTCATGCTCTTTCTATTCCAGTGGACATTGAATTGAATATCACCTCTTTAATGTTAAAAATACTAGCAAACAGGGCAGTTTTCTTCTTGCTGTGCTGAATTTGATTTATAGATGCTTATATTTAGGAAATCTTAAAAGCAAAGGGAAAAATACTACGTTATCATTATGATGATAAAGATCATGTAACACTTTTTAAAGAGAGACCAAGATATTTCCTAAAACGTTTTCTTAATCTAACCTTGAAGTAAACATTTGAAAATTAATAGATACTGGAAGCTGTTTATATATTTGATATCAAGAAATAACACTAGCATCCTAAACTAGCTCTTTTTTGTGAGTGTTCTCATTGAGGTTTTTGTTTAACTGTCCTTTGGAGAACTGACTGTGTGTATACGAATACAAACCAAACATTCTTGAAATTTACTTTGTAAATAGCAAAGTTTTGACGTTAGTTTGAAATGAGAGTAACCTTTTGAACAGGGAGCATATGCTTTGCGTTTTAGGTTCTGAATCTGATTACACCACTAATCTATGTTTCAAAATGGATGGAGCACATTTTTTAAATTAAAACTTAAAAGAAAATTAAAAGGAATACTTTAAAAACATAATAGAGACAGTTGGAATTACTCACTTTCAGGCTCCAGAAGAAGCTGTAGTTCTGCATCTACAGTCTTGACCTGAGAAATTTCAATACACAGGAGGAAAAGTGGAAAATTAAACGGTCTCATTGGCAGAACTTTCTTATCCTGAATTTGGTCATTGATTTCTTCTGACTACAAAAATAAAGTCATATATTTTTCTTCCAGCCAGAAAATGTCTTTCTTTACCTAGGAGAACTAGACATAGCAGTAGTTACTGCCCTACCTGGAATATTAATAAATGGAGGGGAAATTCAAAACATAGGTCTAGTCCTGGTTTGATTGACATACTTTTGTAAAGTGGCAGTTTGTAATGATATTACACAACTCAGCAGATCACTCATTATATCAAATTGTTGCTATTACTTTTGTCTATAAAAATAGCCTTGTGCACTGAACAAGCCATGCTGTTTCACATTTAAAACTCAAAAGCTCAATATAAAAAGTTAATGTTTGTTTCTCCAGTTCGTCACTAATCTCTAAATGTGAGTCTCTACATAAAAATTACAGAGAAATAAGCATTTGTATTGCTACAGAGATTTTTTTCCACTTTTTTGGCATTGTAGACCAACACGAGCAGTGGAATGAATCGTTTTTTCCTGGTTTTGTGCATGACAAGTAGAATTGTTTATGAAGGTCTAATCAACGCAAAAATATTTTGCTGTTATAACTATGTCTGGTTTGTCTTGTAAAAAAATCCTGCTCCTGACAGACATATGTGGACTTTCAAAAGCCCCGGTACAGCTAGAGCAGTGCAGGCAGTCTAACCCTCTGGACATCCTATTTCATTCTTAGACCTCTTTGAGCATTGAAAGTTTTCTCTGTCCATTAAGAGTTTGCTGGAACGACATATCTTGGGTTTGGAAAAGTCCTGAATTCCAGTTAAAACAGTATAACTGAAGGCCTAATTTTGGTGTATGAAACACTTAATATTGGACCAGCAAAAAAAAGAAAGAGTCCTAGTGCAATTTTAAAATACAGAATAATTTTGCAGGGTAGATATTTCCTAAGCTGAAGCATTTTACAGGTTCAGTTTAAAAAGGCCGAATTCAATTAAACACCTACCAACCTGGTGTTCAGCTGAATTTTAGCCAGCATCATCGTAAATTGTAACTTAACCAAAAGTACTCCTTAGCGTAAACACAACCACATGGAGTTGTTTTTCTCTTTCTGTATTTCGTATTTGTGTTAATTAACATATAATGGAGCCACTATTAGATGGGGAAGTTGTTCGCACCGTGCATTTTTGGATGTCTGACTTTGGGTACGCAGATTGGAGCCTGAATTCATTCAGGCTAGAGCCAAACTCAGGTATCCTGAGCTGCGTCCCAGCTCCGCAGAGGCCTTGACTTTCACTCTCAGCAGGAGGATCCGGTGAAGTACATGGTGTGAATAATTCCCTGCTATTCCTAACAGCGGTTCTGTCAGATGTTAACTAGTCACGAATGGCTTCATGTCAAAACACATGTATTGCACTCACCAACTCATCTGCTGGGGTTGCTTTGATCTCCTCTGGGGTAGGCTCCAGCTAACATCCCCACGTTTAAATCCTCGGTATGGAGACTTCTGTATGGTTCTTCTGGACAAACTGGATCTGGTGATCTGCAGTATGAGTGTAATACTATCAGCGTATTGAATATGCTACGATCTGTATTCCCTGATTAACTATTCTAGTATGCGTCTGAGGTGTACGGAAAAGTGGTGGTGAACAGGAGAAGAAAAAAGGTGTCCCAGCAGTGTAGTATGGAAGTCATCCTCCTTTCAGCTTTGAATTCTTTTTTTTTTTTTTTTAATTTCAGGATATACTCACTATTACGCAAATGGCAACCACATGTAACAATATTAGTGTTGAACCTGATTAATTCCCATGCTTTTAATCTTTTACTTTGAGCGCTGTAGTTTACCAAACTATTTAATGTTGTTGTACTGTGATGTATACGCTGGCATTCCAGTAATCGGCTGTCCATAGGAATTGTTGCAAATAGCTATTAGTTCACTAGTCTAATACTTTGTGTAGTAATATTTTTAGAGCAGCTCATATAGTATAATTCATCAGACAATTATTCTGTTTCTCTTAAGATTTTCAGTCAGTTAAGTAGTAAGTATTAGAAAATTAGATTTAGTCTTAATACACATGACTCATAAACATTCAAAGGTGAATACATGGGGGTTTTGGCTTACAAATGTAAAATGTCAGCAAAAAAATAAACAATACAACTTCAGTAGAAGAGACCATGGCATAATTAATAAAACAATATTCAACCCTCATTTAAAGAAAACAGCAAAATGGCAAGGCTGCGTGGAGCAGATTCAGTTCAGTGAAGTAAAAAAAAAAGAATCAAAACATTTATTCCTGTACCTTTTATGTGACAATTAAGAGACCTGTGTCCTAATCAAAATCAGATTTACAAAGTGGTTCTAAATTCTGTATACAAAATAGCTGTAGTCTCTGTAGATAACCTCTGTTTATGCTGCCTTTGCGTGTTTTGGTGCTGTCCAGAGTGACAGCAACAGCTCTCCTGTAACACACGTACAGTGCGAGTTCAGGTGGGTGTGTGTTTGGTAATGACTTCACCAGCAAGCCAGCGTGCTGTGGTCTGTACTTCAGTGGGAACCTACATGTATGTGTCATACCTAGCTGGCACATTTCACAGTGGACTTCTGTTGTTGCGTTTGTTCATAGTTTTGCAGAAACACACTGCACTGCTTAAAAGGAGAGGGTGACTTGAAGTAGAAGGAAATAACATCTGAACTTGGCTAGCAACCTGCTGAAGTGTCTTTTTGCCTGCTCTTGATCACCTGTCTGTCCCTTTCTACCCTTTTTGTAGTGGTAAATGGAATTACCACTGACTTGAATTCAAGCAACCCTTGAAGCATGAACAAGTAATGTTATTTTTTTACTGCATAAATTTGCTCCAGAGGCAAGAGTGTTTTTGTCATTTCATAAGAAAATTGTCTTGGACTTAGCAGTGAGAATTTAAGGAGTTTCTAAATTTACAAAGTTCTTGAGAGAAAATGTGGACTAGTTTGAATTGTATTTAACTGTCTCTCAGCTGCATTTTCAAGACCTCTGTAAGCTGGTTTGGAACATCTGTTCCATTGACTTCAAACTGGAAACCTTACCAACAGCTTGGCTAAAACGTTTCCAATTCCTTTACCTTCAAGGTTTAGTCCCCTGGGAAAAAACTCCGTGTTTGAGTATGTATTGAAACTAGTAGAAATCAGATGTGGATGGTTGTTGACAGACTTTTCCAATACAGACTAGTATTTTTAAAAATCTTTTTATTGGGGGGGGGGGGGGGGGGGGGCAGGGGGGTTTTTAGCTTAAATTCCAATTTTTTAAAATTATTTAAGGCAAAAAAACCCCCCGACTGGCTTTTGAAAACCAAAAAGGGGGGGGGGGGGAAGG
>Ga0181612_144738_pt1 | contig 17996 bp, 10 predicted proteins | sample HoacroProtozoa21_FD_119630 | JGI IMG/M metagenome (GOLD analysis project Ga0181612, IMG submission 119630) | Hoatzin crop microbial communities from Cojedes, Venezuel. Combined Assembly of Gp0051906, Gp0051904, Gp0051908 | reverse complement strand
GTTCCAGGGCTCCGTCACCCTCAGAGGGAAGAAGTTCTTCCTCATGTTCAGACGGAACTTCCTGTGCCTCAGTTTGTGCCCATTGCCCCTTGTCCTGTCGCTGGGCACCACTGAAAAGAGTCTGGCCCCATCCTCTTGACAGCCACCCTTTAGATCTTTATAGGCATTTAAGATATTTATAGGCATTATATTACAGCACCTCTCAGATATTATTTGAAGTTTTCAGCAGTGAATGCATCACAAAACCAAAGGCATAGAAGACTGAAAAGAAACCCCCACATGCTCCTGGCGTATTTCCTAGCATTAAACCGTATGTAATATAACCTGACGTCTTTAAAATCTGTCCACACTACAGATTCAGAAACATTTGTCAAGCATTCTAAGCACCACTACTTTTCTGATGATACTGAGCATCGCCACTGACAAACCCGATGTAACTGAATTTTAACCAGCGTCCCTTCAAAAACCAGCTCTAGCAAAAGGAGAAAAAGAAAATGGCAGAGGACAATCAAACCAGAGTCTTGGAAGAAATTCTCCAACAGAAGATGACAATAGACTTTCCATTTATGAAACACAGCATTACCTCAGCCGGCAACCACATTACATCTTCATGATTTACATTACCTCCCTTGTCCTGTGAGGTCTTGAAACGGATGTACAAGGCTTGTAACGAGTCACAAATGGAAAGAGTGAGGTGAGAGCTGCTCAGGCTGCTGGGGGTGGTGGGTGTTTAAGGAATGCTAGCTAAGGTACTACCTGCACAGAGCACGCGCTACTCCAGTCATCTCCACAGAGCCTTTTGAATCTTTTCTTTCTGACATTCGCTGTTTCCTCCAGCCTACAGCCCCATTATCTTACATGAATTCAACACAAGAATCCAGTTACCATCTCAGAGGTCAACTTACACTTTTCTCCCTTGCACAAACTCAAACTTGACATTTTGTTCAGAGAGAGATATTTTCAACAGCAACTGGGGAGAGGTGAACAAGAAAGTTCCCGCTGGTGTGAAGCAAAAGTAAGTTCAACCCTCTTCAAACACGCATCTGCACAGATCAAGTGGGATGAAATTCTCTAAAGAAGATGGATGAAGGCCAAATAAATACCTGAAGCCGTTAGATAGGAGAGAAAGGTGCATCTGGGCAACTGGGAGGGTTTGATGTCAGAAAGATATTAAAAGGGCCTGGGTAGGATTGAAGCGATATAATCTGCAAAATCTTTTGCAGGCAGATATGAGCTTATTTTGCATGAGCTGACCAGAAGCCAGCCTGCTACGACAACGCACTATTGAGCACTTGGTAGTAAGCCTTGCTGCAAAGCAGTGTGTATCAGATCAGGCAACGTACCATTCTCATGTGGCCACAAGTTCTCAGGCTGACCCACAGTGCAGGCTACAGTAATCTCACATCAGTCTGCAAATGGGCATGACGTACACCCACGAAAAACAAAAAAAACCACAAAAAATTTAAAGACCAACGAATCCATCAACTATGAGGTAGGATGAACCGAGGTTTGCAGGATCAGGGATGGACATCAGTCCCTGAGAAGCACTTGGGAAAAATTAACAAGAAGACAGAGCTTATGGTGTGGGGAGACCCACATTAGACATGCCCCTTCAGAGAAGGGGCACCACGAAGCCCCAGATTTATAATGGACACTTCTTTCAGAGGTAGCTTTTGAACTGAGACAGGTTAAACATGGGAAGTGTGAGAAGAATAACACGGTACATGTCTTTACAGAATGAATTCTGTCACAGTGATTGAGTAACTTTTTTTCTAGTAATTTGAACATAATGCAACACCATTAGACTATCAAACTCTTCTTAAAATCAATACAACTCAGGTACAAATACCTAGCTTCAGGCACATATCCCAGCATAGCCGGTACTCACATACACATAGCTGCATTTAAGTCCAACACAAGTATATTTGCAATATGGAAGTTCTCACCTTCTGTCTTTCATTCTCTTCTGATTACATATAATCAATAATATTTATTACTTTCTCCCTTACACTTTTCAGATATTACTTCTGAAAGGGAGACATTGCATTTGATGAAACAGCACAAAGACAAGAAGGTGCTTGCTATAAATACGCAAAAGATACTGCTATTTTACTTTGTATCCTAATCAATGTTTTTTTTAAATTTAGCTCTCTGATGGGTATCTGCTTTGGACGCAGCATACAGCATAGATTGTACTACTGATACATACTCTTCATCTAACAATTTTCCTGTGATGTATGTAGAAGTATTTAGTAGTGGATTTTTATGTCTCTGAGATAGATTACAGAATCTCCAACACACAAGGAGAAAAAAAGGCAATGCTTAAAAGAACTTGCCTAATATGTTAAAATATTTCAACAAAACGATATGGATTGGAATTCAAAAATTGCTATGACTCAATGCTTTTATAAGGCTTTGTCAGACCCGAAACTCTCCTTATTTATCCTATTTTCATTCTCACATCTACAGTATTTTTTAGGAATGGACAGATCATCTTGCACATATTTATATAAGTGCACCTTGGTGTTGCATGTACAAGTTTGGCACACAAATACAAACATACACATTACTTGTTAAGGATCTATTTGAGTATTCTAGTTGCACAATGTTAAATTGGTTGGTCTCTTATTGAAATCCATTTCTCATTTTCACAGAGCAGAAAAAATCTACTTTATATATTTATCATAACTCTAGCAATAGCATCTGGAACCCGTGAGGCATGTTACTTTTTGTGAGCATCTTCATTATTTTTTGTGCTGATTAAATTGGGTGTAATAGTGAGAAGATACTGACTTCACTTAAGCAACCGGGGAAATGGGACAAACCTACAAGGAGAAAAACATCTGTAATACACAAGCTTGGATGAGAAAATTGGTCAAAGCTGTTAAGAAAAGAAAAAAAGGAAAACCCACAGCAGCGCTTCTAGAGATTGTTTTCTGAATAGCCTGAAGCTTGTTTTCTAATTAATTTCCAACTTTAAATTTACAGCACTGAAACTCATCATCTCTGCTGACACGCAAATAAATTATTTACTTTACAGGTGCCTAAGAATGAGAGATAACAATTCAAGCCATAAGCAAGATGACTAAGGCAAAGCCAATGCTTTGCAGTACTCACCTTAGGCACCCAGTGGCATTGCGCAGCACCTGTGATGAATGGAGTTGTATTTTATGATCATCCTGGAGCGGAGAGTTTTCCCATCCAGAGTGAGGGATGATCACTGCATTGGTCAACACTGCGAGGGCATCCTGGATGATTGGCATTTTCAGTGCATCACAGGAGGACAGATTCCAGAGAACTCCTACCAAAAAAGCAAATGACTAACAATTAACACTTCTGCAGAAAAGACTGAATAGTTTTCATTTAAAAAAAAAAACCCAAAACATTTCACAGCATTGGTGTGCTTAACAAAGCTGTTTCTGGCAAGAAAAAACAGACTCCATTGTAAACAGGGCTGCATGCTACACGCACACTCCTGCACGGGGAATACAGCTTTGAGTACACAACAGGTAGTCCTAGCAACCCTGGAAATTTCACAGAGCTAAGCCTAAAAACTGAGCAGCTGGTTATGGACTAGGCCTGTTCAGCCTGTGAAGCACACGTGGAATGAAGAAGTATTACATGTATATTTTTAGGGCTTAAACTTCAGATTTCTTCCTTCGATATAAAATTAATAAAAACCAACAGCAGAAAATAGGTTCTGATTTATGCTAAGACTATCACTGCTGATAGACACGCTTTGAGAGGAGAAACCCCCAACTCTTTCTGTGATCTTCAGTGTAGTGAAACTGACTGTCCAGGCTAGCTGGTACTACTAGCAAAAAGCCTTCCTTCACAACCTGATGCAGTAGTGTGGTATTATACTGGCCTGCAACAAGCCATTTTTTATTTTGTAAATATTTTACTATTCAAAGTCACAGAAGACTACTGTTTTCGCAGACAAACAACAAGCTTAAAGGCACAACTCACACGGCAATTTACTGGAATTTATAAAAAAACAACAACCTTCTGTTAAAATTCATAACATGCCCCAGCGTCCTCCCGGCAGGAGCTGTAAGAGCAAGCCTGCCTCTCCCCGCCTCTCCCCTCGCCAACACACGTCCTCTTCTCCAGGGCCCAACCCTCCTCCTTCCCACTTGCCTTCCTGGAGTGACAGGAAGCGCGGCTCCACGCTTAACCCCGAGTGGCAACACTGAGTTTTGCCTTTATGGCTATCAAGTCTTGAACCAACACGGAGAACCATTATCATGACCACAGACACGAGGTTACAAACACGAACATTACACTATGAAAACCCAGAGTGAGTGGTGGTGGGAGTACTAAAGACCTTATGAACGTAGACTCAGACATTTGTAAATACAAGCGGCAAGAATACCGCTTGCTCAAGGCCTTCTTTAGCATTTTGTGTTTTGAAGAAGGGGTGTAATTCATGGGAATCAACCTACATTTTTGGGTTTCCCTTTAAAATTAATTACCTCTATCGGGAGACTGTTGCAGTTATACAATTTCATGTTTTAATTATTTTATATGGAACTGTATGCAAAGACAGTTGTGTGGTTTAATGTAAAAATTTTGCTTAGCATACAAATTAAAAACCCCCAAACCTTAAGATAATGTGGACGTGGTAAACAGGCAAAAACCAACAAACTGTAGATACAGACCAAAAAAAAAAACCAAACAGTAACAATATTGTTCATTTTTTTTAAATTTAAAAATTACTGCTTTAAAGGGAAAAGATTCTCTGTTTCAGTTCTGTTCAGAATGCCTTTATGAAAAGTATTACTGTATTTAAAAGAATAAAGACCTTCTTAAAGATATTTATAGTCACTTCTCTATGACCTGTTCTTGGTAAGCTTTATTGGCACATCTGCTACTCCAGAAATACCTAGTATTTTGCTTGTTTTAGTCAGTACAAGAAACTGTGTGGTTGCATTTTTTTTTACATTTATCTAGACAAGTGTAAACGATGTGCACGATATAGAAGTAGAGAATCAGGATACAAATCTTTCCCCCTTCAAGGGCTGATTTACATCTTATGCAAGACAACTTGTTGCTCCTTTGTGAAGAAGTCTTATTTTGGAAATAAAGCAGAAGAGAGTGTTTTGATGGCAACGAAACAGTATTTTGGGCTTCAAGAACTAGTCACAAACTTGAAAAGCAAAAAAAAATACAAAAGCAGCAAACATGAGAGCCCTGCCTAGCAAAATGTTTAAAAATCTGTATGTATATACTATTTTCTAGGTTCTTACTAATTAAAAGTAAACTCACATAAATGTCATGATAAGTTGGTATTCAGCAATAGCTGAGATGCCCAGAAATATTCCTTAAGCCCTTTTTCTCTATTTAAAAACCACTTGATACGGCACGCGAGCTTTTGCTCAATAAACTGCCATAGTAACAGGCAAGCTCCAAATGCAAACAAAAACCTACATATTCACCTGAGAGCCAAAAATTGAGGTCTGGTTTCACTCACTGGAAATTAAATCTTCAGAGTAAGAGGATGAAGGGATCGCCAGACTAAATTAGCGGTTCTGTCTTCTCCTAAAATGATCAAGGCAGAATCAAGCAAAATGGCATGGCCCAGTAAGCCTGACACCATCCTCACAGTTTTTGGACCCCACACACACAGTTTTAAAGAGTAGAAAAATCTTCTTCCACGCTACAACAAAGCCTTTTACCTAATTTTAAGTCTTTGAATACTACCAACCACATCAATGAAAGTAAAAAATTTATTCTGACAAGTTATAATTTATTCTCACAAGTAGTGAAGTTTGCTGCTTGTTGAGGTCAGCAGTTTAAGTGCCTCCTTGTACCCTTCCTTCATTAAGGATCTGCAATTATGAAAGGGCACTGGCAATTCACTTCCCATTACTTTTGCTGAGGATGACCTGGAGCTAGATTTATGTGGGGCCTAAGAAGATGATCCATTCCCTTGACTTTGCAAGGGGAAGTGATAAAAAAAAAAAATTTGCCTGAGGCACCTTCCGTTATGGAGCCACATCTTCTCTGTATGACTATGAACAGATTTTTCAAGCATGTATGCATTACATGGCCTTTAAGACTACAGTAAGGAGCTAATCACTGAGAACATTTGCCACGTTACTCTGAAAGCCCTGACTCGGTTGGGTTTCCAGCACAACAAGCAAGTCTGGAATAGCCTCAGAGGTGCCTTGTGACTGCCCCTAAATCATTTGTGTGTCACCAGCTGCCCACAGGCACGGAAAGGACAGGACTCGGCATACTGGTGGTTCACCACAAGTAGTGGGACCCATCCTCCTGCATATGGATTGGAAAGGAGCTGTTTATCCAACACCTCAGTAGTCCAACTCAACAGTTTAGCATCTGTGGACTGACTCTCGGGAGAGAAGGGGAAATAAGGAACTAATCAGATCAGTGTTGAACATTCTCTTACTTATCACTTGCGTTCATAGCATCTTATTTCCTCCTTGCTTTTAAGGTTGTGATGCATACAGAGCAGGCATTTTTGTCTCCCCATTTGCAGATCACTTTAGGTTGTGTTGGATGCTACGCAGAGAAACAGCTACACCAGACTGATCATGTCTGTTTGCAGGTAGATATTTTGCACCCTTACATATGACAAACCGAAACACATGGAAGAAGTATCTTGCAATCTCATTTTGAGTTTAAAACTAAGGAGAAACTGGTACTGAAAGCATCCAGCTGGTTCCAGCTGGAAGATGGATTTTTGGGTCCGAGTACCAATTAAGAGTCTCACAGACATCAGATGAAGGACTCTTAGAGGAGTCTACGGGAATGCTCGCTACGGAGATCTTACAGTACCAAGTTACATGTTCCGCAAGAGCCTGTCAGAGGAATTGCGTCTACTACATTCAACACGTTCTTTTACGCACTAAATATAAATCAACTTTTCTAAGAAAGCCTTTCACAGACAACGACAGTCAAATTTTAAAACTGGCTATAAATTTTGAAGAAGGTTATAATCAACCTTTTCAAAGACATAACTGTACAGCTATAGTGCATAAGGAAAAATACATACAGAACTTAGTTAAGGCAATTTAAATTTGTTGCCACTGGAAGAGGGAACTGAGAGAACAGAGAATCAGGAAAAGCTTTGATTTATCTTTCTCTTAGCCAAAGTCTGGAAGGCTGAAGACAAGATCTACCCCTCTAAAAGCACGGTACAGGCTGATGAGATGTTACTACCGCTTAGCAGACAGAGCTTATCCACCATGCTTTTGGTTTAGAAACCACTCCTTTTTACGCAAATTAATTCAAGCTATTGCAATAGATACCGCATCACTTACCCTAAAGAAGCGAAGCAAAATGTTTCAAAAAATTGAAGACGCTCAATTTAATGGAGCAGTCTGAGCCAAAATCCCATCATCTCTGAATCAGGCTGGAGCTCAAGCTCATCCTGATCAAACCCTGCAATGCATTTTTTAGCCAGTGTTTTACTCAGAACTGGTACTCACATATCTATAGTCAGATATAGCTAAGGACCTGATGAGCCACATGCTGTTGTTCTTCCTTTCAAAGTTAAGAAAATAGAGATTGTAAACTTCAATGCAAGAAATACCACCCTAGCAAGAGAGCATGTGCAAAATCAGGACAGTCTAAGCAATTATTCAGTGCATGATTTAATGCTACCTCAAATTATGACTTTTCTATATACAAACAACCCTCTTAGAACAACTTAAGACTAGAAATATAAATGGAAACCAAGAAACTGGAAAAGTCAGCTTTTCAAAAAAGCACTGCCCCTGCCACACTGCCGCTACATTTTTGGGTTATTGTGCTGCAAAAGACGTACTTCGCCAAATAAATTGTAGGGTAAAAGGACGGTAAGTAAACAAATGTTATTGGGAGAAACACAACTTTGATTCTTCCCAATTTGTAACGTATAAGTCAACCTTAAATTTATACTAAGATTTTGCTTATTTAATATTCTTTGTAAAAATAAAAATCTAGAAGTCTTCCAGCTCATGTAGGTTCTTCTTTTCCATCTTAATTTAATGGTTTGGTCACAGACGGATGCAGAATGCCATTTGGTAGTGCTGGGAGACTGCACCCCAACAACTCCGCGCTGGCAGGCTTTTTTGTTCATACGCTGAAGGCACGGGGGTACCACCGGGAGTTTCCCTCGTGAACATGACAATTAAGATTGAAAGCTGAGAGCTGAACACCCTGCACAAAGCCAAGCACAAGGGATCTTTTGCTGGAGTCCTTAGGAAAAGCATCTTCTACCACCGAGCTCTCCAGTGCTAGGAAAGCCACGTGCTGGCTCTGAGGGCAGCTTTGGCCGGCGGAGCGCCCTGTAAGGGCAGCGCTGCTGTGCAGAGCTGGGTGTGCCCCGCGGCAGCAGGGTGCGAGCTCCTGGCGTAGCACGGCAGCTCTGCGGTGACGATGATGAATACCAGCCACAGCGTTTCTTACCACTAAGTGCAAGAAGACTTCACAGATAGCTCAAGCATGGAGGTGAGGAATGGGTCTTGCTAACAGACTTTCTGTAGGAAACAAAAAGTGGCTGATTTGAATTCTGGCACCTGAACAATTCACAGCTCATAGACAGCTCCTTAAAAGTACACTACAAAAATAAGTTTAAAACTGGCATAACAGAGCAAGAAGTTTCACCAATTTTCTTGAAATAATTTTTTGTCTGGTTACTGAATGAACACCTATGTGCACCTTCCTGTAACTCACTTCTTTACATGCACAGAGGTGGTTTTGTATTTGTGTATAAGATGACCCATGAAAAGTGCAAACTGAGAAAGATGGGGTTTTGGTAAAAGTCATAAGCAGGCGGCAGTTTAAGGAACAGTAAGCGAAGCTGCAGCCAGATGGTTTTTTTTTCCTTTGCAGCCACTCATAGCCATACGAAGCAAAAACTTCCACTGAGAATAAAGACTATTACTTTTTTTAATTACAAACAAACACAGCTTGATCTTGACTACATATAAGTACATGACTACATATAACATAAGTAATAAAAGTATTTCTTCTGAAAAGCTAACTCTCTCTTTCTCAATTACTGCTCTTTTAATTCCAAAATTACATTTAGGAACTTATTAAAACAACAAGGAGGCACCAATCTGAACACGGCTTGCAAACAAATGCTCTCCAAATCTTCTTGAATTAACTGAAAAACTCTGTATTCTTCTCACGGGACTGAATTTTGACCCAATGTTGCTGCTCTTTCTGCTGTACACTTTAAAATAACGCATAACTGTGGAAAGGAAGAACTGTCACACACAAATGTTAGACCATTACTACGTTTAATGTTAGGCAGTAGAGGAATTACAAGAAGTGCTGACTTAATTTACTGTGGAAAGATCAGTGGTTCCTGCTTCACTTGTTTTCCTAACGGATGAAATTTAACTGGTCCCATGAAATACAGAAGCCAAACCAAAAGCAATTAATTCTAAGTGAGAAAACACAGAAAAAAATCAGCTGTTTTCAAACAAAATTTCATACTAACCCATGACTAATGGCAATACCATTCCCCATTAAATACTTCATTAAAAACCACAGAAACGAAACAAGGATGCATATATGAATGGAAAGATTTTTTTTTCCATGCTTACACACGTATTTTACGGAATAATTTTTTCTAGCATCCAAAATCAAAATGTATGTTTGCTAACAGAACCTAATTCAGAGAATAAAAATGTACTCAAAACCGAACATCAAGTTACAGCTCTTAAGTACCAAACTCCTTTCTCACAAGAACCAGTTAGGAAGTTAGTCCTACCTGTAACGTTGCAGCTACATGCAAAATGAAAGGCTCAGTGTACAGCTGCTAAAAAAAAAAAAAAAAAGAAAGCGGAAATACTTATTTAGTCAAATCTTAAAATTGTTATCTAAGGTAAAGACAGCACTGAAAATAAGATTATTTGGCAGGGAAGAAGAGAGGTTGGCCTCTGAACCCCAAAATAAAAGTAGTGGCCACAGTGAAAAAGAAATTTCATCACAAAATGAAAATGTTTCAGCATATCCTCAAACTTTCATTCTGTAAACCAAAAAGTGACATATTCAGCTTTGTTTCTAAGCAAAAACAATTTTCAAAACAAAATTTAGGTATTCTGTGTTGCAAATGGCAAACCTTTCAAACTACAAAGTGGTTTTAAACTGCAAGTGTTTTAATACCACATCACTCAGGCAGGGGAACCAATATTACATGCCCAGCTGATTTTTTCCAAAGAATTACTACTTCCCGAAAAAGTTCAATGCAGCTGTTATGTCAAGCCATATGCTGCAACAGATGTCCTCTATTTATCACTCCAGATTGCCTTGTTTGGTATTTCCTCTTAAACTTAGATTTGACCAAACTAAAAAAATAAATACGAAGATTATTTATGCCGTGCATTAACAAGCAGATTATGAAATCGGTTTCATTGCCATACAAACCAAAACAACTTGAATGAGTTTTCCATAGAAGATGCATCTCACCGATTGTACAAGGGAACAGTGCTCATTTCCCACTCAGACTTGGAAGCTGACGTGGTTCACACATGGCAGTGATCCCAGTGCCAGAGAGAAACGGAGTGCAAAAAGGGGCCACCTTGGTTTTTGTACTGTGAATAGGTGTGGTAAATTCAGGACAAGTGAATGGGAATTTACCTGGGAAGCAAGGAGGAGGAGACATGCTGTGATGGGAAAACTGATGCCACCAGCCCCAAGCCGACCCCTATGAGAGAGGAGAGAGGGACTCCCGTGCCAGGGGCATCGCCCTGCTCCCGGCCCAGACCTCGGCGCCCTGGAGACTTGTGCTGGCTCTGCCCCCTTCACCTCCACCCCAGCCTGTTGCTAAGAAAGCAGGGCAGAAGATTTTGAGAAGGCATCTATTTTAAAACCTCTCCTTCTTTGACTGAGAGCAGCAGGGGGTAAAGTAGTTAATCTGATAATGCATAAAAAAGTTGAGAATGACTCTCCAGGAATACAACAAATCCTATCAGTGGGTTTTTCCTATTTTCAGAGCCAAAATAGTGACAGCATATTGAGAAAGGGAGCAAAGACTCTTTCATAATTAGACAGTAAATTGTAACAGATTTTGTATAAAATGATTCAGTTCAACTGTCAATATTGTTTGCGTGTTATTTGATAAGACAGCATAATTTCTGATGCAAAATGACACAATTTATTAAACTACTTTTAGATTTGCCGTTACATATGAGCTATGAACAGGATGTGTTTTGCATGGCTCTGGAATTTCTTGAAGATGTTATAACCTATAGGTTGGAAATCAGCTTCCCAACAACTTACAGGTATAAGCTGTACAGCCTTTTACCTCCCCAGTTTGCAAGGAAAACAGCTAGAAAGTTACGAAGTCTCAGTAAGTGATGGCACAAGGGGTTCATAGGAAGGCTTTGTAAAATGCCAGTTAACTCTCGCTCAGAATTTGTCTGGAAATCACTTCCACATTTCTAGAAATGATGAGAATGTTTTCTGTAGGTGATGCTAAAATCTAAAATTTAAACGCTGCCAGACTGTAGAATCGTAAAGGACAACGGTGTTCCTCCTTACACGGCTGTGCCTTGTTCTAGCACATCCACTGACTCTGAAACGGCAGCTCGCTGTCTGGAGAAGTACAAATTGGTATTTAAACTATTTTCTGAAAATTATAATGATGCAATAGTGATTCTTGAAGACCCTCTGCAAAACCTTGAAGTAACTGGCCCCTGGGGTGGAAAAGCAGAGCAGCCCGGTAGCCCACTAGCCATGGCTAGTGACAGGCTAGAGGGTTTGTACTACTTTGGGGAGACCTCCGAAGCTGAGGTGCTTGACGTTGTCTTGGTGCACTTGGACCTTTAGCTTGACTACTCCAGCAACCGCTTCTGCAGACCAGGTGGCTTCAGTTGTTTTGCTTTTGCTTAGTTTTGCATAATGGTGTGGCATAAGCTTAATTTTATCAAGGTAGCAGCAACAAGCAGTTTTTCTGCGTTCAGCATATCCTTGGTTTCCTTTTTTCCCCGTAACAAGATTTAAATGTCACTATTCCATCCAAAGTTCGAGCTGGGAGGTGAAATGTATGTTTTTACTGTGGTCTGAGACTTGCAGGAGATTTGAAGGAGTTTGGCATTTTATATGAAAGTCTCACCAGCTTGCAAAACTTAGGGCAGAGGTTGAAGGATACCTTGGTTAAAAGTATCTCGAGCAATGGAAGGGAGTCAAACTACCATCTAACCTTTGGGAACTGAAAAGGCTTTAGTACTTGAAGAAAGAAACACTGAAGAAACTGCAATATGTAATTCTTCATTCAGCCACTGGCTTCAATCCAGAGTAAACAGATACCAATTTTCATCGCACAAATAATTTTATTAATGTTGAAAACAACTGTTATTTAAAACACCTAATTAGAAGTAAATTAGTACAAAAGATTTAATCAACTTTTAAAATTGACTGTGGTAGGATATTGTACTTCCAATTACTACCATTTAAAAAAAGAACAGGAAAGATTTATTAGAGCAAGTACCCTTCAAATCTCCCTTCTGAATGAAATGCATTTAAAACCTATGAGCAAATTTTAGTGCCTAAGCAAGTAGACTTGAAAATCGTGAATCTTCTCCTACATTTATTATCTAAAACAATTAAGCTTAAAGTTGTAAGTCACTCGCCTCTGCGCAAGATAAGTTCCTCGAAGCACTTGTTTAAAGTTATTACAGAGAATTTGCTTTTCTGCAGAGAAGAAACTAAGCAAGAAATGAACAAACATCTTTTCTTGACAAAATGAAGACAAGCCCTTCTGAAAGCTGTGTTTTGTGCTAGCAGCCATCTATCGCCACGCTTAACCTCCCTCATTTCCTTGACTTGACAGGACAGAGTGATTGCACGCTGGAGGCGAGGAGAAGCTAATTCACAGAGCTGCACCCTACGAGGCGTTCATACACTTCCCGCATTTATCCCATGTCTCTTCTTTAACTACATAGGGTTATGTGCCCCAAATGATATTTGGCAGTCTTCTTATAGCTAAGTATATATTGAAACAAATTTATGTCAACCTCGCAGCAGCAGTACTACCATGGTTACGTCATCACGACAATTTAAGCACATCAATGGCTTTTCACATTGTCTGACAGGTTTGTGATATCTGTTACACGTATCTGAACTGAAAACATATTATACCCTTATAATCTCATCTTCAGCCAATGTAATGCCAAAATCCTCTCTTTGGTTCCAAAAGCAACCCACTTTACACATTTCTCTTCCTACCTATCATTTAATACTAAATATCAAAGGCTGCTAATTAATTAGGCCTTTCACTAGCCAGGCTTCCTTGTACTTGCATTGCTCCATTATAAAACTTGACTATAATTAAGAAATGGGATATTTAATATGATCACCACTGGAACGGCATCCAATGTAAACCTGCAAAAAAATGGGACATAGTGGAGATTTTAAGAATTACCTCAAGGTAAAATACTATAAGCATGCAACTCGTAGAAGAGTTTGATTCTTCTTTACTTAAGATTGTAGGAAAGTCACCTCAGAGTGGGATAAAACAGCCTTTACTCACTTTCAAACCCGATTTCCAAAGAGCACTAGGGCTACAAATAGTTGCCACCTCTAAACGAAAAGTTTATATCACAATAAAATTTCACATCTGTGTTTACACACTCCAGTAACTCAGCTAATGTCAAGGGCACTTTTGCAGAAAATTACTAAATTGATAAACTGCTTCAAGATCCTAAGTACTAAATAGTCAGCCCTTTGCCACAATATTGTTAAATATGATTTACTATACAAAAAAACACAAATGCAGTATCTTACAAAGTCCAATTAGAAAATAACATCACAAATAGGAAACAACTACAGGTGTGTGATTTTGACTTTGGGAACCCCCAAAAGAAGCATTGCCATTGTACGAGGAAGTAAAAAACTCTAAAGAATGGGCCAGAATTACCTAAAAAAGATAAAATAATAATAAATCTGAAGTAAGCCAAAAGGTCCATTTAAATAGAATACTACCTTAAATCTGCTTCACAGATCACTGCAGGCCCACTAACTCGCATTACACTGATTAGCAAAGACACATGTAAGGCTCAAAGGGACCTTCTGGAGTGTCTTGACCAACCTGCCAACAATTTATGCACATACTAATAAGTATGCAATCAAAAGGAGGTTTAAACTGCAGAGGTTACCTCAAACCAGACAGACAGCAGGAGGACAACATATAATTGCTTTCAGTAACACTGACAGACTATCAATAAGATTATAAATATCTCATTATAAACATGTGGCATCTACTAAAAACGGAACAGAAATGTGAAACAACTACATAATAATGCTGCATAACACGGGATAACAGAGGACCAACCAAGCCAAAACACAGACTGGCCACAGCTGAAATTAAAGACAACACTAATGAGCACTGGAATCTAAAATCTGGGAATTAAACAAAAATTTTTTCCTGTCCAACCTGACCACGGGCCAAATACACTTGGACAACTATTGCTTCTTTGAAAGGAACATTATGTACAAAACATCTTATGATTTTTTTCAGGAACTGAATATGTGCTTTTTGATTCAGTGGATAAAAATGTGAATGAAATACACCGAGTCTACGTCTATCTATCTATCTACATATAGCATATAGGTATAGTGTTAGACAGTTTATGGTTTTATTAAATTACTTCTTTCAAATGTGATAATTTTCATAATTTATGTATTTTCAGTAGACAATAGTTAAATCTGTGACACCTTAATGTCAACCAAAATAAGCAGCAGGCTGGCTGCTAGCACAGGAAAAAACAACTTCTCTTGTCATTATTTATAGCTGTATTTATTTATCATTACATGCTTTCTAAAAGCAGATCGTGCACTTTTACTTTTCAATCAAATATGGTACATACAACTTGAAAATGGGGATACAGGCACCTAAGGGGCCTCTTTAAACGGAGTTGTTTCTAATCCAGCTAACTGATTGTTCATAGGCAGAAACTCTGTTTCTAGTTGTGATGGATTTTGTTCGTCAAATTGAGAAGAACAGCATTTTAAATCATTTTATCTGAGACAGGTACCCAGTTACCAGATGGAGCTGATGGAACAAGGAGCCAGCGTAGCCTGAATCTAGCAACAGCTGCTTGACCTCGCCTGCTCCACAAGGCATCAACGGGAATCCTGTGTTCTCCTTGCTAACACTTCACATTTTTCATGTTACGTTTTGTCCCTGATAGCAAAACAAATAGAAAGAATGCTAAATTTGAGTTTTATGGAAGGATTCATAATTAACTTTAACTCAGGAAAGGAAAGGGAGTCACAACTCAGCTACTCGTTGTCATTGTTAACAAGTGAAAACATTTTTTTCTACCATCTGCAGGATTTGTGCTAATTTTGTACTGTGTTCTCGTCTATATTTATTAGGAAAGTGTTAACACTTAATTATTTTAAAATAGAAGGCTTTTATTCTTTCCCATTAACAGGAGCTACTGTGGAAACTAGCAGCACAGTGCTGGGGTGAAAAGATGGCTAAATTAAGTATGGTGCATTCCGCTTATATTGACTTCTTTTAATTTATAGACCTACGTGAAACACGGTATTTTAATTCAGGTTCTCCTCAACTCTCTGGAAATTCCGAGAGGTTGCAGGCCATGCTGAAAAGTCTATTTCTATCAGAGTATTTCACTTCTGCGTAAATGTATATATTCATTGGTATACCTCAGTTTATCCAGGTTCTTCTCATAAAAAACAGTTATTGTGAAAGTGTTTCTGGAACAGTAATCTTTCAGTATTTCAGAAATTATTTCCTGGGCATTAACACCATTTAATTTCTTAACAGCCAGGCAGCAAATTTCCTTCACGGTTTCTACATGTGAGCCTGCACCAAACCCATTTGCTCCATGTGAGAAAGCCTTGAAGCTGTTAACACTTCGCAGTAAGGTTCAGTTTGCCCCATTGAAAAATTTGAGCATGGTAAGGTTTTCCAATACTAGTCTGAGTCCTCTGCTACCAAGCAGGAGAAAGATGAGATAAAGGAAGAACTGAAAAACTGTTTTGGAGAGATTCTGGCAGAAAGAAATCTCTGGTAAAGAGGAAAAGCCACCAATGGCACCAAAGGCAACCCTGACAAACAAAGAGCTACTGGGATAGAAAGCTGGTCTGCAGGTTTAAATAGTCTTCCAAAACCTGCCCTGAGATAGCTGGAAATTGAAACGATAATCTCCTCAGAGAGAAGCAACAAGGAGGAAGAAGATATGACTGACTGAGGAAGGAACTAACATCATGACTTTCGCTCTGGTGGGCACGTGCTTCACAGCACCTGGGGCTGGCGACGAACGCTTCGCCACTCTCCAGAAAGACTTGAGCTGCTAAAGACCTCTCCTGCCCGCGTTTCTTCCCTCTCAGCTAACTGCCTCCTCAGAGTGATTCACACCTTTGTCTTCCCGGATTTCTGGTCAGGTCACTTGGACCTGATGGGCTCCGTTCCCCACCCATACCAGCGAGATAATGGCGCTTCCCCACCCAGGAGAAGCGCTCTGAGGACAACTGCTGGAGGAGTGTTCAGGGGCGGCAATGGCAGAGCCTGTGTGAATACCTAAGGGGGGAACTTTGCGCCCTCTCTAGTAGTAGCAAACACGAACAGCTTTTAGGTCGACAGGAAGCACAATGAACATGAGATGGAAAGGCTCAAGGCATTATGTTTACTCCTAAAACACACATTTGCTATTATTTTCTCTGTACTTCCTTCAGGCTGTGGTGGCACTGCTGAAATAATTATCTTCCTGCCACCTCAGCTCAGGAAGGCTGGCGGGAAGCAGGAGGAACTTCTTTTATCTTCCCCCGTGCCTACCACCAAGTCAAATTGTTTCATTACCACGGCAGCTGCTGCAGGAGCTATCTTTCCTTCCCCAGAAAGGACAGAGGGAAGGAATTTAACTGGGGCAGCTGTCACACTACAACACTTTACAAAAAAGCAAACGAGAACGGAATCCGATGCGCGATTCCAGCCTGTTTCCTAAGAGATGCAAGATGAGAGGCGCAGCTCTGAGCGTTGCTTTGGAAAGGAGCTCTGCAGAACGCCACCACTGCCCGGTTCGCATGTTCAAAGCAAGGGCGAGTGATCTGCACTCCGAAAGGCACAAAACCCGGCCAGGGCAAGCAGTGGCCTTCTGGGATGTACTGGCTAGTAACAACAACAAAAAAAAACCAATACAAAACCAGGCCTAGGAATAAAATCTGGAAATACCACTGACTTTGATTCCATTCCTCAGGGTCACCATCTCGCTCTGCTCCCCCTTCACAGCCGTCCAGCACTCCAGATGCTCACCGTCTCTGGGAGCTGTGTCTACCCGTACACGGCTGGTGACTGCCTACCATCGATGCTCAGTACCTACTTCTCTTGGTAGTAAAAGTTCGAGGGTGTGTTGGCACACACATCCTTTCTTTCTGTGGGAATTCAGGAAAATTTAACAACCTATTGTGCCATGGAAGGAATGTGGACTGTAGCCTAGTATCTTTTCTTTAAATGGCCTAATGACGTTGTGTGTTCTGTCTACAGACAGCATGGGAAATGCCACTGTGACTGCTGAGGTGTACTGCGGATGTTCATTAGCAGTTCGCCACTTACTACTCAGAACAAATAGGCAGAATGTTCCCTGGAGCCAGGACACAGACAACAGAACCAAGAGACAAACAAGTATGTTGAATTCGAAGCCGTGGTTACACTTTATTAGATCTGTCAGTAATTCTGTCACTCTGCAGGAGGCACCATCCGAGCTCGTGTAACCCAGTATCTCTGCCCCATTAATCCTGCCTAACTAGTACGAGGTGATAGGTGTTGTAACTAAGAAGCAAAATTAAATATAAAAATCTACATTTAAAAAACACCATGTGGTTAATTCAGACACCCTCAAGGAAGGAACCTGGAGTCAGCCAAAAGACAATCATCTTATCATTTGTACCCTAAATGAGGCCTGACCCACAAGGGTAAGTAACTTCTGCAGAAGCACAGATAATAGCGTGTACTCTGATGGTTCTATGACAGAAATGAGATCTTTTCTTACATATTTTAGTAGGAAAAT
>Ga0181612_135173_pt1 | contig 17998 bp, 16 predicted proteins | sample HoacroProtozoa21_FD_119630 | JGI IMG/M metagenome (GOLD analysis project Ga0181612, IMG submission 119630) | Hoatzin crop microbial communities from Cojedes, Venezuel. Combined Assembly of Gp0051906, Gp0051904, Gp0051908 | reverse complement strand
CCGCCAGGGGGAGGTGGGGGGGTGGGGGGGCCGGGTCCCTCCTCCCTGCCCCGCCGGGCTGAGGAGACTGACACCGCTGACCTCCTCTTACCATCTGAGGGATCGAGCCGTTTGCTGCCTGCTGCTGGGTTTTGAACCGGGGCTGCTGATGTACTGCTCTGCGGGCCTGCGTTTACAGGGAAGATCTGTATTTTCCAGTGACTTATGTAGCAAAGAGCATAACTGTGTCTTTTGCCTTCTTAGCCAGCGAGGAAGAATAGCTTCTGCCGCTGACTGCAGGCAATGAAATCCCTGACGTGTGTTCTTTATTATTGGCTTAAGAAGCCTGGAAAATCAGGGAATCGGCAATCCCTCAACATAATACATGTTAGCTGCAGCGTATAGTACAAATCATATTGGAAAACTGCATTATTCTTGAGCTATTTGTCCATGGGTTTTGTTGCTAAGCTGGTGCTTTCTCATTCAGAAAAGAGACGGAAATGCAAAGTACCCGTCTCCTGCGGGTGCTTGGACCGGTGTGGAAAACAGCTGCTTTACACTGGGACTGCGCTGGTTAACTTTGTTCTTCTCCCTGCTCAGCCCCTGTGTTCTGTCTCCATACTGGAAATGTCTTTTGAGGGTATTGGGAATTCGTGGACATTCTGGGAAGCAGTCACCTTCTGGGGTGCTGGCACAGCAGCAGCAGCCTGGGGAGGGCTCTGTCACGGAGACGGTCGTGCGCTGCTTTATGGGCTTAAAATTCAATTTCTCATCCTCTCAGACCGCGTTTCTTATGTTCCAGTTTAAGTGCTGCTTAAGCACTTGTCATTGCATTTGCTCCAGCCGTGCTTGCTCGCTGTGGAGGCAAATGGAGCGGGCATCGATCGGGGCCGCGGCGATGCCGGGGCCGTTCGGAGCCCACTCCTTCGTGGGAGGGAGCCAGGTCGTCCGCCCCTTCGCTCTGCTCCAGGCACCCCAGCACAGACCTCCAGCTGCTTCGTGCAGCGTTTCGTTTTCTAAATCTCTGTAAGGCCTTTGCTTTTATTGTTTTAAACTTTTTTAAACATATAAAGGAAAACTGCAGTTCAAGATGGTGAGCTCTGCTGCTGGGAAAGGCCCCTGAAAGCCAAGCAGGGGCTGCTCTGCTGGGACACTGCAGGTTGTATACCCTGGATTTTTTTTCCATTTTCTTTTCCGTGTGAGCTTTTTGGCCCCACAGTCGCTTCTGCACACGTCTGTTCCCCTCTCCCAGTTGACTTGCTCTTGCTTTTCCCTGTGGTGCAGTGGAGGATATTTCCATTTTGCTACTGAATTTGCACTGGCTGCTTGATGCAGCTTAGAGAACTTCTGTCCTCAGGCTTTGAGATCTCTGGGGGAGGGAAAAAGCTGTGACCAGTACAGTCTGCCCTGCTTCCCCTTCCTCCTCACTGGGGTCGGAAAGGCATTGCTCCTAGCGGAAATCGCCCAGCCCCTCGACCTGCCCTGGGAAATACCGCCCAAGCCATCTTCTGCAGGCGTCCCAGAGCAGCAGTCGGTGTTGAACAGCAGCGCTTTAAAGCTGCTCGCTGGGCTCCGAGGAGAATTCCTAAAGAAACAGTTTGCAGGAAGTGTATTGGAAAATTAACTTCATGTTCATCAACGCATCATTAACGGTTTTCTCACCCTGGCAATCAAAATGTCCGTGATTGTTTCCATCTTGGAAAAAGGTGAACACTGGCACCAGACAATATGTTCTCTCATCATTTACTTCTGGCAGGGCTGTTCCCAGGGGGCTGCAGCTTCCTAATGAGCGGGGACAGCAGAGGAAGAGGCATCTGGCGTGTTTATGAGCCTGTTTACAGCACAGCGTCCAAAACCAGTCAGTGGTGGAAGTGATTTTTTTTTTTTTTTTTAATTTTTACAAGAAACAGACATCAGTCAAGACTCCCTTTTGCCATTCTCAGTTTTCCTTCTTTCTCCTTCCCCATCTCTTTAGCCATCTAGTTCAGGTTACGAACTCCTCCTGTGTTTTCTGACATCTCTTCATTCTCTGTCAGCCTGCTCTGCTGCATGAAGAACACAAATTACTTTGTTTTTTTCTTTTTGGATGCTGGTCTCTGAATGTATGGTTAGCTGAAGATGCCAAAGCTTAGTTTTCCCTTTACTTGCATGGGATGAATGTGAAGACAACCCCCCTCGATGCACGCGCACACACACACAAACAGTTTTTTATGAGTCTGAAGTGAGTTGTTTTGGAGCATATGATTCTCTCTGTTGCTTCCTGTGAGTAGTGACAACCAGAATTATCAGATAACTTGGCTGATGGTCCCCAGAGCAAAGCTGCTGAACACTGGGTGCTCCCAGGGATAGCTGTGGGCTGTAGAACTCCTTTCCAAGATCAATCACCGCTTTTAGTTGTCAGTATGAGAGGCTGTTCCTGATAGCCTTGGAGAGCTCACCCTTCCCACAAGTGTCTCCAGGAGGATGACCATGAAGCTCGTCTCAGGTGAGAGGAGGGAGATAAAGCAGCAGCTTGCAGTTGTGGGGAAGAGGAGGCAGAGACAGGGTTTGCAGAGCGATGCGGCTGAAGGAACACCTTGGTGTGTGACCTTTCCCAGCATCTTCTGGTGTTGCGTGAGCAGCAGGAAGGTCAAACAGCCAGGGAGAAGAGTTTTGTAATTATGGAGATGAGGATTTTGTTTACATGGAAATAGGAGAGACACTGCATCTTTAATTGTTGAGGTAAAGAACTGGGAAGGTGTGGATGTAGCCAGGACACGGGGAGACCCGAGCTGAGGATAACCCCTGACTAAGAGGCTGAGCTACTCAGATGATCGAGGTGTTGAGCGCAGTGATGCGGAAAAGTGCGTGGTGAATGCGGCAAGAGAGTGACCTCTCCAGGGCTAGACCTTGCCAGGGCTGGCAGGAAGGGCTGAAACTGGGGTTTGGACTGCAGGAGAAGTGTCTGGAGCCGAAAGGTGCATCTGTGAATTGTAAACACAGAACTCTTAATTAAAGATGTGTTGGTGGATGAAATTATACAGAAACAAGTGAGAGGCAAAGACAAATGAGGCAGTTGGCTGAGAACTGCACAGGTACCGAAGGTGGTGGAGAGGATTCTTCCAATGGCAGGCTGCAGGAGGATTTCCTGTAAATGTCTGGGGAGTGAAGAGGAGCTGTCTGAACCCCTGGGTCGGGAGGGGTGGCAGCCATGCGTCCTCTCCTGCGGCCACCGGGGGGGTCAGGAGAGACTCCAGCAGAGTGATGGCCAGGACCAAGACTGATAGTCTGGGGTGGAAGTGAAAGAGAGGGCACCTCGCAGCATCTGTGAGCAGTGCTTTTAGTGACCTTGGAGAAAACAAGGATGATGGAGCAGCAGTGGGAAGGTGTGTGGGGTGACAGGGATGTGGTTCACTCCACAGTGGGCCTGCGGGTGGCCAGTCTGGTGGCAATGGAGACGTGGAGTGGTGTTGGAAAACGGTAAAACCGAAAGAGGCAGCACAGGACTTCAGGTGGAGGAACTCGGTCTGGCTGCTGAGTTGCTACGGGATGCCTGGCCTGCCGGGAGGAGCGGAGCGGGCAAGAGCCGGTGCTGTGAGCCGTGCCCACGGCTGCCTTTGGACTGCATTTCCCCGTGTGGGTGAGCATTGCTAAGTTATCTCCTGTTTTGCCCATTCTGACATTAAAAAGGGAATAACAATGGGGACACAATAAAAGGTTAATTTTTAAACAGCAATTGCCCCGCTGTTGATAGCGCTGACGACTCCCTCGCACCTTCCAGTTACGGTGTTTGTGTCTCCCCGTTCCTCGGTTCCTGCGGCTGCATGCCTGCAGCGAGGGCTGCAGCGTCCGTCACCAGCTTTTAATTTGCCACCGTTCCCCCGTGCCTGGTGGGAGAGTGAGTGTGAGGGGGGGGTTGTCTTGCGTGGGGAAATCTCCTGTTTGCAGACAGGGCAAACAACGCCGCTGCCGACTGCTGCGAACAGCTGCGCACGTTCAGGGCCGTTGCTGAGAGCTGAGGCACACGCGCTCGGCTGCTCCTGGGCTTTGTGTGCTTATTTTTCAGTCGCTTCCCCAAACAGTGTCCGCTGTGGAGTGCAGGAAGGGATGGCAGGTCCCCAGCAAGGCCTGGCTGGTGCAGGCTCTGGTGGGGACCTCTCTGTGTGGGGAGGCTGGGCACAGCCGCCATGGTGGACATTTCTGCACTTAACATGCAGCTCTGGAAGTCCCGGCCTGTTACTGTCTCCCTCTGCGTGAAGGGCTTTCCAGGCAGTAAAGGCTGGTGGGAAACGTGCAGTGTATGTCCATGAAATGTGTTGTGATAATCCGTTCTTGACTGCAGAAAATTTGTAGCTCTAGAAAAGTTGTAATAGTGCCTCATACTTTCTGCGATCAGACCTTCCCCGGGCTGTCGTAGGGGTTGTGCTCCCCTAAATACCTGCGGCACTCAGCTGGCTTTGTTTCCAGTCTGGGTTTAACGCTCGATGGCGTGAGCTGCCTCGGCGGTGTCCGTTGTTCCTTCTGTCACGCTGAGGGAGTGCACGTGTGGTGCTTGTGGAAGTACCTTTGCCAGATGCACTTGGAACGTGCTGCCTGTGGTGGGCTAATGTGCGTTTTGGGGACTTGGGGCCCCTTCGTTCCCCAGGGCTCAGACTCTGTGGCAGGGACAGGAGTGCCTGCACCTTGTCTTGCGTGGGCTGCGACTCGGTCCCTGGCCTGGTGTCCCCGAGGAGAGACTGCAGGCGTTATGTTATGCCTCAGCTCAGGAATGGCATCTCAGACAAGTCCAGGTCAATGCAATCAGGGTGAACATGTCCTCCATTTGACAGCTGGGGTAATCTCTTTCCTTTCATTTCTGTTTTTTATTTGCATTTATAACCCAAGCAAGTGTTCAGGACAAATGGATCTGAAAAAAAAAAAAATCAATGCCTGTTAGCTGTTATTCTGGAAAGGCCACAAGCAGCGAAGTAGACCTTGTGCTTAAAAAGACTTTGAGGACATCAACAGTCTTGTGATAATGCCCCTTAAATTTTAGGCTCGCTTTCTGCCTGCCTGTCATCTGGCTCGTTGGTTCCCTCCCTTGCTCATGTTTTCCAGTACCTGGAGTCCTGGCCTTGGGCAGGGGCTGGGGGTGCTGTGTGTCCTGGCACCCCGTACCCCAATGCGCCGTCCGCCCTGGAAATGCGGTGCCAGGCAGGCACCGACAATTGGCTTTCATAAATCACAGGCTGGTGCCATGGCACTGCTGCAGATTCACGCCCAGAAATACCAGTTTCGTATCTGCAGCCAACTCCGGTTTCACCACGTGGGCGCTGGCTTTTCCCTTGGTCCTACGAGTCTGTGGCTTCAGGAGTTTCAAATGGAGCGTCTTGCTCTGGGGCAAGCAGATGGGGGGTGTGTGCTGCCCTCCAGCCGCCTGCCCCCAGTACTGATCATTTCCTAGACCTGGATTATTCATAAGATTTAAAATTGAATAATTACATAATTTTAATAACTGTATAGTTCATATCTAGATGAATAAATTGCTCTGAAACAGCACAGTAGTGATAGTGTGAAATACATTATTTTAGCACTTCTTCATACAGTTCAGAACAAATGATCCAGGATAACTGGTGTCACAGGGGGAGAGACCCGTGCAAATGCAGATGAACACAGGAGGGAGGAAAGAGTGTAACAGGTGTCTCTGGAACAAGAGGGCGAAGAGTTTCTCAGCCCTGAGTCTGCAGCCACGCAGACAGTAATTCTGGTGGTAGGATGTCGTGCTGGACCCTGGGGAGAGCCCTCGGCTTTCGGGGGGGCTGAGCTGGCAGTCAGCAGTAATTGCATTTCAAGATCTGGAAGCAGATTCTGGACAAATCACACTGATGCCTTCAAGGGGAATGACTTCATATTTGGACCTGTGCAACTGGAAGCTGGATCTGACCCCAGTGGGGACATTGTGCGCGGTGCAGTACGTGCGGTGCTCACACGAGTGCCTGGCGTGCTCGCGGGGCTGACGGTCCTCCATGGCCCGACCACCGCTGAAGTGCCTGGAGACATCTCACTGGGCGGATGAGCTCCTCACAGCCTGCAGTTATTGCACTTATGGTTATGGCTGCCATAATTATACGCAGAAAGTCTCTGTTCTCATAGCAGTGATAATCTAGCCCTAAAATGAGAATAGATTTTCTTAAACTTATTTTCTGTTTAAATGGGGTGATCTCATTCTGCCTCCCTGCTTGTGGAGATCGAGGCGATATACATGGCAAGCATGAATGATACGTGTAATATATTACCTGTGGGAAGCATTGTAGGTTATGGTCACGCTGGGATGTATGTGTGAGGGCTGAAAGAAGCTGAAGAGATGTAGAAATGCGCTTTGCCAAGTGTAATTTATCCCAGGATAATATAGGTGTATACACGTAATGGGCTTCTCGGCTCCTCTGCTTGGTGTCCCTTGTTATGGGACAAGGGCTGCGTGATTACGCTGCTGTTCCCGCACTCATTATGTCCCCTATGCCAGAAGCCTGATGGTGCCATCTTTTCTGGCTGCCTTTATGGAGGAAAGTCATTTCCCTGAGATCATCTTTCAGCCCGTGATTTATCTGATTCTGGAACGAGGTGCTTTGAACGCTGCAGTCCTTCACATGAAGGCATTTCCAGCAGTTGTATATCTCCAATTTCCACCAGCTTTTTAGTGTTTCTGTTTTTATGGGTGCTGATACCTTCCTGCTCACAGAGGGGGGAAAAAAAGCTGGTTTTAAGGAAAGAAGAAATGATGGAGGACCAGGGGGCAGCAGGGATTTCCAAGGGCTGAATGCAATTGCTCCTTCTTTTACAGCCCTGTTACTTGGAGGCAGCAGATCCCCTGTGAGCTGGTGATCTTCCCAAGAACACATCTTCAGTTCCTCGCCAGATTTCTGAGTGCTTTGGCTGAGTAAAATACAGCGGCTGCTTTGTAATTCTCCCCATGTGTTTTGTGCTATGGCAGCTGTCAGCACCACCCCGTGCCCGGTCCACATCTGCTGGCTCTGCTTTATCTTCCTTTTCCCTGCAAGAAAACACGAGAGGGGCCGGAGTCACTGGGGGGAGACGAGCAGCGCCCGGGGCTGGCGTGTGCTGCTGAGAGCACGGGGAACGCTCTCGTGTGGATGTTGCATCAGGAAGCCGGGGGGAAGGAGGTGATGCACAAGTGGCTCTACAAGCCAACAAAATCAGATAAAAGCAGCCTTTTAGGAAGAGCTGGATGTGGTATTTGTGGTCTGCATTCATTTATTGCTTTCATCCACCCACCTGTTTTATTCCAGAGAGATGCTTGCTTCTATCCACCAGTTATACTTGCACAGATAAAATCAGAAGTGCTTTAAAAGCTGCATTTAAGTTATATCTGGGTGATCAGACACCGCCGCCAGCAGTGTGCTCGCTGCTGCCAGGGATTTTAGAGACTTCCCATCAGCATTGCCCAGGGCTGCCAGAATCCCAGTTTGCTTTTGCTCCAAGTTCTTTCTGGAGCAAAACCAAGATGGTCAATTTACAAATACTTGAGCACCGAGAACCAGTAGCTAAGGAACTGGAAACGGGAGGTTGTGCCGAGCATCCACTCTGCGTGCTGACTGGCGACGTGGCGATGAGCCTGTGAGCGGCTTCAGAACTGTACGTTCTCTGCAAGCCCTTGCTAGGTAAGGTGGCAGGAGGTGACAGCTCAATAACTGGTGTAAGGTGGGGGAGATGCAGGCACTCTGCAGATGCAAACCTGTATGCTAAAGGAGAATTCTTCTCTCTCTTCCCGTTTCAAGGAGAGCCAGCACGGTTGGGCTGCACTCCCACTCTCCCCAGAGAGCTGGAACAGCGGGGTTTTAGGTTTGGTTTCTGTGTGTGTTTGAATGCACATCAGTAAATATTCATCCTTTTGAATGCTGCACGTTGTCTGGGGTGCAGTTTCAGGGTCTGAATTTGCCATTTGCTCCAGTCAGTGGGGAAACACTGAATTGAGAGGAGTTTGGACTGGGTGCTGGAGGGCTGGGTGTCCGGCTGGGCTGGGAGGCAGCTCCCAGGACGGGGCACCGTGCGTCAGGCTCTCCGTGCCTGCTGTGCTCGGGGTCACCCCGAGAGCTGCATGGCTGTCTGCAGGCGGCGTGGAGGTTTCTTAGCTCACCCTGTGGTGTTTGCCCATCACAGCAGGCAGTGGAGCGTGAGGCCCGAGTTCAGCTTTCAGCGGATACTGGACACCTTTGGGTGCAGACCCTTGACTTGCTTTATCAAGGGGAGCAGGCCTGGATGCGGAGAACCGGCTCTGAGCTGGGGTTTGCTAACGCAAGGAGTGCAGATGGTGAGGAGCTGAGGACCATGCCCAGAGCCCATGGCGAGCTCGTCGGGCTGCGCCCGGCGGCGTCCGCCCGCTCCCCAAGGGCTGGTTTCGGGTGGGTACAGCCCCATGAGCGGTGTGGGGAAAGCCCATCCGCCCGTCGCTCCTGCTGCCCGCCCTCAGGAGTGATTTATCTTCTTGTTTTGTGGAGTTTCCTTCCTGAAGAAGCTTCAGTGAAGCTTATCCGAAGATAGCAGCAATCCTTTCTGCCCGGTGTTGCGGTGACAACAGCAGATATCAGCCCGGCTCCCGCTGGCTCTGCTTCGCTGCTCCCTAATGAGCAAAACAAATGGGATGTGGGTACGAGCCGGTGTGGAGGAGCAAATGTGTGAGCGGGAAGAAGTGACCCTGGGGGGTGTTGCTGGAGCCAGGCTCATGTCTGCTGGGCCCCGTGACACGGGAGTTATCACCCTGCCTATCCAGTCCTGCATATGTGGTTTTCCTGAGTGCCAATTACAATATAAATAATTATTTGATTACACAGTTTTCCCTAACTGCTTTGTTCTGCATCTTGTCTTTGAGCGTTTCAGGGTGAAATAATTGCATGTTCAGGGAATTTGCTTAGAAGCTGCTAATTATTAATTTCCTCATCGATTCATTTTCCCCGTGCACTTGCTGCACGCTGGGCTCTGAGAGGAGCCGGCCATGCCGGCGAGCGGGTGATGGAGCTCACAGGCCACTTCTTCCCCAGCGCAGGGTCCAGTGACAGGTAGCGACGTTCCTGCGGCCTCTGAGGAAGGATGGTGACGTTTGCTTTGTTTCACTGCAATTACATCATCGTAGTTCCAGTCGGCGTATCATTTCTTGGTCTTAACTAATTTTCCATATGCTTTCTGTGCCTGTATGGTTATGTAATATAATTATCTTGTATCTTTTATTTGATGACCCTGCTTTATTGGTAATGATGTGCTAATTATTCTGGTTCTGTGTGTGTTGATAAGTGTTTCGTATTATGGTAGTAGTTTAAAGATCAGGAACAATATGTAGCACCTCCTCTTATGAGCTGTTCTGAAGTTGTACTGTAGCCCACTGAGGGGTTTAAACTCGGTTTGAAGCTCCCATTGCCCGAGTGGAGGTAAAGCACACGTGTGACGAATGGGATAAAATCCTGATTCCACCCCCCTCCAGACTTCACTGCAAATGCCTGATCACTCTTTCCCACGATTAGACTCTTTCTGAACATCCTAACTGTGAAATAAAAAAATCCAGTTTCGTATGTCTGTCTTAAAAACAGGGTTATGAGCCTTTCACGGACGCTGGAGCCAGGTGCAGGATGAGCCTGGCAGGGGACACCTGCTGCTCCCTCCTGAGCCCGACACCGAGCTTCCCCAAAGCACCGCATGTCGCTAGAACTTTGTGCTATGCTGTACAGCAGTGAGGGTGGCCTTCATTCTTTCTTCAGCCTGGGCTGGATCTGAGGAGCACGGAGGTCGATGGGCCTTGAAGACCGTTGCGTTGGGCTGTGTGTGCGTAGGAAGCAATCCTTCGTGGTGAGCGGGGCTGCCGAGGGGCAAATCCCACCCGCGGGGCCAGGTCCTTGGCGATTTGTACTCCATTCCTGTACCGGCTGGGTGAGCTTCAGAAGCAAGTTCCTGATGAGGGCGAGAGAATGAGATTTGTCCTGATAAGCATCAGGAGATTGCTCTCATGATAATATCTTGTCACAGATTTTCTAATGGCTTCTTTGACTGTCAAATCAAGCAAAGAAAAGTTGCACAACCTAATTTATTTCCCACACTTTATGCTCGTAACAAAATTTCTGAATTTCACTAAGTTCAGATCAAAAAAACCTAGAGAAGTCAGTGTCACGGTTGTTTATATCTAGTTTCTCCTTGGATCTTCTAGTTAGCAAATACTGTGACTGGATTTCTGAATTTGAATTTTAAAGCAAATGCCGTTGTGACTAAAGCGTTTCAGAGGAGGAGAAGTAGTTCTGCTCACGAGGGGAGAAACGCAGGGGCTTCTGGCACGACTCACCCGGCGCAGCGGGCGCTGTGCGGGCAGACGCGGTCGTTGCCTTCCCTGCGGCTCACCGTGGCACAGCGCGTCGTTCCTGTTAGAGGCTCTTCCATGTGCTGAAACGCGGCATTTTATTTTCTCAGTTTCTACGTCTAAATCCCTTGTCTCGCAAGTTTCACAAATGCATGAATCCTAAATGTGGCCTTTACAGCTGGCGGCCGCTCCTGGCCGCAGCGATGCCCGGCAGCTGCCGGCCCCACGGCGAAGGGCAGGGTTTCCTTGGAAAAATGCTGCGGTCTCTCGCTGAACCGAAAAGTTTGTACTTAAGCTCTTTTAAACCAACACCAGTATCCCAGCTTCTGACAGATATATCTGGAAACACTTAAATTCTCTCTCCTGTATTTTGCAAGAGTTTAGAAAGATTAAATAAATCACAAAACAATTATCAAAATGTATATATAATTGCTGAATGCATAGCAGTGGGGTCAGATGCTTTGCAATGTGTTCTATAACAAACAGGAAACAAATAATTGCTCAAGGATTTAATTCACCTGAATGAATTTAGTTAAACAGGCATTAAATGTTTTACCCAGAGTATATGCTGCCTTATTTTTGTCACGTCTGTGTGAAAATATTCCTTGCTATATTTGTGCACACTACCTCGGGATTTTTATTAATTTCGGTGTTTTCATTAGCTACTTGTAATTAAATATTTATGGTACAGGACACTGACATTTCTATAAAATAGTGAAAACGGAAAGGAAATGTTTTCAGGAAAGGGTGAATCGAGCTAACAGAGGTGTAGAGTTCAGCGTAAAGCTGGGTGGGGCTGGGTTGAAGCCCCACGAGGACGAGCGGGCGTCGATGGTCGGCAGCGTTAGGTGCTGCTCCACCCAAGGCTCGTCATCAGCCTGGGGCCTCTGACCAGCCGTGGACCTGGGAACAACTCGGTCGTGGGCGTTCAGGAATAAAACACAGCCACCACGAAGGGCGAACAACAGCGAGATCTTTCACAGCAGCAAACCTGCCTGCCTGGGCTCTGCTGTTCCTCTTTAATTAATGTCTTCTGTCGGGATGTGTGCTAGTTCATCATGGGCGGTGCAGCATCTAGCATTTGTCCTCTTAAATCACGTTGTCAGTGTTTGTAATTCAGGCCTAGTAAAATAGGCATGAAATACTTGTGTGGTAGACCTCATGGGGCCATAAAATTTGGGAGGTTTAGTTAGATTTAATTAGTGACATCAAATATTCTCTGTCAGACTCCTTCCTTGCAGAAAGCCGGCTGTCTTCCTTGGCTGTGCTGGCTAACCCGACGTGGTCCTTCCAGAAGGGACCCTCCTAGCTGAGCATTTCCGAGTCTGCAAATTCATTAGAATAGGGACTGCTTGACAAAAAGTGAATCTTCGTTTTTTTACTGTGAATGGCTTCCCAGGACGAAAATCGAGCCCCCAGCCCCCTGCGGCAACCTGGCCCCCCACCACGTTTTACTTGTAGCACAGCGTCCCCTTCCTCCTGCCGCTGCACGGCCTCGGGCAGAATCCTCTCCCCCTGCAGCGGAAATAAACCATTATGAAAAAGTTACAGTATTTTATTAATTCAAAGAGGTAAGTAGGAATTTCGGAGAACAAAGGAATATCGATCAGAGACCGAAATAGGATGCATTTTTGCCTTTTTGTCATCGATTTCATTACAGTTGTGTCAAGCGTAGTTGATATTCTATAAGGCAAAGAATTCAGAAAACACTTGTGGCTTGTTGGCTTGAAAAAGAAAAGGCAGCATCTCATTTAGCCAGAAAGCTCAGTAGCTATTACAGCAAGGCTTTTTTCTTTTTAAACAAGTAATGCGTTTTTGTTTAAATAAAGGGAAGAACAGACTATTTATTACTGTTCAGAAATCGGGATGGCATTAGCAGCTGTGTAAATTAGTTTAACTTCATTGACTTCCACAGAAATGAACCGATTCATCTCTGCTGAGAATCTGGTTCCATGGGACTTAATTGATTTTTCAAGCTGACATTTTTATTAGTAATAACGTTTAAGGTTCAGATAATACACATCAAATATTTGCTTACTAGTCTACACAACATCTTTTCTAGGTAAATAAGGTTACTCTATGTATATAAATCTGGATAAATAGATAGATAAAAATCTAGAAATTATGTTTGTAATTAACCAACAGTTAAAATGTAAAAGGCGAGGTTGCCTGTCCTGAACTGTACAGCGAGAGCTGCGGTTACACTGAGCAGCGTATGGTGGCCAGCACGTCTTTGGGACAGGGAACCGGTGTCGTGTTGTCACCTGAAATGCGGTGGGTTCCCTTCCCAGGGTCCTGCTCGTGAAACGGACCTCGGAGATTCAAAAGGTCAGGTTGACTTGGTGAGCACAAGCACCTAAAGGTCTTCATTTTTAAGCAATGCGGAACGTACGTGTGTTCTGCGGGTGTACGTGTGTGCAATACGCCTACAATACAGGTTACGTCGTGTGGATGGTTTGGAGGAACCTCGTGCTGGTGCCGCTGGGAGGATGCCCGCTGTGCGCTGCGCTGTTCTGTCTCACCCCGCTGTATTTGCCTTTGAGGTACAGGGAAGGTAAGGCCCCGCTGTCCTCTGGGGAGCTGCGGACCTGTGCCTGCGTCTGCAGCCTCCCTGACCCAAACCCCCCGTGACGCGCCCGTACCCCTGTGCCTGCCGGGCTCATGCCTGCCCTGCCTCCCCGAAGGCGAGGTCAGGAGCAAGGTCCTTGTTAAATTGATTCTGAGCCCCATGGGCTGCCTCCTTGGTGCTGATGGGAACTGTGCGCGATGCGGGCTCTGGGTCTATTCTGGGCTTTATTCTTGCAAAAACTGTGACGTTTTCCCCTTTGGTATCAGGGAGCTCAGACATTCTCCCTCCTGTGAGCCTGGTCACCATCCCCTCTTGTTCTGTGGAGGAGGAGCTGTGCTGAGATCATGACTCTACCAAGGTTTCCAGCAGCTGAAAATGAAGTGCATTTCTTTATTTCACTGCGTAACAGCCCAGGGGGCTGCAGGCTTTCGGCATCAATGCAAGGACGGTGCCTGCTGCTCAGCAGCCCCCAACTCGCTTGACATCAAATGGGTAAATCAGGGTCCGGACCTTGCCCGAAAGTTGTCCTCGAAGCAAAACCCTCTGAATGCCTCTCTGAAAAAGTGGTTTTGCATATGTGTATATGAACACACATAATATTACTGTATATATTATAATAGGTGTGTTCCATATAATATGACAGTTATATTGCTGTGTTAAATGTGATTATGCGTTACTGCGGTGGGTTGCTTTAAGGTGGGAGCGACGGCGCGGTCCGACGCGTGCTGGGAAGCAGCGGCTGGTTTTGGCAGGGTGGCTGCTGCCAGGGCTCCTCGTGGGACGTTCGCCTCTCCAGGAGCTGCTGAGCCTCTCGCTAATCCCAGCTGTACCCTATATATATACCTTACACCTTAGCGTCTGGCGCGGGGGCCGAGAGAAGGAAGGGGGAGGAAGGAAAAACCCAGCGGAGGGAAGTGTATCAGGTCAGTGCCCGCTGACGGTGTGTAGTCTAAAACCGTAAGTTGTGGGGAATGTGAAATACTGTCTGTGGCACCAGCAAATTGCTCTCTGAGTAATTGCATTATGTACTTCAGTGCTTCTTTGATAAGCTGTAATTTGTGTGAGGTGAGAGCAAGTCAGTAATCCCTAGTGTTTCAAAATCCTTGTGCAGGGAAAGTTTAGCCTGATGGCGACCGTTGGCTGAAACCTGTGGGGGAGAAATGGGCTCGTTTCAAGGGGGAGCAGTGTTACCTGCAGCTTCACTGAGGTGATCCTTGTGTTTAAAACCTGATATGCTTTACTGGTTTGAAATGTAGGAGGGGGTGCCCTTTAGAAAGAGGGGGTGAAGGTGCCGGCTGCCCAGAGGTAGGGGTTTCTGCCTTGGGAAGGAGATGCTTTTTCCCCTGTGCCTACTGGATCCGCGCAGGAGGGTCTGGGCTGCCCTGGGCTGGTTTCCCAGTGCTCCCAGCCTTTGTTTGGGCACGGCGAGCCATGTCGGGACAAGCGGGTGGGAACCGAGCAGAAAGCGTTGGGAAAAATGCCAGCATCTCCCCTCACTTGTTGCCGAGAGGCGAGCTACTGACCCTCACTTACCATTTCTTGTTTTCAAGCATGTTCTGGTTTTTTGTTGGGGTCATTCTAGAAAAGGAAAGTTGTGGATTTTCTAGTATTTTTTTTCTTCTACATTTCTTTATTTGGCAGCAAGAGACATTCCTGATTTGCAGAAAGCAGAGGTGGGAGGGCTCCTCCCCGGGCGTCCCTGGGCGGGGGGCTGTGGCAGTGAACCCCCCCGACCCAGCCGCCCACCTCCGATACTGGTTGGGGCTGAATCGCGGAGAACAGGGTCTGCGTGCTGCTAATGCAGTGTGATCGCCTTTCTATTGAGCCTCAGCCAAAATGTTTTGACATGAAAGAGACTTCGAGTCACTGGCTTTGATGGCTTTTTTTTTTACTTTAACCTTTCTGTCACCTAGCAGAGTCGCGGGAGCCAGGCGATGCTTGTAGCGGGTAACCTCGCTCTACAAAATGACCCCTAAGGTGACCATCGTGCTGGAAGGCTTGGAGGTCACGGGAAGATCTGTTAAATTTCCTCCTTATTCATTCCTTGCCAAGATAGGCAGCCTGAGATCTCCACAGGGTTGGGTTTTGTCCTCAGTTTAGGATTCTCATAGAATCATATGCAGAAACAACAAAACCAGGCAAATACAGGTGAATGCCGGGTATCATTTTCCCACTTATTGCTACGGTATTAAATGCTGCTACTCTAGAAGCAAATGTGTTGTGCAATAGTTTGGTGAAGTGCCAAGAACAGCATCTGCATTTGCATTCTGTGAATTAGAAAGCAATCTGTTGCTAGAGGGGAGCTTGTGTATTAATTTCTGGCTCAAAGTACTCTTGAGATATTTCACTAAAAATACTGTGTGTCCAAGGCCTTGCCTTGCTCATGTCTCAGATAAAAAGGGCCATACAGGTGCTCTCTGAAAAGAGTAATTTATAGCTTCTTGTGTCATCTTGCTCTGGAGAAATGACTGTCCTAAGATGGTTCCAAGGAAAAACAGATTTATTTCTTTTTCTGCTCTGTGAAGCTTCTCTTAGTAAAACTAAATGCTTGGATTGTTTTATCTTTCTGTTCAAAAAAGGGCAAAACTTTTGCTTGGTGTGTAGTTGGCCAAGTGATGCAGGAAGAGCCGGCTTGTGCTATTTGCAGCAGGCGTGGAGGTTTTTGTTGCAGCTGAGAGGGTGATGACGCTGGGTGGCTTGGTCTGACAGCAGTCTCTTGGTTGGGTGTTTTGGTCTGCTGGGTGGACGCCGTCAAAGTCTGAAGTTCGTTAGGAATGAACAGAATTACCAGCCTTCTGCCCAACTGGGTGTCGCCTTGCCCCTGCAGGAAGGTGGATTTTGGGGGATCCACAGCTCCGGCGGGGCCCGGGCTGACTGTAAACATCACGAGCCTCGCGAATCGCCCGCCTGAAACGTGCTCCAGACTCGATGCTGTGCGACGGTCTGAAATTGATGGAGTTGTTCGGAGCATCGGGGGTTTGCAGTGAAAGCTTGATGTACATCTGCAGGGGAAATCCTGCTGTGACATCTGCCTGCCCTGGTGACGCGGGCCAGTGGTGCGGTGAGCCGCGCCGGCACTGCGCCGTACGCCGGCAGCACGCTCGCCTTTCCTTGTGGGTACTTCGAAATGCCGTGATGATGACAGCCCTGCAAAGAGTGCTCAGGCTTCGCTGCCAAGAGCTGAAAAGCTGCTGAGTTTCTGTGTGAGCAGATATACTTCATAAAGTGAAAAGACGTGTCTAAACCCGTAAATACCATCTGGGAGAGCGTGCGCTGCTTCGGTGCGGTATGCAGATACTCCGTGCTGGAGTAATACTGCATGTGACCTACATCTACGGGTGGGAAATGGAGACTTTAAAAATGATGCCTGTTGCTGTTCTGTCCCGGAATAAAACCCGTGGTGACGACTCTTCCCACTGAGCCTTCAGCTGGCGGTGGCTGTCCCTGCCTTGCTGGCCGCGCTCTCCCTGAGATGGCAATTTGGGCAGCCTTGATGAGAAAAGCAGCAGAGAGTCCGGGAGCTGCCACTCCGCCTGACCTAACCCGACCACGGACTTGTACACAGGAGTAGTTTTTCCTCCCACTCTTTCAGATAAAATAAGCAAACCATTGTGAGCGACCAGATTCACTGGACCAAAAGGAACTGAGTGACAAAAGGGAAGGGTACCCAGTGAAAGCCAGCCCAGGGCAACGGGCACCTTTTATATCATTTGCCTCTGCTGTGTCCTCTTTGCTGTATCAGAAGATGAAAGCTTTCTATCTTGGCTCGGTCTTACTAATTAAACTGGTCTGTTCAGCTCCCGCAGCGGCAACTGGATCAGCCCCACCTCTGCTTTTAGCTTCTCCAACATGCTGCATTTTAAGATAATATGGACTCCGGGAAGGGTTTTTGAAAGCATGCTGCATTAACTTCCTCGGCTTCCCTTGAAGCCAGGGATTAGATTCAGCCAAGCCCTTGATGCTTTTGAAACGTCTCCCTCTGAGCCTGCGTGACCTTCAGACGAAGGCAGGGTTAAAACAAAGGGTAAAAGCCTCAGCTGGGGAAATGGCTGCAGCGTGGCTGGAGGCAGCGGAGCTTCAGCGGTGGAAACCAGGAGAGAATCTGGCCTGGAGTGACGAGGCAGTAAAGAGAACAGCCCTCTTGAAAAACATAAAAGTTAATTGTTATGCAAAAGTGGTGCGTATTTTTCAGCTCTCAAAGATCAGTGCTCATAACTTCCCAATAAAAAAGTGCAGCTGGCCAATATTTTTCACATTTTCCTGGGTGAATTGAAAATGAAGGCATTTTTCATGCTCTCAGGTGAAGCTTGGAAAAAGAGCTGCTCCAAACAGAACCTTGGGGCTGGCTGGGATCTTGCCTGGTCCCTCGACGCCCATCCGTGGTACCCGCAGCCGCATGCCTCCCCTCCGCTGTGCCGCGCGGCGGTGGGAGCTGGGGAAGCTGCGGGGCCCTCCGGGCGCTGGCAGCCGGACGCACCTCGGCTCTCCTGCTCTTCCAGCCGTTCACCCCAGACTTCGGGCAGGCGCCTGCGCTCTCCTCTTCACCCTCTCCAGGGCAGGTCTCGGGTCTTGGGAGGAATTTGGCCCCAGCAGGCTTCAGCCGGGGGGCTGCAATCGCTGGCTAGACCTTTTGGGAGCCCCCTACCCCCTGCTGGGGCTGATGGAAGGACTGCAGTGAACTTTACGTCGTACTCTGAGTGCTGGGTTGCTTTCATTGTGAAAGCACAGATCCTGATTTTAATGCGTTCTTTGTCAGCATCCCCAGAGGTTTTATTTACTTCAGCTGCCTTCTTTGCAAACTGTGCCGATTCGTTTAGCTGAATCGTTGTCAAGTTGCTGGAGCTAAAATTGAGATGCAAATGTACAGAAGCTATTCCTGTTTTTTTCAGATGTAGAAAGCAGGCATTGGAAAGATAAATTACCATAGTTCCCTTTAAGCACATATTGCTGAGGAGCAAACACTAAAACATCAAAATAAAGCCTTTTTTCCTTCACTCTTTTTAAACCAAGAATATAATTATGTTCTGTGTATCTTACCAGAGCACAGATCAAAGCAATTAAGTAATTGCTTGTGGCATTTTGACTGTGGTGTGGAGTGGTGGCGTGCGGTGGTTGTACGGGTGCCACAGGACGTG
>Ga0181612_154737_pt1 | contig 17999 bp, 14 predicted proteins | sample HoacroProtozoa21_FD_119630 | JGI IMG/M metagenome (GOLD analysis project Ga0181612, IMG submission 119630) | Hoatzin crop microbial communities from Cojedes, Venezuel. Combined Assembly of Gp0051906, Gp0051904, Gp0051908 | reverse complement strand
GCTGTCCAGGGAGGTGGTTGAGTCCCCATCCCTGGAGGTGTTCAAAAAATGTGTAGATGTGGCACTTCGAGATACGGTTTTGTAGGCATGGTAGTGCTGGGTGGATGGTTGGACTTCATGATCTTAGAGGTCTTTTCCAACCTATGATTCTATGAATCTCTGATCTGTAATGTGCTTTATGCTTTGGGCAACTTATATTTCCAGTCTATGCAAACAGGATGATCAGAGTTTCTCATAGCTGTTAACATGACTGTCTTTGCACACTGCAGTAGCTCACTCAGATCTCTGCATGCTGGGCAAGGCTACACGTCGTATTTAAACTTCCAAGGGGCAATATTCTGCTATAGCCACTATTAGGCCTTTTAATTAACACATAGCCATGTTTCTCTTACTAGATCTGTGATGGTAGCGCCTCCACTGTGGCAGCCAGCACTAGATGACATGAGTCTCTTTGGGCATTTACACCTCACCTTCCCTGTCCATGGGTCCATCTATGCAGTAACTGCAAAGACATAGGCTTCAGAAAGGGTTAGTAACCCAAATATCTTGAAGAACATGGGATATGTGCTCTGTGCCTAGCATGGATCATGCTGCTGTGCCCTTTCTGCAGAGGTACACCAGCAGGAGTCAGAAGCATATCTTTGTGTTCCTGGGAAATGTCCCACTTTGACAGCTGGAGACAATAGGTATGACAATGCAGAAGCCATTCCTCTAGGTCCTAGAGGGTCTGCTGAGGACATCCACCCATCTGACTCACAGAGAACAGACAGTGATGTGGAGAGGACCCAGATGACTGGAAGTGAGAAGGTGCTGAAAAGACTGAGGTCAGCAGACTTGGGGTTCCAATGAAGCTTCAAAACCTTGCTGGAGCCGGAACAACTGCATTATTCCTCCCTACATGTCCCATAGCATCCCTACTATACAAGTACTTTTCCCTTAACTAGGTTCCCGTAGCCCTCTATCTCAGGAAGAAGAAACGACTGCAATGCCAATCCATAGCACTATATATACTGAAAAGTGGGAGTTAGTTACAACAATCAGTATTTCCATGACCATTCTCATCAGCCAAAGAAAATTGACTGGAAGGTCACAAGCAGGTTTGCTGATTTACTTTTGCTCTTTACAGGATCCCTCTGGCAGCTCCAACCACAGGAAAAGGTGCTACAAAGTCAGCAAGTTCACTGTCCTCCTACAAACACTGGCTCCACTTACATAAAAGAGCAACTGATAAATTCCTCTTCTTCTGTCTTTCTCTTTCCCACACTTAATATTTAGTTATCCTTCTTTCAAGTGAAATTTTTCAAACTGGTGTATGATTTGGTCCAGAGCCCCAGGCTGATATCTCAACTCCATTGAAATCAATGAGCATTTGGCCGCTGAGCAAGCATGTCTTCCCAATACCCTGGCTTTTCACTAAAATTGTTAAGACAGCTAGGGTATGCTTTTATCACAGATCAGGTAGAAATGCTTGAGGTGCTCATGCACGTGGCCACTCAAATGATTACCTGAATAGCACAACAGCTACAAATAATTCACGTACAACTATCCAATATTAAAATCCAGGGCTGAAGAACTTGGATTTGCCAAGCCTAGTACTCTACGAACACTAGCTGGTTTGCAAACAATGTAATTGGAGTAGAATTGCTATTGTGTTTGTTTGTTTTGAATATTTTTGGCCAGGAAGTTGTCCTGGAGGTATAGTTGAGCATAAGTGGTCTAGTGGAAAAATGTCATTCATTCTATTCCTATTAAAACCAAAAACAATAGCCACACAAAGACAACAGTGACAATTTCTGCTCTTCATGCCTCTAACAATGTGTTTTCAACCCTAAAGGCAACATCTTGTTTGTACCCAATTGATTCTGGGATTATATTTTATATAATCAAATATATCTTCAAACAAAGATATATTTTATGAACTGCTCAATCTCCAGATGACCTTGGAAACAACAATTCATAAAATATAGCTTTACCTCTATCTTCACAATCAGCTAGAAAAATGGCCCACCCATACTCTGTGGACTGCCAGTTAATACCCAGCAAATAAACAAATTACCCAGAGCATCCAAAACTTTAAAATACATTAATACTTTGTTTCAGCCACTGAACACTAAGCACAAATTACTTGCCCTAGAAGCCTGGTAAAGACCTGGGTGGCATCCATCATCTTTCAGTCACCAAAGGAAAGTATAACCCTCACCCTAGGAAATGAAACAGTCTAAGGTTGCAAAAAAACTTGTTTCATTAAATGTTTATTGTGAAGTCTGTACAAGAAACCATATATAGACCCCTTACGGTCATGGCAAATCTAAAGGCTGTGTTTCAGGTTACAGGGAAGGATTTGTTGATGCAAAACGTTTGTTAGTAGAATATCATCGATTCTAGAAAGGGATGAAAACCACCTATTTGGTGGTTTACAGTTCTATCAACAACAGGAGTGTTTCTCTAAAACGTGGGGGAAAAAACTCTCATTTAAAGGGAAGCTGAAATTCTTTCAACACAGACTGCCTGCACCGCCTGTGTTCTCCCAATGACAAGAGAACAGAAGGCCCACAATCATGGACTGGTGGGAGCATTGCAGGTAAACTCGGAAAAAGAAGAGCTGCTGCAATGCCAAGGGTACAGAACAACCCCAAATACCACCCACCAAGTCCTTCAGATAAATTAGGAAGAAGGGACACTACAAACAGATAAATGCAACCGAGTCTCTGAGTAAGGCACAAGATTTACCAGGTAAACCTTTCTCTCTCTGCCTGGCCCTGTCTAGTGCCCATCAAAGTTAGGTGTAAAAGTGAAGGACCGGGGATGCACTCTTAACTTTAGATAGCACAGCACTTGTGGATATCTCTTCCCTACTCTCTCAATATATTGTATTTAAAGAGAATGAGGACACCAGAGGTGTTCAATTACTGAGATGTGAGGCCTGAGGTCAGGAAGACCATAAACACAGAGCACCCTCACTGTGGAGGGACTGTTCAAACCCAGCCAACACCAGCAAAATCCCAGCACAGAATCTGCCTCCTTCCCTGCCCCAGCAGATTTACAGGTGGAAGTCAAGTTTGTCAAGTGTTTTTAAACAAGCCTAACATCATCAAGTGAGGAAAAATCAGCAAAACTTGGGATCAGTTACGGAGATGTTAATACAGGGCAGGCAGAGGTCAAATCACGGTCAGATTCAGCAGCCCAGTTTGCAACATTTTTTTGATATTTTGACCTCCCAGAAAGTCCTGGGTCATGGGACGTCCTACTGTTTCATACATGACCAGGTGGAAACACCATGCAAAGCAGGCATTCAAAGAAGAAAACGCATTGACGTCTGGACAAATAAACTCAGTTGCCAGTCTCTAACATTGAGGTGGAGGAATTTTTAAATTTTAACCTAGAAAATCATATTCTACTATACTGTGACAAAAGCCAACCTCTTGCAGTCTTAATTACAATATTTTTTTTCATGTCTCTGCTTACTTTGAAAGTTCACCATTGTCTTTGGTAGGGTTTTAACAAATCCACCAGAGGGTATTTCCAAAACAGAAAGCTATGTTTTTATCAGGATCTCCCCAGACGAGACCCTGGGGCTTGCATTAAAGACTTGTTTGTTCTCTGTAATGTTATATTATAAAGATTAAAAGTTTTTCTGCTAGTTCAAGAAATGCTTTAAAGCACTGGTACCAGAAGAACCTCAGACAGTGACCGCAGATCTATTTTTCATCCAAACACAGGAAAAGAAAATAAAGATCATCCCTGAGACAGCTTTTCAAGGCAGCCAGATACATATGCGCCCAAGCCCCACCAAGTGTGGATGGAACTATTGCCCTATAATATAATATTCTCCCAACGCCCACAACGCCCTGGGTGTCTGCCACTGCTGGAGCGATGGCCCACATCAGGATGAATTCTGCTCTCTTCCTAGGCATTGACCTCTGTGTTGAAATCAGCAGGACCCTTGGAGCAAGAGAACACGATCTGCAGAGAGGGGCTGGCTGTGCTCCGTGCCGGCAGCACCCGCGCGCTGGCCGAGCCAAGGGAGCGCCTGAGCCCCGCAGAGAAGGGGCCACCCTCCTCCATGGGCTGCAGGGAAGCAGCTAGCTGTAAATTCCATTTGGGACTCTGGGCACTGCCCAGTGGAGACACTAACACAGCATGTCTCCTGCCTTGTCCAGAGTGTGGCTTCCCAGCATTGTTCTGAATAGCTCTCGACCCCCACTGAAGCACAGTGATGGGTGGTTTACACTGAAATGTCCTCCAACCAGGCTGATTTACAGCTGCCAGGAGTCTTAAGGATGTCAGCTCTTCCTGATTAATTTTTTTATCCTTATTTTCCCTTGTTTTATATTTGAATATTGCTTATTGCAATATTCTCCAGAACTATTCTCTGGAAAACCATACTGGCTAATTTTTGCCTTGTAAATTGCTCATGAGAAGTTTGTGGCTTGTGTTTAGAAAAAAATCAAGAAATTTTGGCTCATTTTGGTTGGCTAAAGAGATTTTGCGGCCTCCATCAATTCTAGTCCCTGACAGCAGTGACAGAGCTCTTATTATGATGAACATACAGTTGCAATTTTAAAATTTGCTTCCTGTGACTCTTCGTTAAAATTTAATCAACAGTTTCTGCTTCCAAAAACATTTCCAGCAGAAAGTTCACTTTATAGAATATTCATGGCCAACAAGTAAGAAGGAAGATAAAGCAAATTTGAGTTTTTGATGTGAGCAAACCCTCACTGGCTGTCCACTGGCTACTCCACTGAAGGATTTAGGTAAGAGCAGCAAAGAAAGGTGTGACACAAATAATTTTCTAGGAGATATTGCAGAATGCAAGCAATCAAAAGTAAAGGCCAATGATGCAGCAGTGAAATGCGGGTGAACAACAGACAATAGGCAACATAGCGGTAGCCCAAGCAGAAAGACTGTTCTGAGTTCAACATGGATGGGAGTTTATTGGACCTGCCTTACAACTAGCTGTAGATCACACGGTGAGAACTTTCCTGAAACTGGCCAACAGGTCCTGCACAACACAAAAAACTTAAGGTGAAAACCAGACTTCTGAACAAAAGACGGTTGTTGACCAAAAAGCTATTAATAGTGCTGGGTTTTATCCCAGAAATGTTGCGCAAAGTGGGACAAATCACATCTCTTCTCTATGCTTCCCTTTCCTCTCTCAAAGATCCCACTTAATATATTTGGGGCAGGGACTGTGTCTTTTAATGACATTGTGCTGTGAATAGCACAAGGGGAACAATGCTGCAGTTGGGACCTCTGGATGCCACCATAAATGCCAATTTTAAGCAGCAGTGACAACAAGTAGAAGGAGTCTGGAATCCAAGCACAACCTGAGAAAAGACAGGGCGCAATGTGGGATTCATCTTGTAATATAAGAATGGATGCTTCTCATCTCCATACAAGAGCAACAGGGAAAAGCAAGGAAGCAGTTCAGCTAGACAAGCAAGAACAAGGTTCTCTGTCCAGACATTCCAGCTGAAGCCAAATTGCTCCAGAGCTGTTCCTTCACTTCTGCAATCTCATTTCTCCTCCCCTTCACCATCTCTTCAAGCCATCCTTGAATAGCTCCATGCAGAGGAATGTAACCACCTAGAAACGCAAACAAGGGATGTTCAGGGGCCTGAGACACAGTATGAAAAATCTGATGGGAAGATGGGGTCTCCTCTGCTGGGAAACATTTTTGTAGAAAACTCTCAGTCCGAATACCCTGTGCATGTGACTTTTCTTCTGAAAAATATGTAGCAGGCACAGTGGTGCTGAGGAGTTGCCATGGAAAGGCCTGGATAGACCTTTACTATTTTCAGTATCTACAGAACCAACCTGGAAAGGCTGGGTTCAGGGGGATAACAAATCACAGGATTACAATAACCTTGGAAGAACCCTTCAGAAGTTAAGCAGACCACATCCCTGTCCCGAAGTGGGATCAGCCCTGCAACATCCATCCAACTGACCAGGATTCAGACACACAAACAACCTAGTACTACACATCCACATTGCATCCCACAGAGTGCCACAGGACCCGGCTTCAAAGATATGCCTGATCCCAACCTCACAACCTCCCCAACAGGCAACGCTAGATCGCCTCTGGGAAAAGGCCCAGGGTCCCTGCAAAGAAGGCTGTCATTACAAGGGCACACTATTTAGCAGGTGACAGGGAACCCAGCCACATCATCAACTATTGAGACCTCTGAGACTCTTTTGGTCTGCAGGTAAAAAAGAGATGTTCCACCTATTCCCAAAGATGTAGGGGTCTCTCCTTTTGTCTTCTAGTCCTTTATGCTATTCCTTCTTTCTGTTTTCTTCTCCTTGTCCATGCTAGCTGCCACCAATCACAAGCAATCAAAATCACTCATCTTTGTCCTGCCTGTCTCAGTTCACCTGCACTGTGAGATGCATATTTTTTCTTCCTTTGCAAAATCAGTCATCTTGAAAACCTTGAACATCACTCTCAAGCCCCAGCCTCACCCTCCTTTCATTTCTAGAGATGCTAACTACCTCCCACATCTCACTGACGAGCTCCAGGCAGCCTTGTCTTCATGAAATTGAGAGGGCCGGAATCGTCCTCTCAGACAGGCATCAGAATACTGATGCTGCTTTTCTGGTTTTCTGCCACTTTGGCATGGTGCATCACACACAGCTCAGAAATACTTCAGTGCTGCTTTGAGGCTGTGTCACTTTCCGGTCGCAATCTCCCCCTGGCTGCAGGATGTAGAAGCTGAGCTTCCACTTCCACTCCCACTCCATGAAATGTGACTGGTCTTCAGCCTTATGGCCTGTCTGTCCCTGCAGTGGCAATATGGTACATAATGGTGAAGCCTGAAACTCCAAGAGAAGAAAGCCTTCCTGCTCACCTAGATGCTGCTGTCTGTGGTTACAGGACCCACGTACACGTACAGAGGATGGATCCATCCCAGGTCTGCTTTTATAATGGTGTTTGTGAGCAAGGACCCATGGTGGTAATTACCTGGGTCTCACCGAATGCCAGGGAATCATGAAGACTGAGCATCACAGTCAAGTGCAGCCTACTTTATTATGCTTTTCATCCTATTTTTCAACTTGCACCCCTCCCTTTGTAATTTGGTGGTAAATATATGTCTGCTCAAAATATCAGGTAATTACCTGGGAGCGTCTTTGTGTATATGAACAAAAGCTAAACAGACACCTCAGACAGGATCACACGTCAGCCCTGCCATGTGAAAGATATTCTGAAAAACCTTCGCATCTGACTAAAGTTGAACTGATCCAGCTTCCCAAGTACACTCACAGACTCCCCTTAACTGCTGTAGGAGGCACAAGGAAATGCAGCAGAGGTTAACTATGCATGGCTCACCACGCAGGGCAGCGACTGGCAAGACTTTAGCTCCCAACACTACCCTCTCCTTCACTCCCCTGACAATTTCACACACTGTTGTTTATCCTAAGCCATTGTTCATGGTCCTCCCCACCCAGTTTTCAGCCCATGTGAAGATCTCCTGTCCCTACCAACTGGAATTAATTTGGGGTGCTAGGGCTCTATCAAGAGACTTCACTACAATTTAAATGCTGGCAAAGTATTACCTGATTTCACACAGATACTTTGGTCTTTTATTAAACACCTGGAGCAAACAAACAAGCCAGCACATTTTTCTGGGGTGAATGGCTTATAATTCCTGGGTCCCTGAGTGATCCTCTGAATAACCAGGGAACTTTGAGAGGGAGATCCTGGTCTTCAAGGACTGCTTATCAGCATAAACCTTATTCTCCCAGAATTCCCGTCTACCTCTAACTTGTTATGTAAAGCTGATGCTACTAAAACATTTAGCTGAACTTAGGTCAAGAAAAGATGGCTTTTGAAAAACTTCCAATGGTTCATTTGCAATAAATGGCTGAGGAATAAATCATTTCTGCCCTGATGAGTCCTCAAGCAGCCAACTCTGTTAGCAGGGCAACTCCAGCAGCGAAGAACAGGGGAAGGCTTTGGTGATGCATGGGGACTCGTGACAGGCACAGGAAGCAGCCAGAAAAGACCATCATGCTGCAGAGAGGCTGCCATGCTGGGCTAGACCATGCTCCTTGCTAGACAAGGACCTCCAATTCATGGCAGCAAGTATCACTTACTCCTTTTGAATAACTTCCCAGTAGGGAAGTCTTCTGCATTCTCTCAAGGACAGAACTGGTTTTGTGCCCTGATGCCCAGAGGCTTATAATTCCTGCCTGCATTTTTACCCTAGTTAACCCAGCTAACAGCATGCCTATGCTTCATATAAATGTCTCTCCCTTTCTGCAGTCCTGTTATGCTCTTGCCTTCAGTAACTGCAGTGACAACAACTTCTAGGGGATACTGATCCACCAAGTGAAAACTGGCTGGGAGCAGTTAGGGATGTCTAAGCTGCCTTTGGTATCAGCAGAGACACAAAGAAAGAGTGCTTCATTTATGTGACTTCCTGTACTGTCAGAGCGTCCCTTCTCCTTTCAGACACCTCAGGGTTCAATCCTGTGGGATGCAAGCTGTTTTTAGACTCCCTTCATGCTCTGGCACGTGAGGACCACGGATGACAGCTGGGGTGGCTAGTTCAATAACTCTTGGTGACGGCCATATTTGAGGTTTCCAAAGCAAAATACTATACCTACATGCAGCTCTCATAGCATACGGCCCCAGCAACTCAGCCAGCTCACGTGGACTGCGAGTGCAGCATGGAAGGGCTGCTGACTCAGGGTAATTCATCAAGTTGAGTCCCAGGCTGCTCTGGCAGGTTTGGACTCGAGCTGCTAATCCAAGCCCAAACCTGAGTAAGGGGGACTGTCAATTCAGGTTGGTCTCAGCAGCTTCTCTGTTCAGGGTGGCTTTTCCACAGGGTACCAAGAACCCCTAAGATGTGCTCTGCTCTGAAGTGCTCCCCCTTTTCTGGGGAAGCCTGAGGGCACCAGCCTCCTCCCTGCCACCCCCTCACCTCCTCCACGACGCTAACTGGAGTCAGTATCAAGAACAAAAGGCCAGGTCAGAAGGAGCTGCCACAAGAGCCTTTGGCTACTCAGGTCAAGTGCAGTTGTTCAAAGAAGTCCAACCAGCAGCACAGTAAAAATATCAGTCCTTTTTTTCTGCAGAATAAGAGTGTGTTGGGCAGGAATCTGGTGCAGAACAGTTCTTTCCCTTTAAATTCACACCCTAGGCCAAGCATGTTTTGCAAGAGCCTCCCTGTGCAGACAAGCCCTGAGGCTTCAATGCAGAAAACCGCCCCTGCCAGGGGAAGCACCCAAGCCATTTCGAGGCCGGGGCCCCCAGTATTACAATGAGGTGGCTGCTAAGCCTGCACGTGGCAGAAGAGATGGGGCAGGCTCAGAGACGTGCAGTTCTCCGTTAGCATGAGAGGACAGCGAATATGTACAAGAGACACTTAGTGTCTCTTGTGACCTGCAAAAAAAAACACAAATAGAAGAAAGGGAAAGGAGGAGAGGACAGACAGATGCCACACATTCAGCTTAGCTCACTTGGAAATCATGAATTGGACCTCTTCTTCTCAGAAATGATGATATTGGACTAAATATAATAAGCTATCCACCTAGAGATGTGTTTGAGGCTTGTTATTGTCTTTGATATTGTGAATGTTTCGGCCCCAGAAAGGACACACTGTCTGGCTTTGGCCTGCCAAGACAAAGAATAACAGAAATTGAAGATTCCCAGAAAATAAAGCAAGTACAACACCTGGGGCTTTACGGGAAATACCAGATTATCACAGTTCTGGCAATAAAACCAAAAGTGTTGGCAGTGCTTCAGATTACTACTGCTTCTTTTTTCCTTTCTAACCCCCCAAAATGAACAAGACACCTGCCTAACCCTGTAAGAAAACCAGAGCTGTGACTCATGACATCTCTCAAACACTGACTCAAAACATTACCAACACAAAATGTTACAACATATGAAATGAGCAATGGCCCTGCTAAAACAAGGCTTGTTCTTAAAATTGCATGGCCTGCCCACATTTTCTAAATATAGGACAGACAAGGAAACCTCTCCAGAAGCACTAATAATTCAAATAACCAACCAAATACATGCTATGTGGACAGAGGTGGTTTTGAAAGCTGTTATCAATGCATTTCCATTGTATAACATTTCTTTGCCACTGCTGCTTTCTCTTCCACCCATCAGCAGCAGGTAGAATGGATAAGCCCAACCACACAAAGGAGCAATTCCCTGAAATGCAGCCTAGGAAAGACCTAAGCAACAACAGCAGCACTGCAGCGGCTCGTCTGCAGATTCAGAAGGGCAGTCTTACACTTGGAAGTTTGCCAGTAGAAGAGCTAGAAGCATTATTGAAAAAAATTTAATCTTGGGAGGTCTGTGGAAGCCAAGGTCACTTGCCCTGGGAAGTGTCTGCAGCACCTACATCGTCATCCGCAGGACAGATCAGCATCCATGAGCCTGCCTTAACAAATTAGCTGAGAGAGAGGAGCACTGAAGAGGCAGAAGCATGCACTGTAATCAGTACACAAGGGCTAGGTGCTAGGGCTACACAGCCCAAAATTGTAGCATGTTTTTATTGCTACTTTACCAATACTGGTATCCAAGCAAGCGACAGATAAGGTTGCTCAGGACATCTTCATACAGCAATGTTCTTTACTGACCGCAGTGCAGACATCACGCTGGCTGGGCGAGGAGCATTTGTCCATGGCAACCTTTTTCACTCGACAGCTCTTCTTTGGTTATCAACAAATCTCTTCATCCTCATGCCTGAAAGTGCACAACTGTAAATCAGGAAAGCTGAGGCAGATCCTCAGCACTGTCATTAAGGAACGGGCTGCACCAGTGCAGCATGGGTACCTACAAGCCACCACCGCAGCATGGGATGGGGATTGTCCTTCACTTCCTGCCTCCTGCAGGAAACTCAGGTGTTCATTTAACCATCATCTGCAAAGTTTCCTCAAGATTTTTACCATTTTTTCCCCCAACTACCAGCATTATTTGCCAAGATGTCCCCCCTGAAATCCACTGACATTTCTTTAGGGGCTCCCAAACCAAGATACCCAGGGGTTTACCAGGTCTCTCCCTTGATCTAAATGTGTCCACTTCAGACGGCAGAAAGGTTTCCTTATTTCTAAATGGTCTCACTAGCCCTGCTGGACAGAAAGGGAGTGCCCAGGGCTCATCAGGGCAAACAGTGGGAAGGACACCCAGAAACAGGTAATTTGTGCTGACTCCCACCTTCCTGAGATGACAGTTTTAGGAGAAAAGCTTCAGATTCTGGACAAGGACTATCCATACCTGGAAGGACTGGGAGAGGTAACCCAGGACTGAGTGCGAAATGTTCTTTCAAATAGAGAAGCATGGACATTATTATACACACACTGATTTTGGTACTGAGTCATCATTTCACATAAGATCCCAGGTAATTTCTGTTCTCATCTGAATCTTTTTTTCTTGATCATACAACTGGCATCTCTGCAATGTTAGGACGTCTTCTGCAATGCAAGTTTTAGCTGTGTTTGTTACCCAACAGCCCGCCAGAGAGTTTATTTTAGCATTCATTAATCGTGCCTCTCACGCAGACTCTCAGCACAAATACAGAAACCTAATCTCATTTATTGACAAATGTGAAGCAAAATACACTTCCATGCCAAAAAGAAGTTCATCACATTCCTTGTCCTTGCCCTTCAGGCAAAAGCCTGAACAAGCGGATGAAACACGCATGATCTCTGCAAAGGGAACAAACTACTTCTTGGGTAGCAGCAATCAGGCAGACTCTCAGCCTCTGAAAGACAGCCTGCCCAGCTCCAGTACCTTGACCTATGGATCCAAGACCTGTTAGCAAGACTTTCTGGATCTGAATAACTTTAACACCTCAACCATTTTCAGGCAACCAAGGTTCATAGCACAAGGTCTGCAATTTGCTCTGCTCATGGCAGGAGTCACACAGCCTAGCAGTGGGATATTGTGTGATGTAGAACTGATGCTGCTGCACAGGCTGCTGTGTCCGTCAGCGGCTGTATGATAGAGCAGGCATAGCAGGAATATGGGCTAAATCTGAAAACCTGCTGGCTGAGAAAGGCCTGCCTTTCATTGCTACCTGTCTACCCAAAAGGGAGCAATGTACCAGCAGCACTAGTCACTGAAGTGTCTCCCAAGTCCCTTCCCCCATCAGTATCCCTCTTGCTTACAAACCCTGCAATGGAAGGCACGCAAGTGTTTTGTTTGTTGGGTTTTTTTTTTCACTTTGTAGTGCAGCTGAGGCTTCTCTCCTGCAGAGAGCAGCAAGTTAGCATGGGCACAGCTGAAGGTGGTTACCTTGCCATGCAGAACTGTGCTAGCAGCTAAGAACCTCCCTCTCTCTGCCTGGCCCAAACTTAGCCTTCATCTCTGCCAGCCCTGCTCTGCTCATCAGAGCTTGGAAATGGACACAGGAGACAGGCATCTGAACACCCGTGCAGTGCAGGCAAGGGAGACGTGACCAGGTGCAAGGGCAGCAAAGGCAGCACCTTTGCCTCAGCTCCCTGACCTGTTTTCTCCCAAGAACATCAATAGGCAGTTCCCTGCTGGGACCTGAGCTCATTTGCTGATGTGACTTCTCACATCATGAAATGGGAGTGCTATCAATAATCTGGCCAACACCAGGGGCTTTGAGTAGACTCCACAAACCCACGCCTGCGCATGCACCACTCCTGGAGTATTAGCAGTTTTCCCCCTGAGCAAGGACGTTTCTCTCCAGGAGCACTTGGGTCAAACCAAGAGGTGAGAAACAACTGAACAGAGCTCTTTTGGTGTGCTTTGAAAAAAAGACATAGCAGTTGAGCATGGGACTTTTGTCAACGGTTTGACTGGAGGAAGAGATGTATAAGCGGTGTACAAGGAGCAACAGGATCAGTATAGGCTTTGCCAGAGTAGTGTGCTAGCCAAAATTGCATACCCACACCCCCCGGAGGGCTGGAGTGCATCAGAAACCAGGGGACTCTTGCAAAGTGCCATAGACTTTGAAATGGAATAAAAAATTCTTGTGAGCACAAACATATGTACACACATATGCTTACACAGTTTCAGAGTTGGAATAAAGTCCTAGCCTTCAAATCAAAAAGCTTTTGAAAGAAAGCGGATTAGATGCTCAGCCGGTACATATCACACGCACACCAACAAAGCCAGAGGAGATAGGTCACAGAAACATCTGTTGAGAACCTGGCTGATGGATTTTAACCTGATTTTACCCTTCATTTAAGCAAATGTGCAAATTCTGACACCAAAAAGAGGTTTCTTTGAAGGGCTTCCAAACATCAGTCAATGATGCAGGAAAGCTTTCTCAAATTTTTTGGGTGTTTTATTTAAAACAAAACACTAAAGCACCTGACTTCAGTGTACTCTTAAAGAAAATTTAAATTTCATTGCTTCCATAAAGAACACTTCGGTCCATCTCATACATTCATAGCTGTCTGTCTTCTTCTGAGCTGCCCGCCACCAAGTCTGAGACTTGGAGAACAAATGCTGTTCCCTTCCCCTCCACATTCTTACCAGGCATGAAAATTCAGTGAGAAAAACTGAGCTCTAACTTACACATGTAATCAAAAATTTACGGGGATAGTAAGGATGACACAAGCTGTAGAAGAGCTCAAGGACCATCGGACACCTCGGAAGTATGATCATCACCATTACTGTGTGCAGACAGCCTTGTCTGGCTTATTGCTCTTCTCTGCAAAGAACCTCTCCCTCATATTGAGGAGCTCTTACCTTCCAGACATGCCTGAATTAGAATCCTTTATAAGGACTGATGTCTGAGTCTGCCAAGCTTAATTACTGGAGATATTAATTACCTAAATGTTTAATTTTTATCATTATTACTTGTATTTGTTGTTACACAATTTGGAATATATTGAAAAAGCAGTGAAATAACGCTGCCCTTGTCAAAGAGGAGACAATCCCAGGTCACATCAGTTCAAAACACAGCTTTCTGTCTGGAGCACAGCACAGGAACCAGGATTTTGTCCTTGCCAGGAGGCCATGCACATCTTGCACCACTCTGGACGCTGTCATGGGTCACTGAGGAAACCTGCAGTTTTATTCCAATCAGGCCCTGCGGATCCAGAGCGACCTCCCCTCTTGCGCAGAGTCACATTTCCCAATCATGTGAGTTTCGTTATCCTGCCCCAGACAGGAGGTCAGTGGAACAGGTGACACATGTCCGACCTCCAGTCCAGGCAGAGAGGCCTTTGCCCTCCTGAACCACGTCTGTTGCCAGCACGCCCCTCCACATCACTGGTGCTGGCAGATCAGTGGAGGGCGACCAGCTGGCAGGAGAGTACGCGCTGACAGGAACCAGGGCGAGTAGCATGACACAGCACCAAGCAAACTTCTGGGTATCCAGTAGTCATTGGTAGCTCCTATGCAGCTTTCCACTCCCCTCCAGCCTCGTCCTCAGCAACATGAGATGCAGCTTTCCCAAAGGAAAGTTCCAGGTTATCTCACTGCCTGACCGCCTCTGCCCTGAACACGGTCTCCAGCACACAATGGATGGCCAGCCTTTTCTGGGAATTCACAGTCCTGCGACTTCTCAGCCAAAGGAAATGGCCAGGATTTATGGTCCTAGTCATGAGCTGCAAGCTCAGCTGTTCTTGAACTTCAGTTCTTCAAGTTCTTTTTGAGAGACACTTTGGTTTTTCATGGAGCTTTTCTCCCAGAAGAAAACGAACACATCCAAGAAAGAGTCATGTGTGACCCATAGCTCCATTCACTGCTTATTGCGAGAGCATGGCCCCGCTATAACAAAGCTCCCAGGCGCTGAAAAAGGCTCAGGGTCTTATGCCCCCCGTGCTGAACTCCCCTTATGCACCTGAAAGTTTTCACTAGAGTCCAAAGAAAGATGAGGAGGGGTCAGAGGAACAAGGGGCTCATTTCCCCTCCTCTTGCTGCCTCTGGAGTTATGCAACAGAAGAGGTGGCATGTAGGTCCGAACACTCACTCTGCCCTAGTCTCATCCCATCTCCTCCAGTCGGTTTTGAGTTCAAGCACTGCCGTAGTCCCATCAGAGCTTAGTGCTGAGCCAAGACTGGAGATCAGGGTAGCACTCAGAGCAAAAGGCTGATTATTCACATGCAGGAAGAAGGATGACAGAGCCATGCAGTTCATGGTAACATAGCTTTCCTTTAGCTGCTTTGCAGCTGCAGCATGTCACATTAACAAAGGCAGGAGAATAAGCCGAGCGCACGACCTCAAAGGTCGGCAGCCAGGCTGTGCTCAGCCCCTCTCCAGATGTTCCACCTCTCACCAGAAACTGCCTTTCCCAGGTTACTTACACTCACCTCTGAAAAGGGATTGAAAATGGGATGCCCAGAGCTCTGACTCATGAGCTTTTGGATCCATAGTAGGATTACCTACTAGTGTACCACTCTGCTCCATCCTACCCCTCTGACAGGAGTTCCTAGCCCCCTAGTCTGCCTGAATGGAGAGACAGGTTACTCCTCAACCTTGCTGGGTCTCTCTCCCATAACCCTTCTGTTCACATTAACACCTGAGACTACGAGCCACAGACAGCGGAGGAACAGAGCTGGATGCTCATTTATCAAGCCCTCCTTCTGTAAAGCTAGCGAGCTCCAGCAAAAAGACCAGAAAGAAGCTGGGACATATAAACTCTTTCTTTACACCAGCATGAATCACTGGAGCTTGTGAGTCAGACCCCCTCCATTCCCAAAGCTGAGCAAGTTACTGCACGATCGCTGATCCGTGGTAACTGGCCACATGCATGCTTTCAGCCCCATGGCAATGGTAACAGCAGTCGATTAGTTTAGCCCGTGGAAATGATCCAGTGAAAGCATGCATGTGGACAGATCCTGGAGCATGGCTACCATCTGGTACCTTGTGTGTGTGGGTGTTTATAGAAAACAAAACTGCTACTGTAGGATATCCACTGTGAGTTATTCTTCTTGTAAACAAACCTTTTGGCTAACGTTTCTATGAGCTCCTTAGAACTGGAGTCTTTACTATGAACAGAAGACTAAGAACAAATCAAGAGCATGTTCACTCTGCATTGTGGACATAGTTCACACAGATGTATCTTAGCCAGCAGTGAAGTAGCTGTTTTGGTTGGCACTACTGTTGAGTATCTCTGATAGCAGGAGCTTCCACCACAAAGCCTGCACGTAGTATCTGCAAGGGACTTTCATGTCCCTCACCAAACTCTGTTAATGAGGCAGCACTGTAAAGCACCCCAAGCTGGTAGAGCTGGCTAACTTGTGCATGCTTCTGCTGCAAACCCACAAGTGTCTCACACCCAGAGGCACCTTCCTCCTTAAGACCTCTGGAGTTTCAATTGCAATACCCTTCAGCACAACATTTCTACCAAATCCTGACTCATATGGGAACTGAGGTCAAGATGGTTCCTACTGAAGCATGAGATACTCTCTACAGAGACTTTCACCTGCTTTCTGAGTAGTTTTCCAGCACCAGCATTTGCTATGGCCAGTTCAAGAGAAAGGCACAATCCTTGTCTTGCCAGCCTTATTAGCACTGATGAACAACAAAAACCTTAAGCACATGCAATGTTTTCCTCACCACCAAGCAAAAATAAGAGAGAATACCTGGATTTGCTGGGGAACTTAACCAACCAAATGCTTTACATTTCTCTGGTCTTTTCTCCCCAAGTGACCTCACAGCAGTACAGACAAAACACAGACTGTTTCCAGCCTCATAGACCTTCCCTTTACAACATGCTCCTCGCCTACGCCACTGTCAAGGCTTCCTCCAGCCCTTCTGCTTCTCCTCCTGCCTGTCTCCCCATGAGGTTGGTGCAATGACCTCCCAGTCCACTGCCACAGCTTTGGTGTTTGTTTGCCATGTTCTGCTCTGAACTTTTGCATTGGCACTGGTCCATTTGTCTCACTTCTCCAAAGTCTATCGCAAATATTTCAGAGTGTGAACAGGCAGCTTCTGTTACACCCACAGTCTTGTCTTGGTATCAAGTCTTTGATTGCCCAAAGACTTCCAGTGTCTGATAAAGTACCATTTTCTCTTGCAATGAGCATATTTTCTTCCACACCTGAACTTGGCCAGCACCACAGTAGCATTATACATTTATTTGCTGGTCTGTTGCTACATCCTGTAACTCACGTAGTCCCTGCAGGGTGTGCCTTCCACGTGTGTTGGGTGGGACACAGTCTGTCTATCTTTCAATGCATGATACAAACATCTAAAAGAGGTATCCTGATGGTGCTTCTTCATAAGTGGACACCATCTCCCTCTGGAGGCCTTCATAGCCTGTTCCATTGGCTAGCACTTCACATGACATCAGCAGTCCTCTTTTACATGTTCACAGAAGCCAAAACAATTGTGTCAAAAGCCGCAGTGGAAGAATCCTCTCCTCCCCTGAGTTTGAAAGACCTCAGGGGAAATCTAGCACACCCCATGGCATATTGATGGTCTTTCCTGAAACTACTGTTTCAGCTCTCTCTTCCTCTAAGATGTTTTTCTCTTGCTCTGATTCATTCTCAGTGAATAGCTTTACTACATGGGTCAGTTCCGCCAGACCAGCTGGCAGGGCTGGGAACATCACCTCTGGAAGTTGGAGTGAGTGTTTTTCCATGCCAGAGCTGGCCTGGGGCTCTCTACAGACCACACCATGAAGGGATATCTAACGGTAATTTGCCACGCAGACACTTATGCGCACAAGGGTAGATTAATACTATAGGAGTGTCATAGGTAACAAAGTTTGGCACTCAGCAGCCAGAGACCAGTCAGGGATGCAGTGTGAAGAAAGCAGACTTTCACCCTGTTATCATGCTCTGAGCCTCCCCTTCACTGACAAAAAAAAAAAAAAATGTTCCTATCTGGATCATCTTAGATTCTGTTTAAGATTTTTGCAGGTTCATTTTCTGCCTCCTGGATTCAGAGGGGTCAGCACATTCCATTTGCATGAAAATACTACAACCTGGGAAAAAACAGAAAACACAAATCCCCTTGCAGTGCCCTGCCAGTTGCCTGACCTGTGCCCGAGCTGGGTTTTTGCATCAGCCTGAACATGCTGGGGAGGCAGTCTGAGGTCCACACACAAGCT